>ENA-ORXB01001648-ORXB01001648.1-sediment-metagenome-genome-assembly--contig:-NODE-1648-length-24129-cov-4.184101_pt1 | contig 24129 bp, 25 predicted proteins | sample MGYA00237863_ERZ511475 | MGnify/ENA primary metagenome ERZ511475 (study PRJEB26305, sample SAMN06343858) | sediment metagenome | isolation source: hot spring sediment | place: Canada: British Columbia... | reverse complement strand
ACATCCGCCAGGAGGCCCCGCTTGGGCTGGCCCACGCCGTGCTTACCGCGGAGGAATACCTTCAGGACTCGCCATTCGTCATGTACCTTGGCGACAACCTGATCAAAGAGGGCATCACCGCCTTCGTGGAGGAATTCAGCCGCAAGGATGTGGATGCCCTGATCCTCCTAGCCCACGTGGAAGAGCCGCAACGTTTCGGGGTGGCCCGCCTGGAGGGAAACCGCGTAGTGGAGCTGGTGGAGAAGCCGCGGGAGCCGCAGAGCGATCTGGCCCTGGTGGGGGTGTACCTTTTCAAGGCGGTGATCCTGGAAGCTTCCCGGGCCATAAAGCCCTCCTGGCGAAACGAGCTGGAGATCACCGACGCCATACAGCATCTTATCGACAACGGCTATCAAGTGGAGGCGCATATCATCAACGGCTGGTGGAAGGATACAGGGCACCTGGAGGACCTCCTGGAAGCCAACCGCATCGTGCTGGAGGACATCGAGCCGCTTTGCGCCGGGAAGGTGGACAGCGAGTCGCGGCTGGACGGGCGCGTGGTGGTGGAGCAGGGGGCGGAGATCATCCGTAGCACCTTGCGCGGACCCGCCATTATCGGCAGGGGATCGCGCATCGTCGATTCCTACATCGGCCCCTTTACCTCTATATACTACGGCGTCACCATCGAGGGTAGCGAGCTTGAGCATTCCATCGTCATGGAAAACAGCAGCATTCTGAATATTCATAGCCGTATCGAGGACAGCCTGATCGGCAAGAACGTGGAGATAACCAGGTCCCCCGGACGCCCTCAGACTTTCCGCCTCATGCTGGGAGATAATTCCAAGGTAGGCCTAATTTGAGGAGGGCGACTTGATCCAGGGGCTGGTAGTAAGAGAGCTTCCTGCTTTTTCTAGAAAAGCAGGCAAGGGTTTCGCCGTCTGGGACGGGGAATCGGCCCCGGTCTCGCCTCTTAAGGCCGTCTGCCACTCTTTATACCCCGGGGAGGTGGAGGCCTGGGTGCGGCGCGATGCCGCCACCGAGAGAATCATCTGCCTGGCCGGCATGCTCAAACTGGTGCTTTGCGACCGGCGCGAGGCATCACCCAGCAGGGATGAGGTCATGGAATTATTCCTGGGGGAGTACCGCAACCGTGAGGTTACGGTACCCATGGGCGTATTGAGGGGATGGAAAGCGGTGGGCGACCGTCCGGCTCTGGTATTGCTGGTCCTGGAGGGTGAGGACGAAAGCGGCACCCTCTTGAGCCAGGATGAGGCCGGCGTGCCTTATGACTGGGAAATAGTGATGCGGTAGAAGGGAAAAGGTGGTGGTAGGGTTAAGCGAGCCACTAAGCGCCTTATGGCTGGGAAATAGTGATGCGGTAGTAAGGTGACACGGTAGAAAGGCTGCGAAAAGCCCGCGCGGGAGGTGCGAGCGGGCGAAACGAGAGCGAAGAAACGGGGTGGCTTTACGGCATGCGCGTATTGGTGACCGGAGGATGCGGGTTTATCGGGAGCAATTTCATACGATTGTTGTTGCAAGAACATGCGGAAGACGAAGTCCTGAACCTGGACAAACTGACCTATGCCGGTAACCCGGAGAACCTGAAAGACGTCGAGGACGACCCCAGGTACAATTTTATGAAGGGGGACATATGCGACGCCAGGGATGTGGAGGAGGCCTTCTCCTGGGGACCGGAAGCGGTGGTGAACTTCGCCGCGGAAACCCATGTGGATCGCTCCATCACCTCTCCCGAGGACTTCATTCGCACCGACGTGCTAGGCACCTACCGTATATTGGAAGAAGCCCGCAAGGAAGGGGTGCGCTTGTTGCACATATCCACCGACGAGGTCTACGGCAGCATAGAATCGGGCTCCTTCAGCGAGGACAGCCCCCTCATGCCCAATAGCCCTTACTCCGCCTCCAAGGCGGCGGCGGACCTTCTGGTGCGAGCTTATGTGCGCACCTATGGGTTGGAGGCGCTCATCGTGCGCAGCTCCAACAATTACGGCCCTTACCAGTATCCGGAAAAGGTAATCCCTCTTTTCGTTACCAACCTACTGGAAGGGCGTAAAGTGCCTCTTTACGGTGAGGGGAAGAACGTGAGAGACTGGCTCTACGTGGAGGACAACTGCCGGGCCATCGATCTGGTCCTGCGCTCGGGATCCCCGGGGCAGATCTATAATGTGGGAGGAGGGGAAGAGCGCACCAACCTGGAGCTCACCCGGGCCATCCTCGAGATCATGGGGGCGGGCGAGGAGAGCGTGGAACGCGTGCCCGACCGCCCCGGGCACGACTTGCGCTATTCCGTCGACACCAGAAAGGTAAGAGGGTTGGGATGGAGTCCCCGTTATGATTTCGAAACCGGGTTGAGGAAGACCGTCGCGTGGTATCGCGAGCATACCGAGTGGTGGAAACCCATAAAGAGCGGCGAGTTTCGCCGCTATTATGTGGAAAAATATGGTGACATTTAACGGCATCCGATATGGCATTGAAGGTATAGGAGGAAAGGCCGGCGACCTGGGCCGTGAGCCGTGGATCGAGGAAGATGAACAATGAAACTGTCCATTATCATTCCGGTTTATAACGAGCGCAACACCATCAAGGAGATACTTCGCCGCGTCAGGTCGGTGGACCTGGGAGACATCGAGAAGGAGATTATCGTCGTGGACGACGGGTCGACGGACGGGACTAGGGACATACTGGCCATGGAGGAAGATTCCTTGACCCGGGTCATAAAACATGCCGAGAATCGCGGCAAGGGAGCGGCAGTGCGATCGGGGTTGGAGGCCGTAAGCGGCGATCTGGTCATCATCCAGGACGCCGACCTGGAATATGACCCCGATGATTATCCCCGCTTGCTGGAGCCGGTTTTAAAGGGGAAGGCCCAGGTGGTTTACGGCTCCCGCTTCACGGGCCCCAGGAAGAACATGCTCTTCTGGCATTATGTCGGGAACCGTTTTCTCGCCCTGATAACCAATATACTCTATAACACCACCCTTTCGGACATGGAAACCTGCTATAAGCTCTTCACGCGCCAGGCGCTCGAAGGCATAAACTTGAGATCCGACCACTTCGAGATAGAGCCGGAGATTACCTCCAAGATCCTCAAGAAGGGCATAAGAATCTACGAGGTGCCCATCTCCTACACCGGGAGGGAGATGGAGGAAGGAAAGAAAATATCCTGGAGGGACGGCATTCCCGCCCTCTGGACCCTCATCAAGTACCGCTTCGTGGATTGAAAAAGTCGAATTTAGCCGTGGAAAAAGGGCGCGAGGCGCCGCGCCCTTTTTCACCGCTTTCGTCCGCTATTTCAGGTTCTCGATGAAGGTATCCACGTCTATGGCCGGCAGGGTCATGATGCGGACCGTTCCGCGCGAGGCCAGCTGTACGGAGATCTTGCCGATGGTCTCGTTGTTGGGCGCTTCGACGATGTTGATGAAATCATACTGGCCCAGAACCACGTACTGAGACAGAACCTTGCCGCCCATGGCCTCGACATCCTTGTTGACTTCCTTGATGCGATCCGGGTTCTTGGTGAGCGTCGCGCACCCCTCGTCCGTGAGACGGCTGATCAAGATATAGATGGCCATCCGTTACCCTCCTTTCCCTTTCCTTTCATTCGAGGCGTCGTTTACGGCCGACAGTAATCTATCTACCCCGAGCGGGGAGGGGTTAAACGGGGAGGCCGCGTGGGCGAACGTCGTGCCCGTGGCCCCGGCGGGGTATTATAATGTCGAGTTAAGTATGCCCGCCGCCGTGGTCGGCGCAGCGGCGGGGAAGTTGGTGGCGGGGAAAGTGGAACGCGCGTGAAGGCCGCACGGTGTTGAGGTAACTTCCTGGTTGCCGGCCTTTGCGGACGCCCATACGGAGGCGATGACGGGGAGGTGAGACGGGGCATGGAAGAACCCTTATTGAAACTGGTGGTCGTTTATCACCCTGATTTTTCCACCAAAGGGTATCCGGTGCTCCGGGAAAGGGTGGCTCCCGCCTTTGAGGAGCTCCGTTCCAGGGGATTGCTGGACCGGGAAGGCGTGAAGGTGCTGGAGGCGCCTGCCGTGGACGAGGAACTAGTGGCCAGGGTGCACAGCGATGCGCATGTCCGCTCCGTCATGAGTAGCGGCTATTACGAGGTCTCCCTTCTCTCGGCGGGGTCGGTGATCAGGGGGGCGGAGGAGGTGGGCGCATCTAGGGCCTTGAACGCCTTTTGCTTCGTGGGGGCGGCGGGCCATCATGCCAGCCATGACGGCTTCTGGGGGTTCTGCTATCTTAACGACGTGGCCATGGCCGTCGAGCGCTTGAGGGAGCTCGCAATCCTGAACCGTTTCGCCATCCTGGACATCGACCCTCACTTCGGGGACGGGACGCGGGATATCTTGGGCGAGGACCCCGAGGTCATGCACATCAATTTCCATTCCGGTTTCGCCATGGGGAGAGGGGACGGCCCCAACAACCTGGATTTCGTCCTCCCTCACGACGCCGACGACGAGCGTTTCTTGGCCGCGGTGGACGAGGCCCTGGACGCCGCCGCCGCTTTCGGGCCCGAGCTGTTGTTCGTGGTTTTCGGGCACGACAATCACTACGACGACTACGGCGCTTTCCTGCTCGGTGACGGCGTATACCGGGAATTCGCCGTCCGATTAAAGGAAACATTTCCCAGCAAAGTTTGCTACGTGCTTTCGGGCGGGTCCAACCCCGAGGTGGCCCGTAGGGCCATAGGAGACGTGGTGGAGGTGCTCTCGGAGTAGGATGCGGTCCCCAAAGGAAACGCGGTGCCGGCGCATGAGGCGGTCGAGGCGAGCGCTCGCCGCGTACCTGCTGATCGCCTCCACGGCGGCGTTTTTCCTTTCGGCGGGGTCCTTGCCGGAGCGAACATGGGCCGACCCGCCTCCACGCGTGGCCCTGACCTTCGACGACGGCTACAATTTCGACCACCGCATTCTGGACTTCCTGAGCTCCGAGGGCATCAAGGCCACAGCGTTCGTCATAGGCTCCTGGGCGCAGAACAACCCTTCGCTGCTGCGGGAGATGGACGGGCTGGGCTGGGAGATATGCAACCATACCCAGAATCATCCCTGGTTGACTAAAATCCCTGACCAGCAGATACAGGCGGAGCTGAACGCCTGCCAGGCGGTGATAGCTTCCACAACCGGCCAGCACCAGCCCTTTTTCCGGCCGCCCGGAGGGTTTATCGACGCCAGAGTGAACGGGGTGGTGACGTCCATGGGCTATATTCCGGTGTTGTGGAGCATGGACAGCATGGACGCCCTGGGCCCGCGCGTCCCCGACGTCCAGAGCCGGGTCGCCGGCATGGTGAACGGCGCCCGGGACGGCAGCATCATTCTCTTTCATTTCGGCGGCCGGAACACCCTGGAGCTGGTGCAGGGGGTGGTGAAGGGACTACAGCAAAGAGGGTTCTGCTTCGTCACCCTGGGGGAGCTTTACGGGATGAAAAACATCATGCGGGGTGGGGAATGCGGACCCGGGCAGGCTGAGGCGGCGGAAAGGCATTATTTCGCCGAAGGGACCACTCGCCCGGGATACGAGGAGTGGCTGCTGGTTCTGAACCCCGGTGAGGAGGCGGTGGAGGTAGAAGCCACCTTTTTTTCCTCCCATGGAAGGGAGCGTAAAAGCTTTTCCGTGCCCGCCCGCTGGAGAATATCCATCGACGTGAACTCCGAGGTCCCGTGGCGGGATGACCTTTCGGTCCTACTAGAGTCCAGCTCACCAACGGCCGCCGAGAGAATGCTCTACTTCAACCGGGGCCGGGGATATGACGGAGCCTCCATGTCAGCGGGGACGCAAGGCGCCGCGACCCGCTTCTATTTCGCCGAGGGGAGCATCAGGCCTGGTTTTGAGGAATGGCTGGCTCTGTTCAACCCCTCGGGCGCGGCGGAAGCGCGGGTGGAGTTGGAGTTTTTCGGAGGCGGGGGCGCGCTTGGAAAAACTTCCCTGGAGGTACCCCCTCAAAGCAGGGTTACGGTCAAGGTGAACGATCTGGTGGAGGAGAATGAACTGGTCGGGGGCGAAAAAGATATCTCCATGATCCTGAAGTCTCCGCAAGGGGTGGTTGCGGAACGGTCGCAATATTTCGTTTACGACAACCTTGTCCCAGGAGCCCACAGCGGGAGTGGGTGTTGCCGGCCCCGGCAAGAGTGGTATTTCGCTGAGGGGACCACCCGGCGTTTCTTCGACGGCTATCTCGTCCTCTTCAACCCCTGCCGCTACGCCACCCCGGTCAAGGTTTCTTTTTTGGGATCGGACGGTGATAGCAGGGAGGAGAATGTGGAGCTGGCTGCGGGCCAGAGGCGCACCTTGAGGGTGAATGAGCGCCTGCCCGAGGATATCGATTATTCCGTGCGGGTTTCAAGCCTGCTTCCCATAGTGGCGGAGCGCTCCACCTATTTCCGGTCGCGTAATACCAGCGGGGGTTACTGCCAGGTGGGAACCCCGAGCCCCGGGAAGTACTGGCTCTTCCCGGAAGGATGCACGGCGGAGGGTTACCAGGAGTGGCTGGCGCTCTTTAACCCCACCGCCCGCGAGCAGGAGGTGTCGGTGGATTACCTGCTCGGGGAGGAGGGGACATCGCAGCGATCTTATGTACTGCCCGCCTGGGGGAGGTTGACGGTGGACGTTGCGGCGGAGGTGGGGCGGCACGATGAGGTTGCCGCGGAAATCAGGGCTCCAGAGGGAATAATCGCCGAGAGGTCGCTTTACTTCACGCGCGCCTCGCCCTGATCAAAGAGAGCTTGGAGCGCTGTATGGTCGGTGGGCGCTTTCCGGGTTGGAAAAGCTTAAGAAAACATCCCATCTTCCTGGCAGAGCAAGCGAAAGAAGAAGAGAGAAGAGGAGCGATCTCCTGAATGCGCGACCAGGAACCATAGCGCTGGGTCCGGTCTGCGAGGCGAAGGGAATCAAGGCGATAGAGGAGAGAGGGATAAAAAAGAGGAGTGATCTCCCAAATGCGCGACCAGGAAACCATAGCGCTGGGTCCGGTCTGCGAGGCGAAGGGAGGAGGAGATAGAGGGCTCGCTTATAATCCCGCTTGGTTTGGGTATAATGTATAGGATGGCGGTTTGGACAAAGAGGAGGTATATCCATGGCTAGTGAGAAAGAAGAACTCTTGAACAAGGAGATAGAGAGCTACGAGGAGGAGCTGAAATCGGTGGCCTCCAAGCTCCAGGAGCTGGCGGGAGTGGACTGTTCCTTTGGGGCCTGCGTTTTCGATCCCGAGATGGAGGATATCGAGAGCAAGCTGGCCGAGCTGGAGAAGAGGAAGAAAATCCTCACCCAGGTGATGGAATCCCTCAAGCAGTGTGGCATTGAGTAAAATTGCCATAATCTGGAATAATACTTCTGGCTCCCGTAAGGGGGCCCTTTCCATTCCAGGGGTGGGAGCCGACTACTCCACCTCGAAGAATTGCTCTTCCGGAGCGCCGCAGATGGGGCATTTTTCGGGAAGCACCTCATCAGCGACGTAGCCGCATACCCCGCACACGAAATACCTGGGCACGCGGTCGGCCACCATGTGCTGCAGGGCTCTCTCGTAAAGTTGGGCGTGCCGCTCCTCGACGTCGCGGGCGTAAGCGAACATGGTCGAGGCCGCCTTGTCTCCTTCCGCCTCCGCGTCCGCGATAAAAGAGTCGTAGCCGACTTGGGCTATCTTCTGCTCCTTGGCCAGTGCCTCCTCCAGGTTGGTCTCGGTATCCTTGATTTCCCTCAGGAGCCGCAGGTTATTGTAGGCGTGCACGCTTTCGGATTCGGCCACCGCCCGGAAGAGTTTGGCCACCCCCTCGAATTCCTCCTCCTCGGCCTTCCTGGCGAAGGCCTTAAGCCTGGTCACCGCCTTAGACTCTCCGGTGTAAGCGTCATAGAGATTGCGGAGGGTTTTTTCGCCCATCGTTCCCCCTTTCCATCCTGTGCATTACCATGGAAGACTCCTTAAGAATTATACGCAAGACGCATGGCATCCAGCATGCGATAATCGCGAGGCACTTAAATGCCATCTCACTCGCCCGTCGATGCCGCATTAAACTTGAATCATACCCGCAAATCCGGAAGAACAACCCTTTGAGAACAACCTTCTCGACCGCAACACTGGAGCAAACCAAGGGTTATTCCGGACTTGTGGGGAAGAGGCTTTACAAAGCGGCGGCCTAGCCTCTCTTGCGCAAGTAAACGTGAAACTCCCCGTCTTCCTCCTCGATGCCCAGGAGCTCGTGTCCGGTCTTGGAGGCCCAGGCCGGCATGTCGCTCTTGATTCCCTTATCGTCGGCGATTATCTCTAAAACCTCTCCCTCTTTCAAGTTGCCGAGCTCCTGAGCCGTTTTTACTATGGGCATGGGGCAGTAGAGCCCGATGCAATCCAGCGTCCTGTCCGCCTTCATTGCCTCACCCCTCTTTCCTCCGGGGGTCAGGTCTTGAGTTATTTATGATACCCTTATGGGCATTGGAAGTGCACTTTTACTTACATACCCCGGGGTATCAAACTTTAAGACCTGGCCCTTTCATATGAATAGGTTGATCTTGGACGAGGCGGCCTTCTCCACATAGGTGGCCGCCCCGGCGAAGTCGTCGACTTCCGGTATGAAATCGCTTTCCTTAAGACCCATAAGCGCCATGGAAGTGGTGCAGGCTATGAAGCGTACCCCCAGCTCCTTGGCCATGGGAATCATTTCCTCCAAGGACGGCATGCGGTATTCCCTCATCAGCTTCTTCATGGCCGCCTTACCGGCGCCCAACATGTTCAGGCGCGAGAGGCTCAATCGCCTGGCGCCGCCCCTGTTCATCAAGCCCATCATCCGCTGCAGGGCCTTTTTCTCCCCTCCGGAGCCCTTTTCCCTGACGATCACGTTAAGGCCCCAGAAGGTGAAGAACATGGTCACCTCCATGCCCATGGAGGCGGCCGTAGTGGCAATATTGAAGGCGGCCAGGGCGCGGTCCAGTTCCCCGCTGAAGACCACGATGGTGGCCTTTTCCCTCTCCGTCCCCGCTTCTTTCTCGTTCATGGCCGCACCTCCTCCCTGTTCCCTTATGCCTTAATCGCGCAGCGGCTCCCCGCACTGGGGGCAGCTCTCGGCGCCTTTTCGCGCCGGCGCCCCGCAGCTCGCACAGGTTATGATGGTTATGCTGCAGAACTCGCAGATGGCGCAGGTCCCCGAGATTAACTTGATCTCCGCATCGCAGTATGGGCACCTGCAGGTGACTTCCTTGGAAACGGCGTCCTCATTCATCTTTCCCTTTTCCTTTCTTGCTCAAGTAATCCTCGATGGCCAGGTGCAGAGCGTCCGCGCCCAAGTTGGAACAGTGCATCTTGTTCTGGGGCAGTCCGCCCAACTCCTGGGCCACGTCGTTGCGCGATATCTTCAAGGCCTCCTCGATGGTCTTGCCCTTGGCCATCTCGCTGACCATACTGGAGACGGCAATAGCCGCCCCGCAGCCGAAGGTCTTGAATTTGACGTCGGAGATGCGCTCCTGGTCGTCAACCTTGATGTAGAAGGTCATCATGTCGCCGCAAACCGGGTTGCCCACCTCCCCGACGCCGTCCGCGTCCTCTATCTCGCCCACGTTGCGCGGGTTGGTAAAATGATCCATCACCGTATCGCTGTAAATAGCCATCTTCCTTACCCCCTTTCCTTGACGTATTTAGCGTATAGTGGGGACATCGACCGCAGCCTTTCCACGATGGGCGGGAAGACCTCCAACACGTAGTCGATATCCTCCATGCTGTTTTGAGGGCCCAGGCTGAAGAGAATGGAGCCCTGGGCCCGCTCCGGCGGAATGCCCATGGCCGTGAGCACGTGGGATCCTTTGAGGGCTCGCGAGGTGCAGGCGGATCCGCTGGAGACGGCCACCCCCTGTTGATCCAGGAAGAGGAGCATGCCCTCGCCTTCGATGAACTCCACCACGAAGCTGGCGTTCCAGGGCAGCCGCTCCGTGGGGTGGCCGGTCAGGTACACGTGTTCCACCTTCTGGGGCAGCCTGGAGATGAGCGCGTCGCGCAGGCTCTTTAGGTGGTCGCTCCTCGCGGCCATTTTCCGGCGTGCCAACTCGGCCGCTTTTCCCATACCCACGATGCCGGGTAGGTTTTCCGTGCCCCCCCTCCTTCCGCCTTCCTGGACGCCGCCGTCCAGGAGCGGGATCAATCTCACCCCCTTTTTTACCCACAGCGCTCCCACTCCCTGGGGACCGTAGATGAGGTCCGAGGAGAGAGATATGGCCTGCACCCCCATTTCTTTCACGTCGAGCGGCAGGTGGCCGGCGGCGGCCACGGCGTCGGTATGGAAAGGCACCTCCTTTTGCGCCGCGATGCGCGCGGCCTCCTGGATAGGCTGTATGGTGCCCATCTCTCCGTTGGCGGTCATCACCGACACCAACACGGTGTCCTCGTCTATGGCCGCCTGTAGGGCGTCCAGATCGATGCGGCCGTGCCCGTCGACGGGCACCGTGCTCAGCTCGTAACCCTGTTTCTCCAGCGAACGGGCGGCGTGCAAGACCGAAAAGTGCTCTATGGCGGAAACCACCAGGTGTTTTCCCTTGCGGCGCGATCCGGCCGCTATGCCCTTCACGGCGAGGTTATTGGCCTCCGTGCCGCCGGAAGTAAAGATGATCTCCTCCGGGTCGGCTCCGATGAGCGCCGCCACCTTCTCCCGCGACTCCTCGACGGCCATCCTGGCCTTATCGCCCCAGCTGTGCAGCGAGGAAGGATTGCCGTAACTTTCGCCCAGCCAGGGCAGCATGGCCTCCCGAACCTCGGGAGGCAAGGGAGACGCGGCGTAATTATCCAGGTAAGCCACTCGCATGGTTAAGCACCTCCTCCATGGCCGGCCCGCTCACCGCCAGGTGATCGGCCAGCTTTTCAATGTCCCCGGTGCGGAGTCGGCAGGATTCCATAGTGCACACCTCCGCCACGGCTTCTTTGTCCATTGTTCCCACTTCCAGCCTCAAAACCAACAATCTAGGTTTGGGGGACAGATGAGCCACCCTGAGGAAGGCTTCCACGCTTTCCTCTCGTTCTCCCCATATCCTTACCATAAGGGGACCATGCAGGTAGAGGTTCGCCGCCCTGGCCAGGGGAGCGGCCATAAAGCCGAGAGACGCCGCTTTGCTTGCCCATCTCGACAGGATAAGTCCCGCCAGGCGGCGCCACTCCTCCTCGCCGCTGTAGGCCCAGTAAAGGAGCATGGCCTCGGCCGCCTTGGCCTGGCCGGAAAGTGTGGCGGGCTCCGGTTTGAGGCCGACCGGGCTGTGGCCAGGCGACGTATCCATGAGTTCACGCTTATTTTGGTCCCAGAACATCTCCCGGACCAGATCGAGAAGAGCGCGGGCACGATTGAGGTAGAGGCTCTCCCCGGTGAAGCCGTAGGCGCGCGCCAGGGCCGCCGCCGCCATGGTCTGGTCGTCGAGAAGACCCCAGCGGCGGGGCTCCCCGTTGAGATAATGGGCCAGCCCCTCCTTTTCCCGGAAGCCCTCGGCCCACAGGAACTGCAGTGAGGCCAGGGCGAGGTCGGCGTAATCCCGCCGGCCCAAAGCGGCACCCGCCTCAAGTAAGCCGATCGCCGCCCGCGCGGTTATGTCGCTGTACACGGTGCGATCGACGGGAGGAGGCGTCCTCCCTTCTCTCTCCGCCGCCCCCAGGAGATAGTATTCCTCGTCCGCGTCCTGACTGCCGTAAAACCTGCGTTTCCCGTCGCTTAAGGTGCGCTTAATGTAGGAGGCGGTTTTCTCAGCGGCGCTCCTGAACCGGCTCTCGCCGGTCAGGTTGTAGGCTTTGAGCAGCGCGGAGAGGAGCTCGGAGTTGTCCAAGAGCATCTTTTCGTAATGGGGGATGCTCCAGTCCGGCGTGGTGGAATAACGGAAAAAGCCGCCCTCCACCCGGTCCATGAGGCCCCCCCTTATCATGGCCTGAAGGCTGGAGCGGGCGTACTCGAGGTACTCGCCTGCCGCCCCGTCTCCACGGAGCTCGAGGGCGAGAAGGATGTCCTCCGGGAGGGGAAACTTGGGAGCGCCACCCAGCCCGCCGTGAGCGCGGTCCCAGGAGCGGAGGATGTCTTCGCCGGTACTCTCGACCAGTTCATGTAGCGATTCCTTTCCTTCCTCCGGTTGCGGAAAGGTTTCCTCCACGGAGTAGGTGATGTCCTCAGCATGCCGCCGGTAAAGTTCCGATATCCTTTCCAGCACCTTGCGCATAGTCTCCGGTGGAATGTAGGTGGCTCCGGCCAGGGCCGCGGCGCGGTGATTCAAAAAGGCCGTGGTCGGCCAGCCCCCCTGGTTGTAGCGGCTGTTGATGTCGGGGTTGCGGTCGGAGTCCACGCGGATGGGGATGAAATGCCGGTTTATGAGGCTGATGACCTCAGGATCCGAATAGGTCGTCTCGTCCATCACGTGGCACCAGTGGCACCACACGGCGGATATGGATAGCAACACGGGCTTTTTCTCCTCCCGCGCGCGCCGGAAGGCCTCCTCGCCCCACGGCCGCCAGTTTATTTCGTGGGCGCGGTTAGGCTGCGGGCTGAAGCGGAATTCTTCCCCTTCGGACCGAATCGATTCACCATGCGCCTCGCCTTCCTTCATCTTTACGCACTTCCCTTCCGATTTTCCGCCTGGCCCTGGAGAGGGGCTCAAACGGTTTGGCGTGGCGGCGTCTTTGATGCGGGCTTTGGAATTGTTGCAGCTCGTTGTCCATGCCCCGCATGCCCCGTCAACACCAGCCTGAAACCCTCCATGCGGCTAAACAAACAGGGGCGGAAACTCCGCCCCTCTTAGCCGGCTTTCGCCCCTCTTCAAGGAGGCGTGAATATTTTATCTAAGATGCTTTGCGGCCATCTTTCGGATCAGCCTTTTCCTCGTTACCCTTGCGCATCTGCTTTTCCATGGTCACGCAGGGGTACTTGGAGTCCGCGCAATGAGGGCAGCAGAGTCCTCCTTTTTCCGTCGTTCCCTTCCTGGCCATAAATCCTCCTTTGCCGGCGCCTTTTTCTCCTGGTTTGAATAATAACCTTCTTTCAAGTCTCGGCAAATGATGCACATCAAATACAAATCTTGTGCCTTGAGGGAAGCCCGGAGGGGGAAACGGGAAGCGATTCGTCCTTGGGACCATGACCCTTAGGTCATGGCCGGGACCCGGGCACGGGCCGGTGTCGCCGCAGACGAATTCGTAAGAACCACCATTCAAAAGCTTGACTTGCCGCTTTTACCGCCACGCGCCGTCCGGGCACCCTCGACCGGATGCTGACTCGTTTCGGTAAGCGCTTTAGGCCGTTTCTTGACAACAACGTACCTTTTTAATTAATTTTTAGACATATTCTTGAATTGAATCCGTGTGCTGAAGACATCTACTGCCGGGTTAGAAGGAAGCGCCTAGGTTTTTGCATACAAGGATCATCCCGTACGGTGAAAGCGTGAGAAGAGGCGGCGACTCCCAAAGGCCATTGGGCCGTTTGAGGACATAAGGAAACGGGGGAACCAGCGGTTCCCAGGGCATGAGGAGGCTAAGATGTTTGAGCTCATCAACGGAAGGGGCTTGAGAACAAAGGCGATAACGGCCGTGGTGTTGATTTTCCTCGCGGCCGCCCTAATCACTGCGTACTCTCCGCTTCTGGAGCCGGAGGAGGCCCAGGCCCAGTCAGCCGGAAGGATCGCGGGAAGGGTCACCAGCGCAAGAGAGCCCGGAGGAGTGAAGGACGTTCAGGTCGCGGTGTACAGCCAAAGCCATAGTTTAGTGAGTTCCGCGCTGACCGCCTCAAACGGCACCTACACTATCAAAGATCTTCCAGCCGGAAAGTATAAGGTGCAGTTTGAGCCGTCACCGGGAAGCGACTACTTTCCCCAATGGTATAAGGACAAACCGGATATCGAGACCGCCGACGCGGTAACCGTGACCTCCGGCGCCACCACCTCGGGGATAAATGCTCTCCTCTGGGAAGGGGGGAGAATCACCGGAAAGGTGACCAGCGCGAAGGAGCCCAAAGGGGTAGCGGATATCGGGGTGTGGGTGTACGACCTGAACGGAAACGCGGTAGGAATGGGGTGGACCGGGTCCGACGGCGTCTATGAAGTCCGGATGCTGACCGCCGGGCGTTACAAGGTGTATTTTGATCCGGCTTGGTGGTGCAACTACCTGCCCCAGTGGTATAAAAGTAAAACCAGCCTCGAGACCGCCGACGTGGTGACGGTTGTCGAAGGCGCCACCACCTCGGGGATAAACGCCCTCCTCAAGGCAGGGGGGAAAATCACCGGAAGAGTGACCAGCGCGAAGGAGCCTGGAGGGGTAGCGGATGTCGGGGTGTGGGTGTACGACCTGAACGGAAACGAGGTAAGAACGGGGTGGACCGGGCCCGACGGCACCTATGAGGTCCCGGGCCTTCCCACCGGGCGTTACAAGGTGAAATTTAACCCGCCCGGGAAGGACAACTATTTTCCTCAGTGGTTTAGGAACAAAGACAGCCTGGAAAGCGCGGACGTGGTGACGGTTAGGGAAGGCGCCACCACCTCCGGCATAGATGCCGTGCTCTCCAAGTTCACATACACTATCGCCGCGACCGTAAGCCCCGCCGGGTCGGGAACGGTGAGCGGCACCGGCACCTACCCTCGCTGGGCCCGGGTGACCCTTACCGCCACCCCGGCCAAAGGCTTCCGCTTCGTGAGGTGGACCATGGATGGACGTGAAGTCTCCACTTCTCCCACCCTCACCTTCACCGTCGCCGGGGACAGGTCCCTGGTGGCCCACTTCGAGGCTTCCCTGCCGGCTCCCTATATTTCCTTCATATCTCCAACCATAGGCAGCGTGGGCACGGAGGTCACCATAACCGGCACGGGCTTCGGGGCGTCCCGCGGGACATCGTACGTGTCGTTCGGGGAAACTGCGGCTGTCGATTATCTATCCTGGTCGGATACGCGAATAAGGGTCAGGGTGCCCCAGGTCGGCGCAGGTTCGACAAAAGTCACGGTGACCACTTCCGGCGGAAGGTCTAATTATAAATCCTTTTACGTGATCTCCAAGAGATGAGGTTGAGGTGATGCGGTATTTGACGGAAGCAGACACATGAATTGCGCCGTGGCGGTTTCCAGATAGAAAATAACATTATATGGTAATAAAAACGGAATAGCGGCACGAAAATCGACGGAATCATTCAGTGATTTCAGGTCGTGCCCCTGAACTTTCGTAAAGGCTTACGGCATTCCTACTTTGCGACGAAAACTATCGCCCTCCATGGTAAGGGGCCAAGAACCGGATTCCTTATCTAAAAGAAAAGTGAAAACATCCCTATGGCCAGCATGAGGAATTTCATGCGCAATATCTCCGCCCGCGGATCTTCCCTAATCTTATGCGGAACTTCCCTCGCCTTATGGTAGTCGCTGCATGGCTCTCCCCCAGGGCCCTTACATGCCGTCGAAGTAGGAGAGCAGGGCTTCCTTGTCCTTGACGCAGAGGAGCTTTTCCTCGGTGGTCATGATGCCTTCCTTTTTCAGGCGGCTCATGATGCGCGAGACGGTTTCCTCCGTCGAGCCTACCAGCCCGGCCAGGTCGCGGTTGGTGAGCGGGGTGTTTATGATCACGCCGCATTTATTCATAATGCCTCTCTCGCCGGCCATTTTGAGCAGGACGCAGGCGATGCGCCTTTCCACCTTTTCCCCGGCGATGCAGCGCTCCTTGTAATACGATTGGTCCAGTTTTCTTACCACCAGCCGCATGAGAAAAAGGGCGAACAGGGGATCGCGCGAGGCCAGCCACTGCAAGTCGTCCCAGCTTATCCTCCACAGACGCGACGCCTCCCGCGCCACGCTGGAGTAGGAATAAACCCCCTCCTCGTAGAGAGCCGCCTCGCCGAAAATATCCCCGGGATAAAGAAAGCCCAGGATGTATAGCTTGCCGTCGCTGTGGACGATGTTCGCCTCCACAACGCCCTCCTCGACCAGGTAGAGGTGGGTGGCCTCGTCCTGGTCGATGAAAATGTACTGTTCGCGGTCGGCGCTCTCCGGCTGGAATAATTCCCTGGCTTCGGTGCGTAGGCCCTCCTCAAGGTGATTAAGAAATTCCCTCAAGCGTTCTTCTTCCAAGAGAAACCTCCCCTCCATGCCGGCCATTGCCGCAGCTAGATTATATCAGTGGCGTAAGGGTTCCGCACTCTTTCGAAAAACGGGATCAGCCCCCGAAATTCGAAAAATGCGATCGAAAAATGGGGTCAGCCCCCGAAATTCGAAAAACCCGTCTCGCTTTGCCCTTGGTTTCGAATTTCGGTTAGCCCCGTTTGCCACCCCTAACACCATCCCTAATAAATATTTATGTCTTGTCGATAAAAAACAGGGAACACCGGTCCAGCGGGAGGAAAACCTCATGGATGATATAGAACTCTGTCCGGAATGCAGGGTTCCGAAAGACATTGCCGAGGAATATCTCTGGCTCAACAGCGGCGTCATGGTCATGAGCAAGAACCTCTCCCGGCGGGTGGGTTTCATAGAGAGCGAAAATCTCGACCCGCTCTACGCTGGAATCGGCGATGTCTTAGGGTTTTCTATAGAGCGGCCGGCTATCGAGATAGCCCGCAAAGGCTGCATCGATTACTTCAAGAACCTGGTTCCGCCGGAGGTTATCGCCATGGTGAGGAGCGGGGCGATAGATCGTAAATTAATAATAGACGGGATGGTCAGGATGGGAAGACTTAACGGGATGGGGTTTTTTGAGTTGATCGAGGATAATGAAGATCTTACTTTCTTCCGTATTCATGATCCCTTCTCGTCGTTGCTCACTACCGGCATCGAATTGGGAGCATTCGAGCTGTTGAGAGGCAAGGCGGGGAAGGCATCATACCGTCAACTGTCGCCTGAGGTTATTGAAGTCGTCTCTAGGGTCATGGAGGAGTTGGAAGAATATGACTCCGGCATGGAGATACGGGAATACCATCACCGCGATGGGGACATCGAGTTCGAGAGATGCCCGAGCTGCGGGGTGCCTAAGGCCATGGCCGGGTTCGAGTGGGATCTGGATAAGGGGATGATCAGGAACACCTGGAACGGCCGGCGCATGGTGATGTTGGGCCCCGAGATGCAGGACCCCCTTTTCGCGTAACTGGAAAAAGAGCTCGGCGAGGAGATTCCACACGCGGTGGTGGAGGCGCAGCGGCGCTTCGTTATGGGGGGAGCTTATTCCATCGAGGAGTTTAAGGACGAGAACCAATTCCGCATGTTGCTTGCCCTGAGGGGAATGGGCAATGTGCGTGAAATTACCATAAGCAGCAAGGCGCTTTTCATGCGCATAGACAACGCGGCGAATCATTTAATGGCCGTCGGTATGGCTCAAGGCCTTTTCGACAAGGCCTACGGCACGCAGTCCCGAGTGGATTGGGAAATATCGCAAAACGGGGACCTCAAGATCGAGGTGGCCGCTTAGGGTGGAGCTTGAGCCGAGGCAAATCGCTAGTGAGCCGTGGCATGGAGTAAGAGGGGAGGAGAGACGCCGGGCCTTCTCTCTTCGGCCCTACGGGTTCAACGATCGCCAAGCTTCCGAGTTTTTTCGCTGGGCCGCAATGTTGATGTCGACGAGGCGAAAGATCGACGGCCCCGCGCCCGCAGCGGCACCTGGGGCGCCCTGAGTTTAACGAACCGGCACCTGCACCTCGCGACCCATGCTTCATCACCAGCACCTCGGCACCTTCGCCTCAACGCATCAATACCTTCGCTTGGATTATGCCGTTTCCTGCAGGCGGGGAAATGATTATAATCGGATAGCAATAGCTGGAGATGGGCAAGGACAAACCTTGCGGGGAGGTTTTCGAGGCAGTGCAAGATTTCCCGCGCCATTTCGACAAGCTTTTCGACCCCAGGTCGGTGGCCGTGGTGGGGGCCTCCAACGTGCTGGGAAAGTGGGGTTTCAACATGCCCATGAATCTCATCGGGGGAGGCTACCGGGGAAAGCTCTACATGGTCAACCCCCGCGAGAAGTACGTGCTGGGTTTCCCCGCCTATCGCTCGCTGAAGGAAATTGAGGGTGAGGTGGACCTGGTGGTGGTGGCCATCCCGGCCAAGTCGGTGCCGGCCGTGTTGGAAGAGGCGGCCGAGAAAGGCATAAAAAACGCCGTGGTGGTTTCCTCCGATTTCAGCGAGACGGGTGAGGAGGGCGCCCGCCTGGAGCGCCGGGTGGCGGAGATCGCCAGGGACGGCGGCATCACCATCGTGGGGCCCAACACCATGGGCATCTACTCCAAGACCAGCGACCTGTGCTGCCTGGGGGCTCCGGTTTATCCACGCAAGGGCGGGGTGGGGTTCATCTCCCAGAGCGGCAACCTGGGCGTGCAGCTCATGACCTGGGGGTACCGCAAGGGGGTGGGATTTTCCCGCTTCGTGGGCAGCGGCAACGCCGCCAACACGGAGATCAGCGATTACCTGGAATATTTAGGTAATGACCCCCATACCGACACCATCATCCTCTACATTGAAGGCCTGCGGGACGGGCGCAGGTTCCTGGAGGTGGCCCGCAGAATAACCCCACGCAAGCCGGTGATAGCCTTGAAGGCCGGGAAGGGAGCTCATGGGGAGAAGGCGGTGCTCTCCCACTCCGGCTCCCTGGCCGGACCCTTCGAGCTTTTCCGGGGCATGATGGAGCAGGCGGGGATAATCGAGGCCGAGACCACCGAGGAGCTGGTGGATCTGGCGGCGGCTTTTTCCTCCCTTCCCGTGCCCCGGGGAAACCGGGTGGGGATCATGACCTTGGGGGGAGGCTGGGGCGTGGCGGCCGCCGATGCTTTCGAAAAGGAAGGCCTGGAGATGGCCGAGCTTCCCCCCGCGGTGATTGAGGAACTCGACCGCTACCTTCCGAAGTTCTGGAGCCGGAGAAACCCCGTGGACATCGTGGGCAACGTGCAGAGGTCCAACCACTTCCGGGTACTGGAGAAGCTGGCCACCTGCGACGAGGTGGACGTGGTCATCTCCATGGGGACCCTTTTGGGGCGCGATTTCTGGCTGGAGAACCTGTTTAAATCGAGCATAAAGCCTTTCTTAAGTATGTTGCGACTCCACCCTCTCAAGATACCTTTCTTCCAGCTCTCCATGTGGAGGGGCTTCCGAGAGTCCCTGCGACGCGGAGGGAAACACGCCCCGGAGGGATCAGGGGGCATCGATCCCGGAGAAGCCCGGCAGTGGACCGACGCCGCGCTGGTCCGGCTCGTCAGGCGGCTCATGAAGGAGCAGGGCAAGCCCGTCATCGCCGTGGCGGTGAACGAGGGCGAGGGCTCAGCTTCCTTACGCACGCACGAGCGCGGCGTCTTCACCGCCGCCACCCCGGAGAGCGCGGTGCGGGTGGCCGGAAAACTGGCCGCCTACTCCCGCTTCCTGTCCAACTTATCCTCCAAGGGAACAACCTCCTGACAACCAGGCTTCCGGCCGGAAGCGCCGTCCTGCATATCCATCCCCATTCAGGCCGCATGTCCAGGCTTCAATGAAAACCGGACCAGGAGAAATAAGTAATCCGGTGGCAAGTAAGGATAACCGGCTGGAATATTATGGCGCCTAGTTTCCAAGCTTAAACCTTCCGGTTTTGAATTTTTCATGACATGGTGATTTTGCCCCTTGACAACATATCGCCTATCCCTAGAATAGACGAAGTTGATCTTTTTCGGGCGGGCACCCCGCAAGTCCGCCCGGGGCCCCGTTTCAGGGGCTCTTTTATTTGAGCTTATGGTCCCTTTGGATTATCATCACCTTATCGACAGCGAGGGCGTTTAGCTCAGCGGGAGAGCGCCTGCCTTACAAGCAGGAGGTCGTGGGTTCAAATCCCGCAACGCCCACCAGGAATAAGCCGGGCCGGGGGAAAGCGCCTCCGGCCTCTTAACTATCTCCCGAACGTTTTCAAACCGCCAAATATGGGGGCGCGCTTCCTTCCCGCCAAGGGCCCTTGTGAATCCGAGGCGGCGCAAGGCCTTGCCCTGCTGGCACCATGTTCCCCCCGGAGGAGGGCCTCCGCGAAATTCCGAAACAAGGGGTTTATTAAAGCGTACTTTCATGGTTAAATTCTTCTATGCTTTTGACTACATACAAGTTTGCGGCCTTCTTCTTTATAATCGTGGTGGCTTATTTCGTCACCCCGCCCAGGTTCAGGTGGATAGTCCTGCTGGCGGGAAGTTACTATTTCTTCGCCGTCGGCGGCAAACCGCAGTACATACCGCTCATCCTGCTATCCACCGCCGTTACCTATTACTGCGGCCTGCGTATGGGGGCGAAGGAAAGGCGAAGCGGGAGAGGCCCTTTACTGGCCTTGAGTATACTGGTCAACCTGGGGCTTCTCTTTTTCTTCAAGTACCTCACCATCTTCGGGGTGAATATGGACTCGCTCCTCTCCCATATGAAAATCTTCGGTGCGGCGGGCGAGGCCGGATTTCTCATCCCCCTGGGGATTTCCTTCTATACCCTGCAGACCCTCTCCTACCTCATCGACGTTTATCGGGGCGATATCGAACCGGAGAGGCATTTCGGTTACCTGGCCCTTTACGTGTGCTTTTTTCCCACCCTCCTGGCCGGCCCCATTGAGAGAGGGTCCCATCTCCTGCCCCAGCTTCACGGGCATTACCGCTTCGAGTACGATAGGGTGACCTACGCCATAAAGCTGTTCGCCTGGGGGCTGTTCCTGAAAATCGTCGTCGCCGACCGTCTGGCCATTTTCGTGAACCAGGTCTACGGCGACGTGCGCAAGTTCCGCGGGCTGCCTCTACTTTTAGCCACCATCTTTTTCGCGGTGCAACTCTACAGCGATTTCGCGGGATACACCAACATGACCAGGGGTTGCGCCATGATCCTGGGCTACGATCTGCTGGAGAACTTCGACAAGCCCTACTTCTCCAAGAACGTGCGCGAATTCTGGCGCCGCTGGCACATCTCCCTGACCTCCTGGCTCAGGGATTACCTCTACATCCCCTTGGGAGGGAATCAGGTGTCCAGGTGGAGGGTTTACGTGAACGTGTTCATAGTCTTCGTGCTCAGCGGGCTCTGGCACGGGGCCAGTTGGACTTTCGTGCTCTGGGGAGCGCTGCACGGCCTCTATTACCTGGTCTATATGGCCGTGACCCAAATTACTGCCTCCAGGAGGAGCGAGGAGGCGGAAAGGCGCGAGGGAAGAATTCTCACGGCGTGCAAGATAGTCTTCACTTTCATTCTGGTCGATCTGGCGTGGGTTTTCTTCAGAGCCAATTCGGTGAGCGACGCGCTCTACGTTTTCAGGAACATGTTCGCCTTCGGATGGAGTGACCTTTCCCACTTCTTTACCTCCTACTTCCAGGGATACGGCACCTACCTGCTGGTGATACTGTTCCTGTTCGTGGTGGGCCTGATCGGCCTACGCGGCTCGATCATCAAGAGGATAGGCACCCTGCCCATTTACGTGAGGTGGGCGATATATTACGCTTTCCTTTTCACCATGCTCATATTCGCCGTGACCACCACCAACCAGTTCATATACGCACAGTTTTAGAAGGGTTATGAAGAAGTTCGTCGCAAGAGGCTTCTGCTTCGCCGCCATCGGACTGGCTCTGTTGTGCCTGCTGAACTTCTTCTACGTGAGGACCAACGGCTACAAGAGCCTGGATGGCGTGTATAAGTTGAATGCACTTCCCGAGAACATCCAGGTCATGAACCTGGGCTCCTCGCACGGGGAGTTCGGCCTGGATTACAGCGGCATCGTCGGCCTAACCGGATTCAACTTCGGTCTGCGCGGGCAGAGCCCTTACCTTGACCTCCAGGTGTTGAAGAAATTCAGCCCTAAGCTTTACGACGGCTGCGTGGTGATCATTCCCGTATCCTGTTTCTCCTTCATCCAGGACAAGGACTATGACCGCCAGCACATCCTCTATTACGGCATCCTGGATTACGGGGCGATTCCCAACCACAGCCCCATGGAGTACGTGAAGTTCAAGCTGCTCCCCATTCTCTCGGCCTCCTTCAACGCCAAGTATTTGGTAAAGGACAAGAAAACCGTGGATTGGGACCTTTTCGCGGGAGTAGGCCCCGATGAGGAGTTCTACAAGCTCAACGGGATGTATTACTTCGATCTCTACGTGCCTTGAAGGAACGCTTGCCGGAGGGAGAGAACAACTCGGAAATAATAGGGGAGATAATAACCTACTGCCGGGATAAAGGCTTCAAGCCGGTCCTTATCACCACCCCCTTCACCGATTACTACAATTACTGGTTCTCCGGGGATATTCACAAGGACTTCAAATCCGACATGCTGGAAATAAGCGAAAGGTACGATGTCCCTTACCTGGACTACTCGCGCGACCCGCGCTTTACGAAGCGGTTGGATCTATTTGCCGACTCCGACCACTTGAACCCGGTGGGCAGAAAAATGTTCACCGAGATACTGTTGAGGGATTTGGGCATTATTTAGCGGGCGAGGGAAAGCATGAAGCCGGAATGGCGTCAGCATGGGCAAGGAAGGCGGGGAAAGGAGTCATACCCTCCATTGGATACGGTATAATGCTCCAAGAAAAGGCCGGCTCGAGACCCGATGATCCATGAGCGGTACAGAGTGGTAAAATGAGGAAATTCGTAATAAGAGGCACATGTTTCAGCGTTATCGGGATTGCGCTGCTCTTCGCCGTGAACGCCTTATACATAAGGACGAACGGCTATAAAAGCAAGGACGAAACCTTCAGGTATTTCCTCATGCCGCGCAATATCCAGGTGGCCAACTTCGGCTCGTCGCATGGCGCCTATGGGTTCGACTACAGCGGCATAGAGGGGATAACGGGGTTCAACTTCGGGCTACCCGGCCAGAACCCCCACTACGACCTGAAAGTTCTGCAGCAATATAGCGAGCGTCTGGCCGAGGGATGCGTGGTCATCATCCCCATATCCTATTTTACCTTCGACCAGCAAAGGGACTCCGACAACCTGCGCCGCATGTATTACCGTATCATAGACTACGGGTCCATCTACAATCACAAGATAACGGAGTACTTAAGGCTTGGTCTGCTCCCCATCCTCTCGGCCTCCTTCAATGCCAAGTTCATAATAAAAGATAAAAAGGATATCTCATTCAACCTGTACTGGCTCTACGATTACATGAGAATCCATTACACGGAGAACGACATCGAGGGTTTCAAGCAGAACGCGCAGGGGCACCTGGACTACTGCCGCAGGATAACCGATGAGGGCGAGAACGAGGAATACAACACGAAGTGCCTGGAGGAGATGATCGAGCTTTGCCGGGAGAAGGGCTTCCGGCCGGTCCTGATCACCATGCCCTTCACCAAGTATTACAACGACATGTTTTCGGAGGAATTCTACGCCGACTTCCATGCCAAGATAGACCGCTTATGCGAGAAGTACGCCGTCCCCTATTACGATTACTCCCGCGACCCGCGCATCACGGATAACCTCAGGCTGTTCATCGACTCCAACCACCTCAATTACGAGGGGAGCGCCACCTTCACTAGAATGATTCTCTCCGACCTGGGGTTGATTTGAGGGCAGAACCGGCCGCAAACCGGCCGCCGTATGCCCTTCGGCATGAAATGTCCCTTGGAGGCGGAGCGGCGGCACCGCGCCGAGGCGGGGTGCGGCCCGCTCCACGCGGTGCGGTGCGTGCCGGGCGGGCTTCTGGCCGGGGCGCGGCGGGCGCCGCTCCCGCCGCCGGACCGGTTCCCGGAGCTGTTCCGCGCGCTCTATGCGGCGGGCGAGCGGGGGCAGTCTACGGGCGGGCTCCACGTCGCGGCGCTCAGCGACGGGGAGGCGCTCCTCTACGCCACCGAGGAGGTGGGCCGGCACAACGCGGTGGACAAGGCGATCGGGGCGGCGTTCCTGGCCGGCGCGGAGCTCCCGGCCCTCGGACTCGTGCTGAGCGCGCGGGTGAGCGGGGAGATCGCGCTCAAGGCCGCGCGCGCCGGGCTCGCCTGGGTGGCGAGCCGGTCCGTCCCGACCACGCTCGCGCTCGAGGTCGCGCGGGCCGCGGGGCTCCCGCTCGTGGCCCGCGCGCCCGGGAAGGATGCGCGCGTCTACCTGCCGGCCGGCGGCGCCGGGGAGGGCGCGGCGTGAGCGCAGGCCCGTTCGGCGCGATCCTGGCCGGGGGCGCGAACCGCCGCTACGGCGCGCACAAGGCGTTCGTGCGGGTGGGCGGCGAGCGGATCGTGGACCGGGTGCGCCGCGCGCTCGCGGCCGTCACGCCGG
>ENA-ORXB01001639-ORXB01001639.1-sediment-metagenome-genome-assembly--contig:-NODE-1639-length-24247-cov-5.803765_pt1 | contig 24247 bp, 18 predicted proteins | sample MGYA00237863_ERZ511475 | MGnify/ENA primary metagenome ERZ511475 (study PRJEB26305, sample SAMN06343858) | sediment metagenome | isolation source: hot spring sediment | place: Canada: British Columbia... | reverse complement strand
ATCTCATACTATTTTATCCGATTTTCGACCGCACTGGAGAGCGGATTGTAACAATGCCGCCGCCCGTCCACGCCGGCGGCTGTCGGATTCCGGTTGCGCATCACACATCACAAAGCCCCATCCTCCCTCCCCCGTGCTTCGATTGGGCCGCCAACTGCACTCCATCGGTGCCCAGCCCACCGATTTTAATCCAACGGTACCCAATCCACCGATACCAATGTCTGCCTAATCGCTCCGCTTGCCGATACCGGACCTGCCCTACCACCGGATCCCTTTGACCTCGGCGATTGCTTGTCTTGACTTCAGGAAGGATCGCACGGGTCCCAATGCCAGACTATCATAACCGCAACACTCTACACTCTCTTCCCCAACTCCGTGGAGAAGCTGGGGAGATGAGGGACACCGGTTCCTCCGCGGGAAGGAAGTGCGAGAAAGTTGAAACGTCCTGCGGACCACCCGAAGCGAAGCGGGAGACAAGGAGGAGGTTTCCGAGATGCGCGCGGCTTATTTCCGCCAGACCGGCGAACCGGAAGTGATCGAGGTGGGAGAAGTCCCTACGCCCCAACCTCAAAGCGGCCAGATATTGGTGCGGGTGCGGGTGGCGGCGCTCAATCCAATCGATACGTACATCCGGCGGGGAACAGCGCCGATGCCCCTGCCGCAGCCCGTGGCGATCACTGGAACCGATTTTGCCGGCGTGGTGGAAGCAGTCGGACCGGATGTGTCCCGCTTCCGTGTGGGGGATCGGGTGTGGGGGTCCAATCAAGGTTTGCTGGGTCGGCAGGGAACCTGTGCGGAGTACGTCTGCGTGGATCAGGATTGGGCCTATCCGATCCCGGAGGGTGTCAGCGAGGAGCAGGCGGCGGCGGCGGCTTTGGTGGGCATCACGGCGCATCTGGGGTTGTTTCACCGCGCCCGCTTGCAAGCCGGGGAGTGGGTCTTCGTCAATGGCGGCACGGGCGGAGTGGGTTCGATGGTCGTGCAGATGGCCAAAGCGGTGGGGGCGCGGGTCATCACCACAGCAGGAAGTCCGGAAAAGGCCGCCTTGGCCCGCGAGTTGGGAGCCGATGTGGTGGCCCTTTACAAACAAGAGGATGTCGCCAGCCTCATCCGCGAAGCAACAGGAGGCCGGGGCGTCCAGGTCTGGTACGAAACTCAACCCCCGACCGACCTGGACCGCACGGTGGAGCTGACCGCTCCGCGCGGGCGCATCATCGTCATGGCGGGCCGCCAGGCTCGCCCCGTCTTCCCCAACGGGCCGTTTTACGTCAAAAATCTATCGCTCTTCGGCTTTGCCATGTTCAACATGACGCCGGACGAACAACGCGTCTGCGCGGAGGACATAAACCGCTGGCTGGCCAACGGGCAGCTCCGGGCGATCATCGGCCGCCGCTTCCCCCTGCGGGAAACCGCCGCCGCCCACCGCCTGCAGGAGGAAAACACCCTCGGCAAAAGCGGGACGCTGACGGGTAAAATCGTCATCGTGATCGATTCCTGAATCCCTGCGAGCCGCGCCAGCACTAGCACTCAGGACCGGGAAGTTTCACCGCGGGAGTCTCACTGCCCATCATCCCTTCTGGAGATGGCCATGTCGCAACCAGGGTTGATCGCCGCTGCCCTTGTGGTCATGGGTTGTGGGCTAGTTCTCACTCCGTCTCCGCCGGGCGGTGCCAGTGCAGCCGCCCAGCCGCCCTCGTCCCAGCCGCGGCGCCTGGCGGTGGCCCGCGTCCTATCCGCAGCGGGCAGTTTCGCCTCCCGCTTGGCCACCGGCACAGAATACCGGCCGCTCCCCGCGGAAGCCGACATTCACTCCACCGACCGCCTTGTGGCTTTCCCTGGTGCCAACCTGGTCAGCAAAAACGGCCGCATTGCCCTAGCTTTTCCCGGCGATCTCCTTGGGGATGCGCCCGCGCCCATCTACGACACGGCCTGTATCCTGCACCCGGCGGAGGAGGTGGACCTGGACGTGACGCTGGAATGCGGCCGCTTAGTTGTGGGAAACACCGCCGCGGAAGGGGCTGCCACCTGCCGCCTGCGTTTCTGGAACCAGACCTGGACCATTGCGTTGGAAACCCCGGAGACCCGGCTCCTCCTGGACCTGAGCAGCCGTTGGCCCGCCGGCACCCGCTTCCAAGTGCGGAAAATGAACCGGCCCGGTTCCGCCGCCCCGGTCGCTACCGCTCTGCTGATCGTCCTCAAGGGTCAAGCGACGGTGGATGTGGGAGGGGTCGCATTGGCCCTCACCGCCCCACCTGGTCCCGCGGAACTCCGCTGGGACAGCCTCCACGATCCGCCCCGCGTCGCCCGCAAGCTGGAACAACTACCCCCCTGGGCGGACCCCCAGCGCCCTCTGACTCCCCCAGCCCGTGCCCTGGCCGAGACCTTGGACCGCTTCCGCCAGCTCTACGCTCGCGAACCGGACCAGGCCCTCACCCGCTTCGCCACAGCCAAGGAACTGCTCCCGCGCCTCGTCGCCCTACATGTGGCTCAAGCCCTCGATGTCCTTGAGCATCTGGAACAAACCCTCCATGCCCCCGCGACCAAGGACGAATGGGACTTGTGCGTCACTCTCCTGCGGCACTGGATCGCCCGCCAGCCGAATCACGACCAGTTCCTCTACGACTTCCTGCTTACCCGGCAGCAGTACGCCCCCGCGGAAGGACGTATCTTCCTCCAACTGCTGCTCGGCTTCTCAGAAGAGGACTTACGTCAAACGGAAACCTACCAGGTCCTCCTCGACTATCTCACCCACGAAAAGGCGACCCTGCGGAATCTCGCGGCTTGGCATCTGCTGCGCCTGCTGCCGGAAGCCCCGCGCTTCCCCTACAAACCGGATGGCAGCCGGGAGGACGCCCTCCGTGTGCGCGACCAATGGAAACAACTTCTCCCTCCGCCATCACTTCCGTCACCGGGCAAAGAGCGGTAGAATACTCCTAGTGATGGCACAACCCCGATCATTACGGGCACAACACCGAGATTTCTCAGTCCTTCTCTCCGCGGAGGGTGTTCCATGTCTGCCCGCCTATCTTTAGCCGTTGTGGGTGGGGCTTTGATCCTGCTGGCTCCGGTCTCGGCTCAGTATCCCACCCCCGCGCTCATCCCGCCGAACCCGCTTTATCAGCATCCGGCCTACCGCTATCAGTTCTATTTGGGCACCACGGTTCCCACGGTGTATGGCCGGACTTTTGTAGGGGTAACCGTGCCGTACACCCGCGCGCCGCAACTTTTTTCGCCGAACATGGGCCGGCCCGTGCCGTACAGTTGGTGGTCCGTGGCGCCTGGTGTGCCGACTCCGAGTGGCTATATGAGCGGTTCCGCGAGTTCCGCCGCGGCCTTGGCCACGCAACGGGCGTTCCAAGCGGCCCAAGCGGAGGCCCTGCGCCTGCGGGACGATCCCGAGGCCGCCCAGCGGATCATCGCGGCCCAGGCCAGTTACGAAAAGGCGGCTCCGCCTCCGCGCCCCGGTCTCCCCCCGCTTCCTCCTGCTCAAGCCCTGATCCAGGCCCTGACCCCGGAAGACGATCAACTCATCACTTCGGGACAAGCCCTCAACACCCTCCTGCAAGCTCTGCCCACCATCGACACCCGTGCGGCGGAACCGGCCAACGCCTTCCTCCCGCCTCAATTGCTCCAAGAGATCCGTTTCGCCACTCCCAAAGGGGAACTGCTGAACTTGGCTCGCCTTTCTGGGCGGCTCCCCTTCCCGGAGGTGTTTGATCAGGAACCGCTTCGGCCTCTCAAAGAGAACCTGGAGCGGGACTTCGCCGCCGTGGCCCTTCCACTACTTGCTGGCAAATCTCCCGATCGCGCCGCCATCGCGCAGTTGGAAAACACGCTGCTGCGCTTGGAGCAAGCCGCCGCTCCCGTCATCCGTAATCTTTCCTTTGACGAGGCGACCGCCGCCCGCCGCTTCCTCAACCAATTCCATAATGCCTTGCGGACTCTCAAGAGCGAAAACCTTTCCCGCCTCTGGAATCCGAATTGGAACGCTCTCGGTGCCAATGTCGCCGATCTGGCCCAACACATGCTCAAGCATCAGCTCCGCTTCGACGCCGCTCCCAGTGGCAGTGAACCGGCCTATCTCGCCCTGCACCGCGCCCTGACTGCCTACTTCCTCGCCGGGCAAAAGACGCGGAAATAGGCAGTGCAAGGGATTCGTTCCCCTCCCCCGCTGCACTCCCTTCGGCTTCACGCCTACTCATCCTGCCGCTGCCTCCCGCTCACTTCCCCCGCCGCCCCGTGTCATTATCCGAATTCCTCTTTCACATTTTTTTTGACCCCCCTTTCTCCCCATACCAAGCGGCCCGATGCCGAATCCGTCACTTCCTTGACAAATGAGAAAAATATGAAAAATTGAACACTTTGATTTGACTTTTCCAGATTTATGGTACATATTTTCAGTCAAGGGAGCGGAAGAACTTCACGAGGAGCAATCTCCTCTAGGACACTCAGCGGTCCGCTCGAATGCCACCGCGGCGTCCAGCGGCTCCCCAGTCCCAAATTGGCGGTGAGGTATTCCAGCATCCAGTCCCCCTCTGGCGGGCGGCATCCTTCGCCAGGGTTGAAGCTGAAAACGGAGGGAAGACCATGATCACGAATCTGGAAAAAATCGGGAACAGGTCCTTGCAAGGTCTAGACCGAGCGATTACAATCGGCATTCGCCGCAGAGGAAGAAGACGGTTTTGGGAGTCCTGCGGCTTTCAAGGGGTGGTGGATCATGAGCGAAGCAACAGGTTCCGGTCGCGGCGGGATCACCCGTCGGGGATTCCTCACAGGCAGCGGTTTGGCGGCAGCGGCGGCCAGCCGATGGACAGGCGACGTGGCGGCGGAGCAGGCCCCGGCGGCCCGGGACGCAGCGGTGGCGTTTGGCCCGGGGCCAGTGCGGATCGAACTGCTGGTCAACGGCCGGAAACTGACCACTCAGGTCGAACCGCGGGTGACTCTGCTCGATGCTCTGCGGAACTACTTGGATGTGACCGGCTGCAAGCGGGTGTGCGATCGGGGCACCTGCGGCGCCTGCACTGTCATGGTGGATGGCCGGCCGGTCTATTCCTGCACTCTGTTGGCGCTCGAAGCGCGGGGCAAGGACATCCGGACGGCGGAGAGTTTGATCGCAGGGAACCGTCTCGATCCCGTGCCGCAAGCCTTCGTCCGGTGCGATGCGCAGCAATGCGGTTTCTGCACGCCGGGGTTTGTGGTGGCCCTGCGAGCTGCCCTGGACAAGAATCCGCAGGCGACGGAAGCGGAACTCGAAGCCGCCGTCGCCGGGAACATCTGCCGTTGCGGCACCTATGAGCAGATGCGTCAAGCCATCGCCCAATTGGTGCGGAAAGGGGGCTGAGCCATGGTAGAAGGTTGGCCAAAGCAACGACGCGTCCTGGGAAGCAAGGTAAGCCGACTCGACGGACCGGCCAAAGCCACTGGACTAGCCAAGTACACCTATGACATCAACCGCCCCGGCATGCTGCATGGGGTGATTGTCCGCTGTCCTTACGCCCACGCTCGCATCAAGGCCATTGACAGCAGCGCTACTCGCAAGTCTCCGGGTTTCCGGGCCTTGACCATCATCGGAGTCAGCCGCGACGGCATCGTGGTAGCGGTGGACGGGAACAAGGTCACCTGCACCCCCGCCGGCAAGAAAAAGGTCAAGGAGGAGCGCTTCACGGTCACCGTGGACGACCGAGTCGTCATCATCAAGAACAACAAGTTAGTCTCGCTACGGGACGTGCAAGTCGGGGACCGGGTCACCATCGAGGCCGAGCAGGATGCGGTGGGGCGGGAGTTGTTCTTCGCCGGCGAGGAGATTGCCGCCGTCGCCGCCGACACCGAGGAGCATGCGCGCGATGCCGCCCGTGCTCTGCGGGTGGAATACGAGGTCCTCGAACATGTCGTTCACGAAGACGATGTGCTGAAGGACCGCAAGAAGCGGACCGTTCCAGCTCCGAGTAACTACAGCGAGGGGAAAGCCGCGACGCAGGGCGATGTGGAAGCGGGCTTCCGGGAAGCAGACGCAGTGGTCGAGGCCACCTACGGCGTACCGGTGATCTCGCACCAATGTCTCGAATCTCACGGTCTCGTGGCGGAGTGGACAGCGGACGGCGGTCTGACGGTCTGGGCTTCGACCCAAGCGACGGTGGCCACGGCCCAACAGCTTGCCGCCCGCTTCGGCCTACCCGCCGCCCGTGTCAACTGCATCACCCATTACATGGGGGGCGGCTTCGGCAGCAAATTCGGACCCGATGTCCAAGGATTCGCAGCGGCGGAGCTGGCACGCCGGGCCGGAGCACCCGTGAAAATCATGTTGGACCGGGAAGCCGAGATCACCACGGCGGGCAATCGCCCCAGCGCCATCGGCACCGTCAAAATCGGCGGCAAAAAAGATGGCACCATCACCGCCTATGCCGTGGATTGCTACGGCACACCCGGCTACACCGGCGGCGCCACGGTCAATCTCAACCTCCTGCCCTACGTGTACACGGACGCCATCCCGAACTGGAAGCGTTCGCACGCCGTGGTGTACATCAACGCCGGAGCAGCGCGGGCCATGCGGGCGCCGGGCCATCCGCAAAACTGCGTGCTCACCGAGTTCGCCATTGACGATCTCGCCGCCCGGTTAGGGATCGACCCGCTGATCATCCGGCGGAAGAATCTGCCGCCCAACAATCCCAAGGCTCCACCCAATTCCTGGGCTGCTCGGCGCAACACCATCTACAACGAGCAGATCGATATTGCCGTGCAACTCTCCGGCTGGAAAGAGAAGTGGCATCCGCCCGGTCAGGGCAAGCAAACAGGACCGTACCGCCACGGCATCGGTATGGCGCTGCACACCTGGGGCGGCTTCGCTGCGGGCCAGCCGAACGAATGCTTTGTGATCATTGGCCGCGATGGCCGCATCGTGGCGCGCACCTCCACCCAGGATTTGGGCACCGGCCAGCGTACTGTCACCGCCGTGGTGGTTGCAGAAATCCTCGGCCAGGACCCCGCCAGTATCATCACGGAAATCGGCGAGAGCCGCTTCGGCCTTTCCTCCGGCAGCGGCGGCAGCACCACCTGCCCGTCCCAAGCGCCGGCGGCCCTGCGGGCCGCTCAGGCAGCCCGTGATGACCTCTTCCAAAAGGTCGCGCCGAAGGTCCAGGCCAATCCTGCAGACCTGGCCATCGCACCGGGGAAGGTCGTCGATCGCAAGACCGGCCGGGAGTGGCCCTGGAAAGAGTTCTGCGCCCGCTTGGGCATGGAAGAAGCCCGCGGTCGCGGCGAGTGGAGCCTGGGGATCGCCAACGAACCCGGCAATGAGACCATCTCCAGCGGCCAAGTCGGCGGCGTCCAAGTCGCCGAAGTGAGCGTGGATGTGGAAACTGGCTTGGTCCGTGTCCACCACATCGTGGCCGTGCAGGATTGCGGCTTGGTGGTCAACCGCCTCACCTGTGAGTCACAAGTGGCCGGCGGCGTGATCATGGGCCTCAACTATGCCCTGTTTGAAGAATGCATCCGGGATCGAGCCACGGGACGGCAGCTCAACGCCGACATGGAGTTCTACAAACTCGGCGGCTTGGGCGACATGCCGAAAATCACCGTGCACCTGCAAGATATGCCCGAACGGGGAGTGATTGGTATCGGCGAGCCGCCGGTCATCTCGACCGCGGCTGCCGTTGGTAATGCGGTGTTCAACGCTCTGGGTGTCCGTGTTCCCTTCCTGCCGCTGACTCCCTGGCGTGTCCTGCAAGCACTCGCGCAAGGAGGGAAGGTTCGATGAACAACTTCATCTATTACCAGCCGACCCACGTGCAGCAAGCCCTACCGTTGCTGGAGGAACGCTGGGGCGTTGCAGAGCTTTTGGCGGGAGGCACTGACCTGCTCGACCGCCTCAAAGATTATGTCTCCAGCCCGCAGAAGGTCATCAGCCTGACCGCTATCCAAGGCCCCTTTCGAGAAATCAGCGCAATTCCCAACCCCAGCGGCGGCCCGCCCCAGGTGACGGTCGGAGCGGGGGTGAAATTGGCCGACATCGCCGAAAGCAAACTCCTGCGGGATTACCCCGCGCTCACCACCGCGGCAGCCCAGATCGCTGGACCGCAAATCCGCAACATGGGCACCCTCGGCGGCAGCCTCTGCCAACGCAACCGCTGCTGGTACTTCCGCGATGAACACATCCAGTGTCTCCTCAAAGGCGGCCGCAAATGCTATGCCCAGGAAGGGGAAAACCAATTCCACGCCATCTTCACGCAGGGGCACCCCTGCGTCATGGTTCATCCGTCCACATTGGCCCCGCCTCTCATCGCCTTAGGTGCAGTGGCCCAGATTGCCGGCCCCAAGGGGACGCGGGAGCTACCCTTGGAAAAAATGTTCCAGGCTCCAAGTAAACCGGAGCAGCGCGAACATACCCTCGCCCCGAATGAAATCCTTCTGAGTGTCACGTTCGGCGGCGTCCCCCTGCCGAGCGGCTCGCGCCTGGCCAACGCCAGCTACGAAGTCAAACAGAAGGAAACTTCGGATTGGCCGCTCGTCCAAGCCTCGGTCGCCTTCGTCCACCTCGGTCCAGGGAATCGGGCGAGCAAGGTCCGCATTGTCCTGGGCCACGTAGCGCCGGTGCCGTTGCTCAGCCCCGAAGCCGCCCAGGAACTCGAAGGCAAGGAAGTCAACGAAAAGACTGCGACCGCCGCAGCCGAAGCTGCCGTAGCTGGCGCCCGGCCTCTGAGCCAGAATGCTTACAAAATCCCCATGCTCAAAGCCGCGGTCAAACGTGCTATCCTGCTCGCCGCAGGTTTCAAACCCTACTGGTAACAGCGCCAGCTCGCCACCGGCGCTCTCCAGACTAAAACTACAGCCCGGCCCATTCCCGCGCCTGGAGCAGGTACGGTCACTTCTCAAAGCGGTGCAGGGAAAGCATCCCGCAATGGGTTGAGGAAAGACGAAAGCGCTGGCCAGGAAGGCTGCCTTTCCGGTCCATCAGAACCTTGTGAGGCGGAGGCAGAGCCATGATGGAATCCCAATCTCAGACCCCCAAGCTGCCTGTACTAGCTCCCCGATGCCTGCACTTGCAATCGAAAGCGATGGCCGTCCACGGGGAAGCATTCGCCAACGATCCAGATTACCAGGACGGCCTCACCGATTACTGGTGCGTCAAGTCCGCCCGCAGCATTGGTCCGGACATGGGGCCTTTGGGACCGGATGTATGCTCTGATCCAAACCGCGATTGCTACGAGGAGTAATGCACCTTCAGGACAACTCCTCACTTGGCTCTCAATCGATACTTACTCTTACCCACCCCGGCGGTTCCCGACACGGGGGTGGCAAGCCACACTTTTGCAACCACGCGGAGGATTAGGTAGGGCCGGACTTAGCGGCCGGTTAGCTCCCGTTGAGCCTGTTCCGCCGCGGTGCGGATTGCCCTCTCCCAATCAGGATCGTGGGGGTGAAAGGGAAAGACGACGCCACGGGAACTGTTGACGATTGCACCCAATCCGTCGTCCCGGAAGGCAGCTTGCCGAATTTCCTCAGCGGTGCCTCCTTGCGCTCCGTAGCCTGGCACCAACAGCCAGAGGTGCGGGTACGACTGCCGTAATTCGGCCAATTGGCGCGGATGAGTCGCCCCCGCCACGGCACCGACATCCCCCAAACCGGAGGCGCTCACGGTCGGAGCGTTCCATCGAGCCACCGCCTCCGCGACATGAGAGTACAGCGGCCGCCCTTCACATATCAAATCCTGGAACAGGCCAGCGCCAGGATTGCTTGTGCGTACGAGGACAAACACCCCGCGTCCGACGCGTCGGGCTGCCGCCAGGAATGGCTCCAGAGCGTCAGCCCCCAGATAGGGATTGACTGTCAGGGCATCGGCATCCCATACCGGCAGAGTTTGCCCGTTCAGGGTCCATCCCGTCAAGGCAGCGGCAGCGTAAGCCTCGGCTGTGCTAGCAACATCGCCGCGCTTGGCATCCCAGATGATCAACCATCCTTGCTGTCGGGCCGTTTGGATCAGCTCTTGCATCACCTGCATCCCTGCCGGACCGAGCAGCTCAAAAAACGCAGACTGAAACTTCACGACGCCGCTGTACGGTCGCGTCAATTCCAGGACGCGCAGGCAAAATTGCCGGACCTGCTGGCTCGCTTGGAACAAAAGCGGACCATCAGTCGAGAAGCGGCGCAAATCCGCAGGCAAACACTCCCAGCGCGGGTCCAAACCGACGCACAGAGGGCCATATTGTCGCACCGTTTCCGCCAACCGTTCCGCAAATGCACCCATGAGAAAAATACAATGTGATGGCCTGGGTTTCTCAACGCACATGTTCGTCCTGGGGAATGTGTAGCCCTCTCCCCGGTGGACAGCAGCGTTGTAGCAAAAATGCCGAATACCGGCGACAGAAAAGTCCCACCGCCTACAACACGAGTATGAACCGCTGGCAACTTTACGGAATCATTCTGCTCATCCTCGCCCCCGCGATCATCTTGATCGGGCTAGGGGCATACCATATCTGGGCCAGCGGGCAAACCTGGCTCTGGTGGGTGCTCCTCGGTTTATTGGGACTGGGTTACCTCCTCGCTTGGCGCTGGACGCGCCGCCCTCGCCAGCTCCCCCTTCCGACAAGCTCCGTGCCGTCCTATTGGACGGAACAAGATCAACAAGCGTGGGCGAAAGTTCTCGCGAAGGCTCAGCAATACGAAAACGTCAGTTGGGAAGCCCTCGGCACGACGCAACATTACACGGCCTTGGCCCTGGATGTAGCCCGTGAGGTGGCCCAAGTTTATCACCCGCAGATCGATGATCCATTCGACCCGTTGACCTTGCCGGAGGTATTGACTTGCCTAGAACTGGCCGCCTCGGACCTCCAGGACTGGGTTCAAAAGTATGTGCCAGCATCCCATCTGATCCGAATTGGGGACATCCGCCGCGCGCGGAGGGTCTGGGATTGGTACCAACGTGGGCAAAACGCCTACTGGTTGCTAGCCGCTCTATTCGATCCCATCTCCACCGCCGCCCGCTACACAGTGGCCCGCGGACTGCTCAGTCCCCTCTTCGAGAAAACCCGCAAAAATCTGATCCTCTGGTTCCATACGCTGTTTATTCACCGCCTGGGGTATTATCTGATTGAGTTGCAAAGCGGCCGTCTGAAGGTGGGGAGCAGGCGCTATCGGGAACTGAGGGCACAACACGATCGGCCGAGCGTGCAGTTAGGAGCCACGCCGGGTGCAGAGTTTGTACCGGCCGCTCCACGAGAGGGGAAATCGACTCCGCCATCAGACGCTGTTTCCACTCCCTTGACGGCTGAGGCAGCCGCCGAAGCAGCCAGCCCCGCGCCCGCCGCGCTGACGGTGGTCATCACCGGCCCGCAAGGAGCGGGCAAGAGCCGCTTGATCACAGCCTGGACCGAGGCGATGGAACAAAAAGGAGAAGCGAATCCGGACGCCGCTGATTCCCTTCCTGCGGGCCAACTCACGGCGGCCGATCGACAGCGAAAGGCGATCGCGCTTCGTGCCGGCGAGGTCCTGCATCTCGTGGAGGCCCCGGGATTCGGGGCAGACCCCACCGCCGTAGATTTACAGGAAGCCGTGGACCGTATCGCCCAAGCGGACTTGGTGTTGCTGGTCACCTCCGCGTTGGTACCAGGCCGCCAGTGGGAGACGCAGTGGTTGCAGAAATACCAGGAATTCTTTGCTTGCCGGCCACACCTCCGCCGCCCGCCGCTACTCGTCGTGGTAACCCATGTGGACCTCCTGCCGCCCGCCTCCGAATGGCCGCCCTCTGCCGAGGGGTCTACCCCTACCCGGAAAGAGTCTGCCATCCGCGAATGCCTTCAGCTTGTCGCCCGGCAGTTGGGCATCGACGAGGCAGCGGTGATCCCCGTCGGCTTGCGTCCGGGCCAAGTGTGGGGCATCTGGGAGCAGCTCTGGCCCGCGGTACTCCGCCACCTCGATGCCGCCCACGCCGCCGCCCTGCTCCGCCAGGTATACTCCGAAGTGGAGACGGAACGCTGGTCCAAGGTCGGCCAGCAAGTCCGGCGCCTGATCGACACGGCCTGGCACAAGCTTCGGGAACAATGGAGCAAACCATCCTGATCCGGGGAATCCGACCCGATCCCCCACGCAAAGATCGATTCCTCCTGGCCAATTTCCAGCGGTTGTGATCTGGAGACCTGAGGCGTTGTGATTTCCCTAAGCCCGTGTATCATGGACAAATGACCGTGGGTAGTTGCGCCGCGGAACCCCTGGAGAGCCAGAATAAGCTCGGTGTTCCCCGAGGGGGGGACCGCGTGAATAGAAAGGGAACCAGGCGCACAGCCGCACCCTCAGCTCTTGGAACGGCGAACACCGTGCTCGACTCTAGCAAGCCTCCCAATCGAGCGGCTAACGGTTGCTACCAGGAACCTGGCCCAGGTTCCTGAGCGAGCGACGACTTGCTCGAAGATTTTCCCTGATGCCGCGAATAACTTCCATTGAGAGTGTTAATCTTGATTGCGAGAATGGGGGTGTTGGGTGGCGAACAGAAGGATGAGGCCAATCTATGGCAGCAGGTTTCACCTACAACAGTGGTGATCGACCTCTCGAAGGTTACACGATCAAGCGGGGTATCGGCCGGGGCGGCTTCGGCGAGGTCTATTACGCCATCAGCGATGGCGGCAAGGAAGTCGCCCTCAAACTCCTCCGTCATTCCACCGAAAGCGAGCGGCGCGGCATCCGGGATTGCCTCAATTACAAGCACCCCAATCTGGTCCATCTCTACGATGTGCGGGAGACGAATCACGGCGAAGTCTGGATCATCATGGAATATGTTTTTGGCGAATCCTTGGCCCAATTCATTGAGAAATACCCGCAAGGTTTGCCCCGGCGCCTCGTGCGGGAATGGTTCCAAGCGATCGCCCGAGCGGTGGCCTACCTGCATGATAAGGGGGTCGTTCATCGGGACCTGAAACCCGCCAATATCTTCATCGAAGATGGGCACCCTAAGATCGGGGACTACGGCTTGGCTCGCCGTTTCAGCACCGGGGAACTCGAACGCATGACCAGCGGTGTCGGCACACCTCATTACATGGCTCCGGAAATTCGCCGTGGCACTTATGGCCGATCCGTGGATATCTACGCCTGCGGCATCATTCTTTATGAGATGCTTGCGGGCCGGCCGCCGTTCGATGGCGATAGCCCTGTGGACATCCTCATGAAACACCAGATGGAAGCGGCAGACTTGTCTCCGATCCCCGAACCCCTCCGCCCCCTCATCGCACGGGCCTTAGATAAGGACCCAAATAAGCGTTACCAGACAATGCTCGACTTTGCGCGGGCGGTGGAAAAGGTCTTCGAGAGCCAACAAGTGTCCACGGACACGCCGCTGCCCCCCCTCCGCGTCCCCGTCGCCACGGTCATCGCCACGCCTAAGACCACCGTGCCGACAGCGCAAGTAATCCCGTCCCCTCCGCCGGTTCCTGAGATCAAGCCCGCCGCAGGGGAAAAATCGCTGCCCCCGCCTTCGCCGGAGAAACCGCAGGCAGGATCCAAACGAGGCATTTTCCGGGAACGCTTGGGGGAATTATCCACCAGCATGGTCTGGGCCGGTGGAATCTGCCTGTTGTGCAGTCTGCCGGCCGCTCTCATCCACACCGTCCTACCTTGGACCGTGGTGGCGGAAATGTTCGTGCTGTCCACCCTTCTCAGTTGGGGCATCCTTCTGGTGGGGAGAACCCCTCCCTCCGCCCAGCGCGAGTGGGGCCGACGGGGCGTGCAAGTGCTTTTGGGCTTAGCCGTCGGACTCCTCGGCGCTTGGCTGGAGGGTTGGAGTATTCCTCAGGCATCCCAGGGGGGAACGAGCCGCGATTTGGTCTTGCCGACTGGCCACCGCCTCAGCCCGGAACTCATCGGAGTTGGATTGCGTTATGCCCTTTACTTTGGCCTGACCATGGGAGCGATCCGCTGGTGGCGCTTGACCAATCCCCAGCGTAAAAAACGTTTTCGCATTTGGGGCGTGCTGACTGCTACCCTTTGGGCCTGTGCGTTTCTGCTGCTCTCGCTCGGAGAACTGGCTGGCATCCTCACCTTCGCTGCCCCGATTGTCATCGCTGCCATTGCCCTGCAATGGAGCGCTCCTTGGAAACCTCAGTTGCCTTCCCCCGCACCCTTGCAACCGATACGCTTGCGCTTACCCCAAAATGCGTCCTAGACAGGAACGTGCCTGGATGTCGGCTTGGGATGGACAGTCGAATGCCATGAAGACACCTGACGCTTCCCATTCTGCCGGTGCAAAACTGCCGCTCTACCGAGTACGGCAGCCCTTGGTTTGGCTCCTTCTTCTGGCCGGTGCTTTGGGAGTGGCCGGCGGTTGTCAGCGCCTGCCGCCCCCTGGAGGATCCAACTCGCCGAAAGCGGAAAAAGCCCGGCGGCAAGCGGAACAACTCGCTGAAAACGCTGTTTACGGCGCGGCGATAGCCTATGCCCGCTCCCACCCGCAAACCGAATCCGGGGGACGGCTGGAACGCTGGTGGCGGCACATACGTCAGAACTTGGGTCTTAGCAAACAGGAAGCTCCTCCACTTCCTCGCGAACTGCTCCCGGCTCCTGTCGAACCGCCTCTGATCCTCCAACCTGCGACACGCGAGGCTAGCCCGCGGCCCAAATCCCTACCCCGACCCGGACCTCCCGTCGTGATCCGCGAACGCGTGGTCAGCGAGATCCCGCGACGTAGCGTGGTTGAGGCCGAGGAAGATGCCCTTACCGTGGCCGCCGAGATGTTGGCGGAACGGTTCGCGGGATTGGACCCGCCCCTCCATTATTACCCCACCTGGGAGGAAATCCGGCAAGAATACATGCGCCGCGAGAGCTGGGAGGTCGTTCCTTACCGCCTGCACCTCCGCCAAAAGGACGCTCGCTATGAGGAAAAGCAATCTAGCCTTGAGCAAATCTACAACTCAACAGAGATCGAACATCTGGTCGATGTCGAGTTTGATATCGAAGTCACCAGCGAACAAATCCGCTACCTGCGGAGCCGTAAACGCCTGGAAACTACCGTGCCCATTCTCCTGTTAGCGATGCTGATCCTTCTCGGCATCTCGGTCTGGCTTCGTCTCGATGAATGGAGCCACGGATACTTCTCCCGCTGGTTGGCTATGGCCTTGACGGCCCTCGTATCAGGGGCGTTAGGATTCTGGTACTTTTCCTGAAGTATGGAAAATCAAATCCGATTGGTTTTCTTTGTACCGCTGGCTACCATAAGTTGATGATCGCAGGGCAATCCAAGTTGCTCACGGCAGTGTGGAGGTTGTATGAAACAGGAATCGGACCTACTGCTGATCCAGCGCATCAGGAAGAACGACCCGAAGGCGTGGTCAGAATTGGATCGGCGTTATCGCGGCCGCCTCCGAGCCTTTGTCCGCCGCCGCCTCAACCAGCAGGATGCCATAGAAGATATCGTCCAGGAAATTTTCCTAGGCTTTCACACCAGCCTGCCTAACTTCGACGAACAACGGGATCTGGAAACCTGGCTTTTCACCATAGCCAACTACAAGGTCACGGACTACCTGCGTCGCCATGGACGGCGGCCCAAACTCTTTCTTCCTTGCAACGAGGAAGACGGAGACAGCTATGGTGAACAACTACTCGATCAGAAGCAACGCTTGCCCTCGAGCATTGCCCGTAGTGCCGAACGGCGAGAATTGGAAGCGGACGTTCTCGCCAAAGCGCTCCAGTCTTATGTCAGTGAATTGCGTCAACGCGGCGATTATTTGCGCCTCAAGGCCATCGAATTGATCTACGTTAAAGGTTGGCGCAACCAGGATGTCGCGGCTTTCCTTCACGTCAGCGAACAAGACATTGCTAACTGGCGCTTCCAGAGCAAAAGCCGGTTGCAAGATCGTCTCATAGCGGCTCGCCTGCCCGCCGAAGTTTTCCCGGAATTGCAGCAGGAGGGATGATTGGAACGGGACCGCCAACCTGTAGGTTTCCCAGTTGGAACAACTCTGTGCAGTGCGTTTACACTGCGAGCTTTGCTTTCTTTGAAGTACGAGGCTTAGGCAACTGGTGCTACCTCAACGGGTCAGTTTATTTTCCAATCCCAAGCGGCTGTTCCGATCCGCGTTGGCGGTGATGTGGGAAGAGTCGTCATGGGGAAAAGGCAGCCTGGCATCAACCCTGGCGAAGGATTCAGGATGAGGTTGTTGTGGGGATCGTTGCATCTTCTCGAACACGACTGTACCAGGCGATCAATCGGGGCAAATCGCCGGTGCGGCGCAGCAGGCGTAGAACCTGGCGCTGGCGCGCCCCCTGGAGCAGGGGATTAAATCCGAAGTTGTCATCGACGATCCGCACGGCCTGAACGATGGCCTCGACAAGAGGGATGCCGTGGACTTGTAACAACCGGCCCAGCCACAAAATGGCGGCGAAGGCGACAGCGAGGGAGTCGATTCCATCCCAAACATCGAGATCAAAGTTGCATGGTCCGCAGAATTGACCGGAGGAAATTTTTACGCGGCTCCAGCGTTGCAAGATGGCCGTCGCTTCCGGTGTCCAAGTAGGCCAGTCCTGCTCCGCCTGCTGAAACGTCGCGGATTCCGGAATCACGGCATGGAGGCGGGGAACCTGTCCGCGTCCGCGGGCGAAGCGCCAGGCGGACCACAAACGGCCAACAATGGTTCGCTGGGCGGTTCCTTGCTGCGGTCCTGTGTCTTTCCTCACATACGCGGCGAGCAAGGAGCGAAAGAGCACGCGTCCCCGTCGGCCCGGCGGAGGCAAGGCAGTGGCAGCCGCGGGCACCTCGTCCACCGCAGCGGCGGAGAGAATCCGCAGCAATTCGGCAAGCCGTTTGCCCGTTACAGCTTTGCGAGGATCGCCTCCGCCATCGAAGCGGGCGGTGCGCAGGAGGTCCGCCAGAAATAGCACCTGCCTCCAACGCCGCTCTAAAGGAATGGTCTCCTCCGCCAGCAGTCGATCCAGCGCTCGGAGGAGGCGATCGAGGTCTGGCCAGTCGAGAAGTTGATCACCCACCGGCGGAAGTCGAAGGTCTGGGAGGCTGCCGCGGGTTGTCTCCAACAAGTTTGCCAGCGCGTTTGCTTCCGACAGGTGGTCGCTCAGAGGCCGGCCATGATTTTTCGCCGCCGGCGGGCAGGAGAAACGCAGGCCCAACTTCCAGTGATCGCCGGAGGGCACCAGGATAAATGGGTAAAGGCGGCAAGCAAACGGTTTGGCTTCCAAGCCGAAGCGGGCATGAATCCGGCAGCGATTATCTGCCTCGAGAAACACGCAAGCTCCGTCAGGACGGTGGCGCAAGCGCCAGCTTCCCTGGCGTCCTCCCACGCGTTCGAACAACTCCACCCCCTTCAGCTCCGGGTCCTGGTCCCAACCCTGTTGCAAAATCCGCTCGCGCTCTGCCTCAGTCACATAGACGACATACTGGCGGCAGCATTCCGTACAGCCACCGCCACAGTCCCAATTCTGCACCACGGGCAACGAGCGGACGGGATGACCCATCGAAATCACTCACAGGGCAGTTACGGAATGACGCGCCGACCGTACTCGATCCAAGCGATCATGGCTGCTGAGGAATAAAGAACGAGCGAAAGAACCGCTGGACATCGGGATGCTGCGCGTCGATCCGTTCGCCCTCCACAGCCAGGTAATATACTTTCCCTTGGCCGACATACACCAAGATGACACGCATCCGATCCGTGCCCACCAATTCGATCTCCCATTCGTATCCTTTTAGGAAACCGTTGTTGGCCTGGAACTGCCGTTTGAGAACCTTCTGGCCATCTTCCAGCAGGGTTTTCTGGGCAGCCTCGAACCAGCCTGGCGTGCCGGGAACCTCCGGATGAGGCTTCGGTGTACCTGCGGCCATAACGTAAATCCGCCAGCCGAGCAAGTCCTGCGGGACGCGTGCCTGATAGCATTGCATCTCGGCTAGTTTCAACGGCTGGTCGGGAATTTCTTCAGGAGAAGCGGGAACTTTGAGCCGATACAGCGGCCCTTTGTCCGGCTCGAACTCCTGCCATTCGGTCTTCTTCCCCAAACGGTAGAGGCGCTCCAACGTAGCCTTTTCCGTGAAGAATAAGGTTATGCCGCCGAAGTAGGACAACAGGATCAGGATGAACACCCCTTTCAGCCGTGTTTCGGCACTCCAATCCACCGTGTAAATCACCGACAGGCAAAGAATGGAGGTGGAGATGGCCAGAGCGAGGGGTGTGGCGATGGACACCGGCGGTACGGTTCCCGTCAGGATCGGACCGAGGAGCCAGAAAATCGGCACCCCATACGGAAGCAGTGCCAGCCCGATGATCACCGTAGCAGGCAGGCCGCCGGCGGGAGACACTTCCGCCTCGTGCAGGTCCCAATCATCCTTGGGAAAGATATCGCCTCCCGTGGTCGATACCTGAGATGGCGAAACCCCGGCAGGTCCTGATGATCGAGCAACTTCCGCTCTCCGATAAGTGCTGCCGCAATGCGGGCACGAAAGCGACCGGCTCAACTTCCACCGCTCGACCAGCCAACCTTCACCACATACCGCGCAATCCAAACGCACTTTCCCCATGTTCCGCTCTTCCGTTGGGACTGAGCTATATCCCCGCAAACGGTATGACGATGGGTATTCTCAAGTATATGCCATTATATGCCGATCTATCCAAGATTGCATTTCGATCACGAATACGGATCGCTAACGAATTTTTTGCAGCCAGACGGTGAGCACATCGCTGACTTCTCTCATCTGTTCCGCAGACACCTTGTCGGGTGTATCCGACAGGCGATGCCAATGGGGATAGTCGAAGTCGATAATGTCCACAGTTGGTATCCCGGCGCGGATCAGGGCAATGTGGTCGTCGAGGACCTCATAACCCTTTTGGAAGACGAAGGATTTCGCGCCAAGAGTTTTGGCCACCCCCCAGATTTGCTCGACTAACGGCCGAGCCGCATCCCAGGAATACAACTCGATTTTCAACTGCGCATCCTGCCCAGCAAACAGATCGAGCAATACGCCGGCATCATAACGATAGGTGCGCGTGGCTCGGCTCTTGACATATTCCGCAGCAAAATGTTCTGAACCGAAAAAATACTTATCCCTCCCGCCAAATGGAGATGTTTCAAACACGTATTCTTCACCATCAAAGAATACAAAATCAATACCAAACTCGGTTTTGAGGTCCTTCATATGATGCCCCAGTTCCATCAGGAATGCCACCCCGCTGGTGCCATCGTTGGCACTCAGAAATGGCTTGGTCCAATGGGCGCGGTTGGGTTCCTGATCGGCAATCGGGCGCGTGTCGTAGTGACTCGCAATCAAGATCCGCCGTTGCCGCTGTGGATGCCATGAGACAATCAGATTGACCATGGGGGTCTGTTCTTTTCGGCTCCACTGGCGTACTTGGAACTCCTGGCGTTGCACGCTGGCCCCCAGGTTACGAAAATGAGTCTCCAATATCTTCTGCTGTTTCTTCATCCCCTCCGTACCGCTGATGCGCGGTCCAAGATCGCATAACTCCTGAAGGTATTTCTTGGCACGTTGTTTATCGAATGGCACAGGGCGAATCTCCGGAACAGGATCGCGTGCTGTGGCGAAGTCGCTCTTGGTAGCGGGTGGTTCGTTCCCGTCGCCAGCCAACGTGGCTTCCAGGCGAGGAAGCTGCCCCTCAGTAGTGTCATGGCAAGCTAAACTGTTTGAGACGATCAGGGACATCAGCCCCCAAGCAAACCATCTGCTGCTAGCCATTATTTTCCCTGACTTCACGGCACTCCTCCTTTGGTGCCAAAAGATTTCCCTCGCCTTTTGATACGCTCTTCACCCCACCCTCGGACCTCCGGCGATTGACGGCTCGGAGACCCTTGCTGGTAGGCATGACCCTTTTTCTAGGCTCGGAAAGGGGCAACCGTTTCCCCTGACCCCCCTTCGCCAGGCGACCCTTGGCAGACTCAGGGGATACCTCGTTCCGTGCCAGGCGGAACTTTGCGCAGGTTTCCTGCCATTTTCTACATCTTACCGGCGTCCGACCTCTTGTGCGACAGATAGGAAGAAAAACGGGAAGAATTGTAAATGTTGCTCTTTGCGCCGCAAGCCAGTCTCGGCATATATCCGCTGCTCGAACGCCGCAGCCAACGGGCATGGCAGCACACACCTTGCCGGAGGGGAACGGCTGGATGTGCCATCCATGCCAAACGGGGGGATGCTGCGGGGGTCGGTGCTGGGGTGACCTCTGATTTGGTTGATCACCCGCGCCCACAGTAACCGATAGAGACAAAGAAGTGTTGGTGGATCGCGCACCAGCACATTCGGGGGACATCGGCTGATGGCGAGTCTTGTGGAAGCGGGCCAAAAGTGTGGGAAGAAGCCGCCGATGGATGGTAAGGGCCTTTTGCTGCGGAAAAGCCGCACAATCGGTCCATCCCAATCCGGCGGTCCGCATTTGCCACGAGGCTTCCACGCGGCGCACCCGCAAAGAGCCAGGGATAGCTCTTGGTCCTAAGTGCACCCGATCAGCCGAACGATTCAGGGAGGATGGATCGTGACGGAAGTGGACACCGACATCCAGGCGCTGTGGCAGGAGTATCGCGTTAATCGCAGCGTCGAAATCCGCAATAAACTGGTGGAACACTACTTGCCTCTGGTCAAATACAATGCGGAGCGTGTCTGGGCGAGATTGCCGGAGGGAGTCGAACTGGATGATCTCATCAGCGCTGGTATCTTCGGTTTGATGGATGCCATTGAAGCCTTCGATCAGGACCGCGGTGTCAAATTCGAGACATACTGCGTACCCCGTATCCGCGGCGCGATGCTTGACGAACTGCGGACGATGGATTGGGTACCCCGGCTGGTCCGCAGCAAAGCGAGCAAGGTTCAGGCGGCGCGCAAGGAACTGGAAGCTACTTTGGGACGCCCGCCCCGACCCGAAGAATTGGCCGAGAAACTCGGCATTCCCGTCGAGGAACTTGATGCTTACCTTGGCGAGGCAACGGCTGTGAATCTAGTCTCCCTCAACAAGAAGTGGTATGAGACCGACGGCTACAAAGACGTCCGGGAAATCGACATCCTCGAAGATAAAAAAGCCGAGGACCCCACGGGACGGCTGCAAAACCGCGATCTAATGAAACTGGTGACCCGCGGCTTGAACCGCAACGAACGGCTCATCATCATTCTTTACTATTACGAAGAAATGACGATGAAAGAAATCGGGGCCACCCTCAATCTGAGCGAATCGCGCGTCAGTCAGATGCATTCGAGCATTGTCGCCCGCCTTCAAGCTCAACTGGCCAAACGCAAGAGCGAGTTCAACTGAATCAGCCTCAGCTCCGGAAAAGCGGGTGATTCCTTCACTCCGCCGTTCCCGGCGCAGCGGGATGCTTTTACTGCCGGTGTGTCGCATGGATCCTTCGAACGCCCACCACTTCAGGAATCAGACTTCGGAAAACTCTCACCGCCGGATGTTATTCTTATGACAGTCTCTTCCAGCCGGGCCTGTGCCTGAGCAGCACCTCCGCGGACGACCGAAAGCCGGTGAGAGGAAAAGTCTCCGCTTTTGAAACATGGACCAAGGGGAACGCCGGCTTTTCGGATCACTCTTTACAAAAGAAAAGAGAGAGCACTAGACTGGGGGACCTCTAGATTCTTCTGGGATTCTGGAGCTTGAGATTCTTCTGGGATTCTGGAGGAGCGGCTTCCAGCGCTCAGACAGAAAGGCTTTTGGAAAACGCTAGCGCCAACAGAGGCAGGCCGGGATAGCCGCGCGAGGACCTTGGGCATCACGGAAACGACCACGGAGCCAGTATGCTTATAGTGCATCTGACGGCGAGCACATTTTTCGGTGGTCCGGAACGGCAGATGTTGGGTTTGGGAGAGAGCTTACGCCCGGCCTTTGAGTGCCGTTATCTGAGCTTTCCGGAAGATGGAAAGTGTTCGGCCTTCGTGGAGGAAGCCCGTCGGCGCCAGTTTGTGGTTCAGGCGTTAGAGCAGGATTTTCCGCGGGTGAGAGCTGCGATCGCGGAGTTAGAGTCACTCTTGCGGAGCTGGAAAGCCTCGGCCCTTCTTTGCCACGGCTACAAGGCCAACCTCCTAGGCCGGTGGGCGGCGCGGCGTGCGGGAATACCTGCCGTGGCAGTGTCGCGGGGCTGGACTTGGGAGTCGTGGCGCGTGCGGTTCTACGAATGGCTGGACCGGCGCCATCTGCGCTTCATGAACCACGTCGTTTGCGTATCCCAAGGGCAGGCGGAGCGCGTCCGGCGGTGGTGCGGGGTTCCACCGGAGCGCATTAGCGTCATTTACAACAGTGCCCGTTGGGAATCGTTCTCTGGGGTGGACCGAACCGTGGCGCGGGCGTGCCTGCAGGAACTATTCCCAAGTGATAGGCCACCGTCATACCTGGTGATCGGCGCGGGTCGCTTGAGTCCAGAAAAAGGGTTTGCCGTACTGATTGCCGCCGCGGAGAAACTGGTGCAAGCCGGCAGGAGGGATTTTGGGGTGGTCATCTTTGGCGATGGCCGCTTGCGCGCCGCGTTGCAAGATCAAATCCGGAGTTGTGGACTGACCGGCTACGTCGTATTGGCAGGATTCCGCACCGACTTGGACCGCTTGTTACCCGGAGCGGACGTGGTGGTATTACCATCGTTTACGGAAGGGATGCCTAATGTGGCGCTCGAAGCCAGCGCGGCGGGAGTACCGGTGGTAGCCACGGCAGTGGGGGGGACGCCGGAAGTAGTTGCCGACGGTGAAACCGGCTATTTGGTAGCCGCAGGTGATGCCACGGCAATCGCCCAGCGTGTTTTGGAACTTCTCCAAAATACTCATCTGCGCGAACAGATGGGAAGCCTGGCCCGCCAGCGGATGCAGGAGTGTTTCAGCTTCGCGGCCCAAGCGCAAGCCTATCGGCGTCTCCTTGAGCGTTTGTGCGGACCATTTCCACCAAGCCAAGCAAGCAAGTGCGTGAACCGTTCCCGGAAAGCGGTCCTGTGCGGCAGAGCAATCGGATGAGCGAGAAGCAGCAACCAGCCTAGCGATGTGAACGCATGGTGGCGGACCCATCGGGGACAGGCGAGGAGATAAGGATGGCGCGGTCGGACAGTCAGGAGTGCCATCCCGCTCGATCGTTCCGTCAAGAGTAGGAAGGAATCCCAAGGATTCTCTGCCAAGGAGGGCACGGATGACGGGTGAGAAAGTGGCATATTTCCAGCATCGTGGAGAAAGAAGTGTAAAGCACCACGGGGTAACAGAACAGCGCGCTCCGGTGCGGGTCAGCTTCATGATTGATCGTCTCAGTCGGGCTGGAACCGAGATGCAATTGCTGGCTTTGATCCGCGGATTGGATCGGCGTCGCGTGCAGCCTTCGCTGGTGCTGTTGGACGGTGCTGATGACCTCTCGCGTGCGTTGGAGCCAGAGGATTGTACGGTTCTGCGATTAGGTTTGCCGCGGTTGTGGAGCCGACAGGCATTGCGAGCTGCACGCTTGTTACGGACATTCTGGCAAGAGCAGCGGCCTGATATCGTGCAGTTTTATTTCCTGGATGCGGCCCATTTTGGCATTCCGCTGGCACGGTGGAGCGGCATCCGCCGGATCGTGCGCGTGCAGAACAATCTGGGATACTGGCGGCGGGAACAGCGGGATTGGCGCGTCCTGTGGTGGGATCGCTTTATCCGACGCGGCGTCGATGTGGTGATCACGAACTCCCAAGCGGGGCGAGATGCCCTAATTCAAGGCGGTTATAGGCCAGAGCAGGTCCAAGTGATGGAAAACGGCGTGGATACGGAGCGCTTTCGCAGTTTTCTGCTCCCCGATACTACGAAACGCCGTGTGCGCGTCGGCTGTGTCGCCAATCTGCGGGCGGTTAAAAACATCGATGGCCTCATGCGAGTGGCGCGGGAACTCATGGGCCGTTATCCCCAACTCGTCTTCGAGGTCGCCGGCGAAGGGGAACAGAGAGCGGACTTGGAACGCCTGCACGCCGAGTTGGAATTGGGCGAACGTTTTGTGCTCCGCGGGCGGGTCGAAGACGTGGCCGGTTTTCTCCAAGGGGTAGAAATTGCCGTCTTGCCCTCGCATTCTGAGGGAATGTCCAACGCCCTGCTGGAATACATGGCCGCCGGGCGCGCCATCGTGGCCACCGATGTCGGTGCCAATGCGACTGTACTCCGTCACCGCAAAGACGGCCTGATCGTTCCTGCCGGCGACCTTGCGGCGATGGCCTCGGCGATTGAAGAACTGTTACGCTTTCCCCTGCGTGCGGCCGGCTATGGAGCCTCCGCCCGTAAACGGGTCGAGAGCACGTACAGCCGCACGGCTATGCTCCGACGCTTCGAGGA
>ENA-ORXB01001629-ORXB01001629.1-sediment-metagenome-genome-assembly--contig:-NODE-1629-length-24362-cov-4.422236_pt1 | contig 24362 bp, 22 predicted proteins | sample MGYA00237863_ERZ511475 | MGnify/ENA primary metagenome ERZ511475 (study PRJEB26305, sample SAMN06343858) | sediment metagenome | isolation source: hot spring sediment | place: Canada: British Columbia... | reverse complement strand
GATCCTGGCAACTGGACCGCAGGGGACATTCTATACAAGGGGAGCGGGGTGGGGGCAACACGTGGCAGTCGGCGCTGCCAGGATTCGAGTCTGAACAGTTACATGCCCATGCCGGCTTTGACAAATCCGGAGAAGTGTGCTATGGTATTGCAAAGCACGTGATCAAACCCCGAAGGGGGCCACGAGCATGCTTTCGACCGGCATCATCACTACCATCGTCCTTATTATCGTGCTCCTGGGCATTTTGCTCCAGGAGCCAATGCCGGTTGGGAGGAAGCTGAGCTCGTAGGCTACAGCACTAGATCACAAAGCAAGTCATGAGCCTCCCAACCGGGAGGCTCAGTTGTTTTACGGCAGCCGCAACCGGCCGCTCCGGTGCGGCGACATGGCCCGGCACGACGCCGGGTATTGCGATGAGGCCCTCGCCTGACGGTGTCAGGCCCGGGCCTTTTTTTATCACTGCGATGGAGGTCCAGCGCGTGAGAAGCGATGCCCTCAAACAGGGCCCAGAGCGCGCCCCGCACCGCTCCCTGCTGCGAGCCCTGGGCTGCACCGACGAGGACCTGGCCAGGCCGTTTGTTGGCGTCATCAGCTCGTACAACGAGATCGTGCCCGGCCACATGCACCTCGACCGCATCGCCGAGGCCGTCAAGGCGGGCGTGCGCGCCGCGGGCGGCGTCCCCTTTGTGGCCTCGACCATCAGCGTCTGCGATGGCCTGGCCATGAACCACGCCGGGATGCGCTTCTCCCTCGCCTCCCGAGAGCTGATCGCAGACTCGGTCGAGATCCTCGCCCAGGCCCACGCTTTCGATGCCCTCGTCCTCATCGCCAGCTGCGACAAGATCGTGCCGGGCATGCTCATGGCCGCCACCCGGCTGGACATCCCCGCCATCCTGGTCGCCGGTGGGCCCATGCTGGCCGGCCGGCTCGGAGATCAGAAGCTGGACCTCAACTCGGCCTTTATGGCCGTCGGCGCCCATGCCCGCGGCACGATGTCGGCCGACGAGCTCGAGGCGATCGAGCGCGCCTGCTGCCCGGGGTGCGGCTCCTGTGCAGGCATGTTCACCGCCAACACGATGAACTGCCTCACCGAGGCCCTCGGCATGGCCCTGCCCGGCAACGGCACCATCCCCGCGGCCTCGGCGGCACGGCTCCGACTGGCCACAGAGGCCGGCCGACGGATCGTGTCGCTCCTCGAGTCCGGCACGACCCCGCGCCGCATCCTGACGCGCGCGGCCTTTCGCAACGCCGTCACGGTGGACATGGCTCTGGGGGGCTCGAGCAACTCGGTCCTGCATCTGATGGCCATTGCCCACGAGGCCGGCGTGCCACTGACGCTCGACGATTTCGACTCGCTCGGCCGGGCGACGCCGCAGGTCTGCAAGCTCAGCCCTGCCGGCAGCCACTATGTGGAGGACCTCGACCGCGCCGGCGGCATCTACGCCCTGATGGCGCAGCTCGCCGCCGACGGCCGCCTGGATACCTCGGCCATCACCGTCAACGGCCCCATCGACCAGGCGCTCGCCGGGCACCCGGTGCTCGACCCCGGGGTGATCCGCCCCCTCGCCGAGCCCTATGCGCCGACCGGTGGCCTCGCCATCCTCAAGGGCAGCCTGGCACCCGGTGGAGCGGTCGTGAAGGCGGGGGCCGTCTCCCCAAAGATGCTGAAGCACCGGGGGCCGGCACGGGTCTTTGAGTCCGAGGAAGAGGCGACGCAGGCCATTATGGCCGGCCGCTTCTCCCCGGGCGACGTGCTCGTCATCCGAAACGAGGGTCCCAAGGGTGGGCCCGGCATGCGCGAGATGCTGACCCCTACGTCGCTTCTCTCCGGCATGGGCGTGGACGACCAGGTGGCGCTCATCACCGACGGGCGCTTCTCCGGTGCCACGCGGGGCGCTGCCATCGGCCACATCTCGCCCGAGGCGGCAGAGCGGGGGCCCATCGCCGCCCTGCGGGATGGCGACGTGATCGAGATCGACATCCCTAACCGTCGACTGGAGGTCGAGCTGACGCCAGAGGAGCTGGCATCTCGCCTGGCGGCAATGCCGCCATGGCAGCCTCGCGCTGCGGCAGGCTACCTGCGGCGCTACGCCGCACTGGTTACCTCCGCAGGGACCGGCGCCGTCTTTGTGCAGTAGGGCGCTAAAGGGGGGGACACGATGGATGGAGTGATCAGCTTCACTGCCAACGGGATGGGTGCACAGGCAGCCTCGAGCCGCCTGCAGGCGGCCATGGCGGCCATGCACCAGTACATCCCTCACACGGTCGCCTGGCACTGCCATCAGCCGGGCGAGCCGATCATGGTGACCCTGCCGCCGAGCCTGAGTGCCGGGGAGCTGGCGCTCAGGGCGGAGCGGGCGCGGCTGGAGGTCTCGGTAGTGGACGATCCGCAAGCGCCCGACCAGCGGATTGCGCTCCACTATGCGCACCTCCCAGAGGCAGAGATCACCGAGGGCATCCGCAGGCTGGGTCACTGCCTGGCCTCCTACTCGGAGCTGGCAGCGCGCCATGCCCCCGGATATCCGACTATGCTGTTAGGTACCTGACGAGACCAGCCGCGGCTAGCGACGGACCTCTCATCGCCGGGAGGCCGGGCCGACCCGTCCCCGGGCCTGGGAGGAGCGCGCCGCTTCCGTCGCCTGAGTGCCGCGGCCAGACTGGAGGGACCATGCCATGAACCTGACCGGTGCACAGATGGTCTGGGAGAGCCTGGTGCGAGAAGGCGTTGACACCGTGTTCGGCATTTCGGGCGGGGCCGTCCTGCACCTGTACCATGCCCTCCCGGATTACCCGATCCATCACGTGCTCGTCCGCCACGAGCAGGCAGCGGCCCACGCCGCCGACGGCTATGCCCGTGCCAGCGGCAAGGTTGGGGTCTGCCTGGCGACATCCGGTCCGGGAGCCACGAACCTCGTGACCGGCATCGCCACGGCCATGATGGATTCCTCGCCCATCGTTGCGATCACCGGCCAGGTTGCCACACCCTTTATCGGCAAGGATGCCTTCCAGGAAGTCGATATCACCGGCATCACCCTGCCCATCACCAAGCACAACTACCTGGTCACCGACCTACACGAGCTGCCCTACGTGCTGAGAGAGGCCTTCTATATTGCGCGCAGCGGCAGGCCCGGACCCGTGCTTATCGATATCGCCAAGGACGTGCAGGCAGCGAGCGGCGAGTACGAGTATCCTCCGGAGCCATCCCTCCCCGGATATCGCCCGACCCTCGTCGGCAACCCCCGCCAGGTAGCTCAGGCGGCGGCCCTGATCAATGCGGCACGCCAGCCGCTGATCCTCGCCGGCAGGGGGGTGATCCTCTCCGAGGCGGCGCCCGAGCTGCGCCAGCTCGCCGAAAAGGCCGAGATTCCGGTCGTCACGACCCTGCTCGGCATCAGCGCGCTGCCCGAGACGCACCCTCTGAGCCTGGGCATGGGGGGCATGCACGGCGAGGCGTATGCCAACCTGGCTATCCAGGAGACCGACCTCCTCATCGCCATCGGCGCCCGGTTCGACGACCGCCTGACCAGCGCCCGCAAGCGTTTTGCGCCCAAGGCGCGCATCATCCACATCGACATTGACCCGGCGGAGATCGGCAAGAACATCGCCGTCGACGTGCCCATCGTGGGCGACGCCGCCCTGGTGCTGCGCAGCCTGCTGCCGCTGGTCGAGCCGGCCACGCACCCGGAGTGGCTGAAGCAGATCGCCATCTGGCGGGCACAGTCCGCCGAGCGCGACATCCTCAACCAGCCGATGACGGGGCTGTGCCCGCAGTATGTCGTGCGATCCCTCTACGAAGCCACCGGCGGGCAGGCCATCATGGTGAGCGATGTAGGCCAGAACCAGATGTGGGAAGCCCAGTACTATCAGCATGAGCGGCTGCGGGGCCTCATCTCCTCCGGCGGCCTCGGCACCATGGGCTTCGCCCTGCCCGCTGCCATCGGGGCCCAGCTGGCCCGGCCGGATGCCCTCGTCTGGGTCACAACCGGCGATGGCGGGTTCCAGATGAACATGCAGGAGCTGGCCACAGTCGTTCAGGAAAAGCTCCCCATCAAGATCGCCATCCTTAATAACGGCTACCTCGGCATGGTCCGGCAGTGGCAGGAGATGTTCTTCTCCCGGCGGTACTCCGGCAGCCGGCTCCTCGGCCCCGACTTTTGCCAGATCGCCGCGGCCTATGGCATCGCCAGCGCCCGGGTCACCGAGCCGGAGCAGGTCGCGCCGACCATCGCCCGGGCCATCGAGCATCCCGGCCCGATGCTGATCGACTTTCGCATCAACCCGGAGGAGAACGTCTATCCTATGGTAGGGCCCGGCGCCGCGCTGGACGAGATGATCCGCCGTCCGACCGCTACGGTGCTCGCGCAGGCTGATGGAGGCACACCGGAGGAGGCCGAGAGTTGAAGCACACCCTGATCGTCCTCATGGAGGACAAGCCCGGCGTCCTGAACCGCGTGTCCAGCCTGTTCAGGCGTCGCAACTTTAACATCGAGAGCCTCACCGTCGGGCACAGCGAGACGCCCGGTATCTCCCGTATGACGGTGGTCGTCGATGGCGATGACACGACCGTGGAGCAGGTGTCCAAGCAGCTCTACAAGCTCATTCATGTGACCAAGGTCACCGACGTGACCTCCGAGGCGGCCGTGCTGCGGGAGCTGGCGCTGATCAAGGTCCATGCGACGGCCAACACCCGCGGCGAGATCATGCAGCTCTGCGACATCTTTCGCGCCAAAGCGGTCGACGTCGGGGCGGACTCCCTGACCATCGAGATCACCGGGCAGGAGGACAAGATCGACTCCCTGATCGCCCTGCTGCGGCCCTTTGGCATCAAAGAGATGGTACGCACAGGCCGCGTGGCGATGGTCCGCGGCTGGTCGGGCAACGGCAGCCGCGGTGCCAGATTGTAGGCCGTGTACGGGGTATCCTACAACGAGAGGAGCGAGTATCATTCATGGCAACCATGTACTACGACAAGGACGCCGATCTTGAGGTATTGCGGGGCCGCAAGATCGCCATCATCGGCTTTGGTAGCCAGGGGCACGCCCACGCGCTCAACCTGAAGGACTCGGGCTGCGACGTGCGGGTTGGCCTGTACGAGGGCAGCGCCTCCTGGAAACGGGCGGAAGAGGCCGGGCTGCGTGTCCTGCCGGTCGCCGAGGCCGCCGCCGAAGCCGCGATCATCATGATGCTCGTGCCCGAGCAGGTCGCGCCGGGCCTCTACCGCGAGGCGATCGCGCCGCACCTCGGCCCGGGCGATACCCTGATGTTCGCCCACGGCTTCAACATCCACTACAACCAGATTGTGCCGCCCCCCAACGTGGATGTGAGCATGGTTGCCCCCAAGGCACCGGGACACCGGGTGCGCGAGATCTTCCCTCTCGGCCAGGGTGTGCCGGCGCTCGTGGCGGTCTACCAGGACGTATCCGGCCGGGCCCGCGAGACGGCCCTCGCCTATGCCAAGGGCATCGGCTGCACCCGCGCCGGGGTCATCGAGACGACCTTTGCCGAGGAGACCGAGACCGACCTCTTCGGCGAGCAGGCCGTGCTCTGCGGCGGCGTGACGGCCCTCATCAAGGCGGGTTTCGAGACCCTCGTCGAGGCCGGCTATCAGCCCGAGATTGCCTACTTTGAGTGCCTGCACGAGCTCAAGCTCATCGTCGACCTCATCCAGGAAGGGGGCTTGAGCTACATGCGCTACTCCGTCAGCGACACTGCCGAGTACGGCGACTATGTCGCCGGTCCGCGCATCATCACCGAGGCCACGCGCCAGGAGATGCGCCGGCTGCTTGCCGCCATCCAGGACGGCACCTTTGCCAAGGAGTGGATCCTGGAGAACATGGCCGGAAGGCCGAGCTTCCTCGCCATGCGCCGCAAGGAACGCGAGCACCCCATCGAGGTCGTGGGACGCAAGCTCAGGGCGATGATGTCCTGGCTCAAGCCCAAGGCCGTGCTGTAGCGGGGCTGTCAGAGACGGCGCAGACCAGATGTCTGCGCACCGACACACCTGCAGCCGGCCCTGTCACCTGCGACAGGAGAGGCTGCCGCCAGAGACGGCACGGGAGAACGGGCTCTACTGAAGGCTCAAATCCGACGCAAGGCCGCGTTGCCGACCATCGTGGATCACCTGCAAGCAACTCAGTTGCCTGTGCGCCACGGCGACCGCGAGGCGTCGCTTGTGTCCGCCAGGCGAGAACCGTCGCCCCGTTTGCGTATCGCGGGGCAACCGCCAACAGGAGGTCATCCAGATGGCTGGTCAACTCGAGAATGCCCGTTCGACCACCGGCACGCGTACCCGGCTGACCGATGTGTCGCCGATCAGTGGCATGTGCGCCATCTGCGTGCGCGAGTGTAACGTGCTCTGCGAAGTGTCCAAGTCGGCCTTCCGCGGGCGCGAGGTGCTCTACCCCAACCCGGAGGACTTTGGCAAGAGCACCGCTGCCTCCAACAAGGACTATCTCCTCGACTGGTCGCACTTCCAGATCATGGTCGACGCCCTCGGCGCCCAGGGCGTGCCCCCCGACCCCGATGCCGCGATCTTTCCGGCAGCGGACGTCTCCACCGTGGCCGGTGGCATCCCCCTGCGCGTGCCGGCCTTTATCGCCGGCCTCGGCTCGACCCGTGTGGCGGCCGACCACTGGGCGGGGCTGGCCTGCGGGGCGGCGCTCGCCGGCACCATCCAGGTGATCGGCGAGAATGTCTGCGGCATGGACCCGGAGGCGCGCTTTGACGAGCACGGCAAGGTCGTCCACTCGCCCGAGCTATCACGCCGCGTACAGCTGTACCGGAAGTGGTGGGACGGCACCCATGGCGACATCGTCGTTCAGACCAACGTGGAGGACGCTCGCTTCGGCGTCGACCTCTACGCCCTGCGGGAGCTGGGCGTCACCACCATCGAGCGCAAGTGGGGGCAGGGCGCCAAGGCCATCGGCGGCGAGGTGCGCGTGACCGACCTCGAGCAGGCCGTGCTGCTCAAGCGGCGCGGCTACATCGTCCATCCCGACCCGGAGGATGAGGCGGTCCGCGAGGCCTTCAAGCGCGGCACCTTTACCTCGTTTGAGCGCCACAGCCGGGTCGGCATGCCGGAAGAGCGTAGCTTTGTGGAGGACGTCGCCTGGCTGCGCGAGCAGGGCGCCAAGCGCGTATTCCTCAAGACCGGTGCCTACAAGCCCGCGGTCGTCGCCTTCACCATGAAGTGCGCCTCGCGCGCCAGGGTCGACCTGGTCACCTTCGACGGCGCCGGAGGCGGCACCGGCATGAGCCCGGTTCCGATGATGAACGAGTGCGCCACGCCAACCGTGTACCTTCTGGCGCAGGTCCTCTCGTGCATCCGCGTGCTGCGGGCTCGTGGACACTATGTGCCCGACATCGCCATCGCCGGCGGCTTTGTGAACGAGACCCAGATCTTCAAGGCCATCGCTATGAGCAACCTTGGTGACGGCCACGGTCCGTACGTCAAGGCCGTGGGCATGGCCAGGGCACCGCTCGCCGCGGTGATGAAGTCCGACTATTTCGTAGAGCTTGCCCGCAACGGTGGCGTGCCGCAGCGCTTCGCCTCCCTCTACGGGCGAGACCCGGAGACGTTCTTCATCACCGTGCCCGAGCTGCGCAAGCGGCATGGCGACGCCGTCGGTAGCGATATCCCCTGGCCGGCCGTCGGGCTGTACACCTACTTCCAGGACCGGCTGGGCGTCGGGCTCAAGCAGCTCATGGCGGGTGCCCGCAAGTGGCGCCTCGACCTCCTGAACCGCGAGGACATCGTCGCCCTGACCGAGCGGGCCAGCCAGGTCACCGGCATTCCGACGCTGGAGCAGGCCGCCCAGCAGACCATCGAGACCATCCTGGACTTCTAGGGGCCGACCGTCGCCCCGACTTTGGCCCGCGTGCCGTTGGGCAGAGGGCGCCAGATGCACCCCCTGCCCAACGGCACAGGCGGATGCGTGAGCGGCCGTTCGGCTTCAGCCTTGCCATGGCGGCGGGCAAGGCTCGCGCTCCCGACGGGGCCTCTGCAGGAGGAATGCGGCCATTATGGGACGCGTGGAGGTTCTGGATACGACCTTGCGCGATGGGGCGCAGGGAGAGGGAATCTCATTCTCACTCGAGGACAAGCTGCGCATTGCCCGGCGGCTGGATGAGCTGGGCATCCACTATATCGAGGGTGGCTGGCCGGGGTCGAACCCCAAGGACGCCCGCTTTTTCGAGCGCGCCGGGTCTCTGGCGCTCCGGCAGGCGACGATCGTGGCCTTTGGGTCGACGCGCCGGGCGGACGTCTCCCCCGCCGAGGACGCCAACCTTGCCGCCCTGCTCGCGGCGGGGACGCCGGTCGTCACGCTCTTTGGCAAGAGCTGGCAGTTGCACGTCGAGCGCGTCCTCGGTACCACCCTGGACGAGAACCTCCGAATGATCGGAGACAGCATCCGCTACCTCCGCGCCGCGGGGCGTCGGGTGATCTATGACGCCGAGCACTTTTTCGACGGCTTTGCGGCCAACCCGGACTATGCCCTCGAGACGCTGCGCGCCGCCCTCGCGGCCGGCGCCGAGTGCCTGGTGCTGTGCGACACCAACGGCGGTACCCTGCCCGGCCGGCTGGCCGCGGCCGTAGCGCGGGTCCGCGCCGCCTTCCCCGACGTTCCGCTCGGCATACACGCGCACAACGATAGCGGCCTGGCAGTGGCCAATACGCTCGCTGCGGTCGAGGCAGGGGTTACCCACGTCCAGGGGACGTTCAACGGCTACGGCGAACGCTGCGGCAACGCGGACCTGTGCGCCGTGATCCCCAACCTGCAGCTCAAGATGGGTCTTTCGGTGCTCGCTCCGGAGCAGCTTGCCGCACTCACCGAGGCGGCCCATTTCGTAAGCGAGGTTGCCAACCTCAGGCCGAATCCGCACGCGCCCTACGTCGGGCGCAGCGCCTTCGCCCACAAGGGCGGGGTGCACGTCAGCGCCGTCCTCAAGGCGGCGGAGAGCTATCAGCACATCGACCCGAGCCTCGTCGGCAACGAGCGGCGCGTCCTGGTTTCCGAGCTCTCGGGCAAGGGCAACATCCTGCACAAGGCAGCCGAGCTTTGCCCCGACCTCGAAACGCCCACCGAGCAGGCGCGGGAGGTTCTGCGCGAGGTCAAGGAGCTTGAGGCCCGGGGCTATCAGTTCGAGGGCGCCGAGGGCTCCTTCGAGTTGCTGCTGCGTCGCAGCCAGCCGGGCTATCAGCCGCCCTTTGAGCTGCTGGACTTTTTGGTGCTGGTCGAAAAGCGCCGGGGCACCGGCATCATCGCCGAGGCCACAGTCAAGGCGCGCGTCGGCGACGAGATCATTCACACCGCAGCCGTCGGCAACGGGCCCGTGAACGCGCTCGACAGGGCGATTCGGAAAGCTATACTGCCCTTCTATCCCGAACTCGAGCGCGTCCAGCTTGTCGACTACAAGGTGCGCATCCTCGATGAGGAGGCGGCCACCGCCGCCCAGACGCGCGTGCTCATCGAGGCCTCGGATGGCGAGCGCAACTGGAACACCGTCGGCAGTTCGACCAACATCATCGAGGCCAGCTTCCACGCCCTCGTTGACAGCCTCGAGCTGCCCCTTGCCCGGGCCAACGGGAATAGCCGCACCCGTCTTTCGGGAAGCGGGGCTACGGCACCCCAGCCTCAGGTCCTCGCCCAGCCGCACGAGACCCGTGCCGAGGCCTGAGCCGATAGACTCAAGCCGTGAGGAGCAGATCACATGGCAGAAGACTATGTCCGAATCTTTGACACCACTCTTCGCGATGGCGAGCAGTCGCCGGGCGCCGCCCTGCGCGTCTCCGAAAAGATCGAGATCGCGCGCGCCCTCGAGCGGATGGGCGTAGACATCATCGAGGCGGGGTTCCCCATCTCCTCGCCCGGCGACTTTGAGGCCGTGCGCGCCATCTCGGCCGAGATCAAGGACTGCATCGTGTGCGGCCTGACGCGGGCGCGCAAGGAGGATATCGACTGCGCAGCCGAGGCGCTCAAGGGGGCGCGGCGGCCGCGCATCCACACCGGCCTCGGCGCCTCCGACAATCACATCCAGTACAAGCTGCGCACCACTCGCGAGAAGGCCCTCGAGCAGGGCGTTGAGGCGGTCAAGTACGCCAAGCGTTATGTCGAAGACGTTCAGTACTACGCCGAGGACGCCGGGCGTGCTGACCCGGATTATCTCTGCCGCGTCATCGAGGCGGTCATCGATGCCGGTGCCACCACCGTGAACATCCCCGACACCACCGGCTACGCCATGCCGGAGGAATGGGGTTCGCTGATCCGGACGCTCTTTGAGCGGGTCCCCAACATCCACAAGGCGGTCGTCTCGGTGCACTGCCACAACGACCTCGGGCTCGCCACGGCCAACGCGCTTCAGGGGGTACGCTACGGCGCCCGACAGGTCGAGTGCACCATCAACGGCATCGGCGAGCGGGCTGGAAACACCTCTCTTGAGGAAGTCGTCATGGCCCTGCGCACCCGGCGCGCCCACTTTGGTGTCGAGACCCGTGTCGACCCGCGCCACATCTACTCGATAAGCCGCCTCGTGAGCGACCTGACCGGCATCGTCGTGCAGCCTAACAAGGCCATCGTCGGGCGCAACGCCTTCGCCCACAGCTCGGGCATTCACCAGGATGGCATCCTGAAGGACCGCAGCACCTACGAGATCATCGACCCGCGAGATATCGGCGTGCCCGAGTCGGAGATCATCCTCTCCGCCCGCTCGGGCCGGCACGGGCTGCGACACCGCCTCGAGGAGCTCGGCTATGTCTTCAAGGATGCCGAGGCTTTCGAGCCGATCTACCAGCGCTTCCTCGCCATCGCCGACAAGAAAAAGACGGTGAGCGACCGTGACCTCGAGGCCATCGTTGCCGACCAGGCCCGCATCACGGACCTGAACGCTTACACGCTCGAGCTCGTGCAGGTCTCCTGCGGCAATCACAGCATGCCGACCGCCACCGTCCGGCTGCGCACACCCGAGGGCACCGTGAAAGCCGACGCCGCCCTGGGCGCCGGCCCGGTAGATGCCGTCTATCAAGCAATCAACCGGGTCATCGGCGTGCCCAACGAGCTGATCGAGTTCTCGATCAAAGCCGTGACCGAGGGGCTCGACGCCATCGGCGAGGTGACGATCCGCATCCGCTCCGATGGACAGGTCTTTACCGGCCGCGGCGCCGATACCGATATCATCGTGGCCTCCGCCAAGGCCTACATGAATGCGCTGAACCGCCTGATCGCCATCCAGCGTGAGAACCGGCAGAGGGCCCTGCCCGCTGAGGGAGAGGCTCGCTGATGAGAGCCATGACGCTGGCCGAAAAGATCATCGCTGCCCATGCCGACCTGCCCGAGGCGGCGCCGGGCATGCTCGTGGACGCGCGCGTCGACCTGGTGCTGGCCAACGACATCACCGCGCCCATCGCCATCCGCGAGTTCGAAAAGCTCGGCGTATCGCGGGTCTTCGATCCGGCCCGGATCGCCCTCGTGCCCGACCACTTTGCGCCCAATAAGGACATCAAGTCCGCCGAGCAGTGCCTGGCCATGCGCCGGTTCGCCCGCGAGCAGAGGGTCGTGCACTACTATGAGGTCGGGCGCATGGGCATCGAGCACGTGCTCCTCCCCGAGCAGGGCCTTGTGGCTCCCGGCGAGCTGGTAGTCGGCGCCGACTCGCACACCTGCACCTACGGCGCCCTCGGAGCCTTTGCCACCGGCATGGGCTCGACCGACATCGCCGTGGCCATGGCCACGGGACGAGTCTGGCTCAAAGTGCCCGAGACGCTGCGGATCGTCTTCACCGGCAGCCTGCAGCCCTGGGTCGGCGGCAAGGACCTCATCCTCTACACCATCGGGCAGATCGGGGTCGACGGCGCGCGCTATCAGGCGATCGAGTTCTGTGGCCCGGCCATCGACGCCCTCTCGATGGATGGCCGCTTCACCATGGCCAACATGGCCATCGAGGCAGGTGCGAAGGCCGGCCTTTTCGCTCCGGACGACAAGACCCTGGACTATGTCGCACCTCGCGTCAACCGCCCATTCGTGGCCATGACGCCCGACCCCGGCGCCAAGTACGCGCGCACGCTCGAGTGGGACGTTTCGGCGCTCGAGCCGCAGGTGGCTTTTCCGCACCTTCCGGCCAACGTCCGCCCGGTCAGCCAGGCCGGCGGTATGTCCATCGATCAGGCTGTGATCGGCTCGTGCACCAACGGCCGCTGGGAGGACCTCGAGCTCGCCGCCCGGGTGCTCCGTGGCCGCCGCGTGCACCCCGACGTGCGGTGCATCATCATCCCGGGCACACAGGAAATCTACCGACGGCTGGCCCGTGAGGGCCTGCTGGAGACGTTTGTCGAGGCAGGGGCGGCGGTCAGCACGCCCACCTGCGGGCCCTGCCTGGGTGGGTACATGGGAGTCCTGGCAGCAGGCGAGCGCTGCATCTCGACTACAAACCGCAACTTTGTCGGGCGCATGGGGCATCCGCAGAGCGAGGTCTACCTGGCCAACCCTGCGGTTGCGGCGGCGAGCGCGGTGCTCGGCCGCATCGGCAGCCCGTCCGAGCTGGGGCTGTAACCGGGGTCGCGCAGCGAGCCGCCCGGCCCTAAGACGAGTTGCCCTGAGGGGAGGGTGCCTTGCAGTACCAGGCCTGGTTTCAGTGCTTCAACGGCTGCCCGGGCCGCTACTCGCCCTACGAGGTCATCTACGCCTGCCCGCAGTGCGGGGCGCTCCTCGAGGTCGCCCACGACGTCGAGGCGCTCCGGTCGCGAAGCGCTGCCGGCTGGATGAAGCTCCTGGACGAGCGCGTTCGCTGCAACCAGTGGCCCTACGGCTCGGGTGTGTGGGGCAAGAAGGAGTGGGTGCTGCCCGACATCGATGACCGCAACATCGTCTCCATGTACGAGGGGCACACCAACCTCTTCTGGGCGGAGCGGCTCGGGCGCGAGCTGGGCCTGGAGGACCTCTGGGTCAAGCTGTGCGGCAACAGCCACACCGGCTCCTTCAAGGACCTGGGCATGACGGTGCTCGTCAGCGCCGTCCGCCAGATGATCGCCAACGGGCGCCCGATTCGGGCGGTGGCCTGCGCGTCCACCGGGGACACGTCTGCCGCCCTGGCCGCCTACTGCGCGGCCGCGGGCATACCCTCGATCGTCTTCTTGCCCCGGGCCCGCGTCTCGACGGCGCAGCTCATTCAGCCGCTGGCCAACGGCGCCATTGTGCTCTCCCTGGATACAGACTTTGACGGGTGCATGGCCATCGTGCGCGAGGTCACCCGCGACAACACCATCTACCTGGCCAACTCGATGAACTCGCTGCGCATCGAGGGGCAGAAGACGGTCGGGATCGAGATCGTGCAGCAGTTCGACTGGGAGGTGCCGGACTGGATCGTCATCCCGGTTGGCAACCTCGGGAACGTCACCGCCCTCGGCAAGGGGCTGCTTCTGATGCGCGAGCTAGGCCTCATCAGCCGGCTGCCGCGCATCCTCTGCGCCCAGTCGGAGCGGGCGAACCCCTTCTATCTCGCCTATCAGACCGGCTTTCGCACCTATCGCCCCGTCGAGGCCCGCAAGACGCTGGCCTCCGCCATTCAGATTGGCAACCCGGTCAGCTATCAGCGGGCAGTCCGGGTTCTGCAGCAGTTCGATGGCGCCGTCGAGCAGGTCACCGAGGATGAGCTGGCCGAGGCCTGCGCCCGGGCGGATCTCACGGGCATGTACACCTGCCCACATACAGGCGTAGCGCTTGCGGCCCTGTTCAAGTTCGTCGAACGGGGCATCATCGGCCGACATGAGAGGGTGGTCGTGATCTCGACGGCGCACGGCCTCAAGTTCACCGACGCCAAGCTGGGCTACCATGCCGGGCACCTCGAGGGCGTCACGGCGAGGCATGCCAACCCGCCCATCGAGTTGCCCGCCGATGCGGACGCCGTCCGCAGGGCCCTCGACCGGGCCCTCGCCCAGCGCGAGCGACAACAAAGGGAGGTCTTGTGACAATCAGCGGCCGCGTTTGGAAGTATGGCGACAACGTCGACACCGACGTCATCATCCCCGCCAGGTACCTCAACCTCTCCGAGCCGCAGGAGCTGGCGCGCCACTGCCTGGAGGACCTCGACCCCGGCTTTGCCGGGGCCGTGCGTCCCGGCGACGTCATCGTGGCCGGGGCCAACTTTGGCTGCGGCTCTTCGCGGGAGCACGCACCCCTGGCCATCAAGGCGGCCGGGGTCTCCTGTGTGGTGGCCGAGAGCTTTGCCCGCATCTTTTTCCGCAACGCCATCAACATCGGTCTGCCCATCCTCGAGTGCCCCGCCGCGGCACGGGCCACGGCCGCCGGGCAGCACCTCGAGATTGACCTCGGCGCCGGGACCATCCGCAACCTCGAGACGGGCGAGACCTTTCAGGCCAACCCCTATCCCCCCTTCATGCTCGAGCTCATCGCTGCGGGAGGCCTGATCGAGTACACCCGCCGCCGTCTGGCGGCCGGACAGGGAGCGAGGTAGCGTGTTGCGAGTAGCCTTCCAGGGCGAGCGGGGCGCCTTCAGCGAGGCCGCCGCCCTCCAGCTTTGGGGCGAGGCCGTCGAGCCGGTCCCGCTTCGCAGCTTTGAGGAGGTCTTCCGACGCGTGCAGGAGGGCGAGTGCGACCGGGCGATCATCCCTATCGAGAACTCGCTCGCCGGCAGCGTGCATCACAACTATGACCTGCTGCTGCAGCACGAGCTGCACATCGTGGGCGAGGTGAACCTGCGCATCGTGCACCATCTCATCGCACTGCCCGGTACTCGCCTCGAGGACGTGCGTCGGGTTTTCTCCCATCCCCAGGCCCTCGCCCAATGCGAGCAGACCCTGGCCGCGATGCCGGGCGTGGAGGTCGTCCCCGCCTACGACACGGCCGGCAGCGTGAAGATGATCAGGGAGCAGCAGCTGACCGATGCCGCAGCCATCGCCAGCGAGCAGGCGGCCAGGCTCTACGGCATGGAGATCCTGCGCAGCCACCTCGAGGACGTTCCCGACAACTATACGCGGTTCCTCGCCCTCTCGCGGGAGCCGGTCGTGCCCTCCGGGCCCAGCAAGACCTCGCTGGTCTTTGCCGGCAAGAACGTGCCTGGGTCGCTGTTCAAGATGCTCAGCGTCTTTGCCCTCCGGGACATCGACCTGACCAAGATCGAGTCACGGCCGCTTCGCGGCAAGCCGTGGGAGTACCTCTTCTACCTGGACTTTGCCGGGAGCATGCACGAGGAGCGCTGTCGGCGCGCCGTCGAGGACCTCCGCGAGATCGCCTCGTTCCTGCGCGTCTTTGGATCGTACCCCCGCGCGCCACAGATCTGGCCGAACAACAACCATCAGGCCCTGTGAGGCCATCCGACGCAAGGAGGAGCATCACATCGTGGAAGCAACCATCGCCGTCCTGCCGGGCGACGGGATCGGGCCCGAGGTCGTCGAGCAGGCCGTCGCCGTCCTCGAGGCGAGCGCCCGCCTGCATGGGCATACCCTGCACTTTGAGCAGGCGCTGGTCGGGGGCGCGGCCATCGACCGCTTCGGCACCGCGCTGCCCGAGGAGACCCTCGACCTCTGCCGCCGCGCCGACGCCATCCTCTTTGGCGCCGTCGGCGGCCCCAGGTGGGACGATCCCTCGGCCCGGGTCCGCCCCGAGCAGGGCCTCCTCGGAATACGGAAGGGGCTGGACCTCTTTGCCAACCTCCGCCCCGTCGCCGTGCCCGCGGCGCTCGTCGGCGCCTCGACCCTCAAGCCGGAGGTGCTCACCGGCGTCGACCTCATCGTCGTGCGCGAACTGACCGGCGGCCTGTACTACGGCGAGCGTGGCCGCCGGCGGCTCGACGGGCAGGAGATAGCCTACGACACTATGGTCTACTCCGAGGCCGAGATCGAGCGTGTGGCCCACGTCGCCTTCCGTCTTGCCCGTCGGCGGCGACGGCTGGTCACCTCGGTGGACAAAGCCAATGTCCTGGAGTGCTCCCGTCTGTGGCGGCAGGTCGTGACCCGAGTGGCCGGGCAGTATCCCGACGTCACGCTCGAGCACCAGCTGGTCGACTCGTGCGCGATGATGCTCGTGCGCGACCCGCGGCACTTTGACGTCATCCTCACCGAGAACACCTTTGGCGACATCCTCACCGACGAGGCGGCGCAGCTCACCGGCTCCATCGGCATGCTGCCCTCGGCCTCGCTCGGGGAGGGGCCGAGGGGCTTCTACGAGCCGATCCACGGCTCTGCGCCGACCATCGCCGGCAAGAACATCGCCAACCCCCTCGCGGCCATCCTCAGCGCGGCCATGCTCCTGCGGCACTCCCTCGGTCTCGAGCGCGAGGCCGCCGAGATCGAGGCTGCCGTCGGCGCCGTCCTCGACAAGGGGTACCGCACCGCAGACCTTGCCGGCCCGGGCCAGCCGGTGCTGGGCACGCGGGAGATGGGCGCCGCCGTCATCGAGCAGCTCGCGCGCGTCTGCGAGGAGAGCCCAGCCCGCTGACCGGCACGATCCGGAACCCCTTCCCCCTGTCCCCCTCCCCCGCGGGCACGGCGTGCCCGTGGGGGAGGGGCGCGGGGTGGGGGCAACACGTGGCCGCCAGCGCTGCCAGGACGTGAGTCTGAACAGTTACGCGCTACCCCATCACCCCCCCCCGCACGATTCGCGTCTTAGAGACTTTTTCATAGAATGAGCGCCGGGCCTGCTTCGGCGCCTGCCGCCGGGCCGCCGGCAAGCGCGGGCATCTGCGCACCGACACGGAAGGAAGGAGAGACACCATGCCCATCGCCAAGTCCCAATGGATCTGGTTCAACGGCAAGCTCGTGCCGTGGGACGACGCACGCATACACGTCATGAGCCACGTCGTGAACTATGGCTCCAACGTCTTTGAGGGCATCCGGGCCTACGATAACCGCATCGTCGGGCCGGCGGTGTTCTGCCTCGATGCGCACCTCACCCGCCTGTTCAAGTCGGCGCGCATCTACCGCATGTGCATCCCCTACTCGCCGGAACAGCTGCGGCAGGCCATCCTCGAGACCATCGCGGCCAACAAGCTGCGCTCCTGCTACATCCGGCCTCTGGTGTTCCGGGGGTACAACTCGATCGGCGTCGACCCCCGGCCCTGCCCGGTCGATGTGGCCATCGCCACTATCGAGTGGGGGCGCTATCTGGGGGCGGAGGCCATCGAGCAGGGGGTAGACGTGGGCGTATCCTCCTGGCGACGCATGGCCCCGGATACGTTCCCCGCCCTCGCCAAGGTCGGCGGCCACTATACCAACTCGCAGCTCATCCACCTCGAGGCCGTCGAGCACGGCTACGCCGAAGGGATCGCCCTCGACGTCTACGGCTATGTCAGCGAGGGGTCGGGCGAGAACATCTTTGTCATCGAGGATGGCATCATCCGCACGCCACCCCGCGCCGCCTCCATCCTCGGCGGCATCACCCGCAACTGCGCCATTACCCTGGCCCGGGAGCTGGGCTACGAGGTGCGGGAGGAGCCGATCGCCCGCGAGGCGCTGTACACCGCCGACGAGATCTTTTTCACCGGTACCGCCGCCGAGATCACCCCGATCCGCTCCGTCGATCACATCCCGGTCGGCAACGGCAAGCGCGGCCCCATCACCGAGCGCCTGCAGCGCGAGTTCTTTGGCATTGTTGAGGGCACCCTGCCGGACCGCCATGGCTGGCTGACCCCGGTGCCCGGCCTGTAGGGGTTTTCGCATGGATTGGAAGGTTTTCGCAGCGACTTTTGCACTGCTATTCGTGGCCGAGCTGGGAGACAAAACCCAGCTCGCCGTTATCAGCATGACCAGCAAGCATCAGAAGCCTGCCGCGGTCTTTCTGGGAGCCATCAGCGCCCTCGCCGCCGTCACGCTGCTGGGGGTGCTCGGCGGGCAGGTGCTCGGGCGCGTCGTGCCGGCCGCGGTCCTGCAACGGATAGCGGCCGTGGCCTTTGTGGTGCTGGGCATCCTGATGTGGTTCGGAGTGCTCTGAGGGCCCATCGGCACCCAACTTGCTGGAGGTCGGCTGGCGGCCGGCTCGAAGGGAGCCGCTGCATCCGCTGGGGAGCGCTCCTGAGGCGAAGGCAGCGCTCCCTACACTGACTGTGAAACGGAGGACCCTCGCATGCCGATCATCGACATCTCCGTCCCGCTGAGCAACAGCCTGGTCGTCTGGCCGAGCGACCCACCCCTCCACATCGAGCGGCGCCGGTTCCTGGAAAAGGACGGCGCCAACGTTTCCCAGCTCGATATGGGTGTGCACAGCGGCACCCACGTTGACCCGCCCCTTCATTTTGTCCCGGGCGGAGCAACCGTAGACCAGCTCCCCCTCGACGTTCTCATCGGCCCCGCGGATGTTGTCGAGTTTCCGGTCGAGGAGAGGATCACCGCCTCGGACCTCGAGGCCCGAAGCATCCCTCGGGACTGCCAGCGTCTGCTCCTGCGCACACGCAACTCGCTCTACTGGGCCCGCGGCGACACCGAGTTTCACACCGATTATGTCGCGATCACGGCCGATGCGGCCTCGTGGATCGTCGAGCGCGGCATCAGGCTCGTGGGTATCGACTACCTGTCCATCGAGCCGTACAAGACGCCCGGCCATCCCGTGCACAAGAGATTGCTCGAAGCCAGCGTAGTCGTCCTGGAGACGATCGACCTCTCAGCGGTGCTGCCCGGCCGCTACGACCTGGTCTGTCTTCCGCTGCGCATCGCCGGCGGCGATGGCAGCCCTGCACGCGCCGTGCTCGTATCGCGTTGAGGGGGCTGAAGCCCCGCCCAGCCTGCACAGGAGGCATCGACATGCACACCAAGACGATCGGCGGGCTTGCCCTGGTCGTCGCCCTCGCCCTCACTCTGGTGCTCCTTTCGGGCTGCGCCGAAAGCAGTGAGCCGCGCGCGCTCGAGGGCGCGAGCATGAATGGCACATTGATCAAGGAGGCCGCCGGCGAGTTCATGCCCTTCGGCGTGACGGTCGCGCAGGCGGGCGACCCCATCGGCATCGACTTTCGCGGCGTGCTCAGCGAGGGAACCCTGCGAGCGCAGCTCCTCGACGAGAGCGGCAAGTCGGTGTGGTACGAGGAAGCCTCTGCCCCTGGCTCCTTCGCCTTCAACGTAACGCTCCATCCTCCGGCCGGGCGGTATCAGCTGGGCCTGGCCTGGGACGGGCCCGTGAACGTGAGGTACGGCCTGATCTGGAGGCCGTATCCCGTGGCCGTGCCTCGCGTGACGCCTCTGGCCCTCGTAGGGGGCGCCGGGATGCTGGCCGTAGCCCTCGGCTTTGTGCTCTATGCCCTGGGGCGCCGGTTGAGCTGGCGATACCTGCTGTGGGGCGCGCTGGCCTGGACGGTCACCGTGGCGTGCAAGTTCGCCTGGGCCATCCCGACCAACGCACCCATCGAGCGAGCCCTGATGGGGGCGCTTCCGTCCGTCGTGGCCGCACCTGTTTTCTTCGTCTACATCGGCGCCCTCACCGGGATCTTTGAAGTGGGCATCAGCTATCTGGCGCTGCGCTACACCGCCCTCGGCCGTGCCCCCTGGGGTGCCGCCTTAGCCTTTGGCATCGGGTTCGGGGCCGTAGAGGCGGCCCTTCTGGGGCTGAGCTCGCTGGGGACCGTGCTCGCAGCGATGATCGGCCCCTCCATGCTGCCAGCGGGCTATGTGGAGCGCATTGCGGTGGCCAACAGCCTGCTCGCGGGCATCGCCCCGGTGTGGGAACGCTTCTTCGTCGTCTGGATTCACGTCTTCTCGAGCGTCCTTCTCTTCCACGCCGTGGCCGTCCGTCAGCCGCGCTGGTTCTGGCTGGCCTTCGCTTACAAGACTGCAGTCGACACGGTCGCGGCGGCCGGGCAGGGCCTCATCGCCAGCTCGCTTGGCGGGATGTGGATGATCGAGGGACTTGTCGCGCTCTTTGGCCTTGCCGGCTGGCTCGGGACGCGCTGGCTCCGAGAGCGGTACGGCGCGCCCGCACCGGCACCCGCCGCGCACACTTGACGCCCTCCCTGCCGCAAGCTATTATGATGTTTGTCCGGGTCCAGAGCCCATCGTGCCCGCTCACAGGAGGTAGAGCCCATGGGCGACCGCATTGTGACCTTTGGTGAGATCATGATGCGCCTCTCTCCCCCGGGCTACCAGCGTTTCACCCAGGCCCGCTCCTTTGACGTGATCTATGGCGGCGGCGAGGCCAACGTGGCCGTGTCGCTCGCCAACTACGGACTGCCCGTCGATTATGTCACACGCGTGCCCGCCAACGACCTCGGCGAGGCCTGCCTCCAGTTCCTGCGCCAGTACGGTGTCGGCACGGGCAAGATCATCCGCGGCGGCGACCGTCTCGGCATCTACTTCCTCGAGACCGGCGCCGCGCAGCGGGCCAGCAAGGTGATCTACGACCGGGCCAACTCGGCGCTAGCCACCATCAAGCCGGGAATGATCGACTGGCGGGCTGTGTTCGCCGACGCAAGCTGGTTCCACTGGACCGGCATCACCCCTGCCATCTCCGAAGGGGCTGCCGAGGTCTGCCTCGAGGCGGCCCGTACCGCCCGGGAGATGGGGCTGACCGTCTCCTGCGACCTGAACTACCGCGCCAACCTCTGGAAGTGGGGCAAGAAGGCCGGCGAGGTCATGCCCGGCCTCGTGGAGCAGTGCACCGTCGCCATCGGCAACGAGGAGGATGCCGACAAGGTGTTCGGCGTCCGCGCCAAGGGGGTCGACGTCACTGCCGGCAGGGTCGAGGCCGAGGCCTACCGCAGCGTGTGCGAGCAACTCGCCGAGCGCTTCCCCCGCCTCGAGATCATCGCCATCACCCTTCGCGGCTCCCTCTCCGCCAGCCACAACACCTGGTCCGGCGTGCTCTGGGAGCGCGGTCGGCTCTACACCGCGCCGACCTACGACATCGCCCACATCGTCGACCGCGTGGGCGCCGGGGATGCCTTCGTCGGCGGGCTGATCTACGGGCTGCTTACCTTTGGCGCAGACAGGCAGAAGGCGCTCGACTTTGCCGTCGCCGCCTCGTGCCTCAAGCACAGCATCATCGGCGACTTTAACCTCGTCTCCCTTGCCGAAGTCGAGAAGCTGATGGCCGGGGACGTCTCGGGGCGCGTCGCGCGATAGGTGACTCCGGAGGGGGCTCGTGCCCGGCGCGTCCGCCCCCTCACGTGGCCTCTCAGGAGGTGTGCTGTGGCCCGTTTCACTCGCCTGCAGGTCCTCAACCGCATACTTGAGCTTGGCCTTGTGCCGGTCTTTTACCACCACGACCTCGAGACCGCGATCCGCATCGTAGAGGCCTGCGCCGCCGGCGGTGCCACCGTGGTCGAGTTCACCAACCGCGGCGATCTCGCCTACGAGGTGTTTGCGGGGCTCGTGCGCCACTTCGCCACTGCCAACCCGGAGGTCATCCTCGGCGTCGGCTCGATCGTTGATCCCGGCACGGCCGCCCTCTACATCGCCAGCGGCGCCAACTTTGTCGTGGGCCCGGTGTTGAACCCCGAGGTCGCCAGGGTCTGCAACCGCCGCAAGATCCCCTACTCGCCCGGCTGCGGCAGCGCCTCCGAGATCTCCGCCGCCGAGGAGCTAGGGGTCGAGATCGTCAAGGTCTTCCCCGGCGCCGAGGTCGGCGGACCGGGCTTTGTAAAGGCCATCCTCGGGCCCTGCCCATGGACTCTCATCATGCCGACCGGCGGAGTCGAGGCGACCAGGGAGAGCGTCGAGGCCTGGTTCAAGGCCGGCGTCGCGGCCGTTGGCGTCGGCTCGAACCTGATCCGCAAGGACCTGGTCGAAAAGGGTGACTTTGCCGCCATCACCGCCCGCGTGGCTCAGATGCTGGAGTGGATCCGCGAGGCCCGCCAGGGTCGGCGTGCCTAGCCTGCGCCCCCCGGCGCAGACCGGCCGCCGAAGGGAGGGGACTTCCGGCCGCGACTCCTAGTGTCGGGCCTGCGCGGCGACCTTGCCCGGGTTGCGTTGTTGCATCGCGCCCATATATCCTGCACACGGAGGAGAGCACCATGGCGGACTTGCTCGACATCATCGCTCGACGACGCAGCATCCGGAGGATGAAGGACAGACCGATCCCGCCCGACGTGATCGAAAGGCTGTTCGAAGCAGCAAGGCTTGCACCCTCCTGGGCCAACTCCCAGTGCTGGGACTTTATCGCGGTGACCGATCCGGAAAAGCGCGCCCGCCTCGCGCGGGCCGGCGGTCCGAAGGCGGCCATGCAGGCCGCACCGCTCATCGTCGTGGCCTGCGCCCGCCCTCAGGCGTCGGGCCATCGCAACGAGCTAGACTACTTTATGCTCGATATGGGCATCGCCATCGAGCACCTGGTGCTCGAGGCAACGGCACTGGGCCTTGGAACCTGCTGGGTCGGCTGGTTCGACGAGGACGTGGTGAAGGAGACCCTCGACATACCAGCCGACGTGCGCGTGGTGGCCCTCGTCCCGGTCGGCTATCCCGATGAGGACCCGCCAGCTCGTGCCCGCCGTTCGTTGGCCGAGATCCTCTCCTGGAATGGCTGGCAGCACAAGTCGCCGTGATGCGCCGACCGGTCCGGAGGTAGCAGGGCGAGCATGGAGCCCCTCGAGGCTGCCGAGCACTTGCGAGAGATGCCGCTATTCTCCGGCCTCTCGGATGAGAACCTGGAGCGCGTGGCCGCCATCGCGCGGGAGGTAGCCTTTCCGCGCCACGCCGCCATCACCGCCGCAGGCCAACCGGGCCGTGCTTTCTACCTCATCCTCTCGGGCGAGGCTGTGGTGCACGCCCTCGTTCCGGGCGGGCGCCTGAGGCCGGTCAACTACCTGCGGTCGGGAAGCTACTTCGGGGTCACCTCGCTGCTCCTCGGCGAGCCCCATGACGCTACGGTCGTGGCGACAACCGACGTCGTCGCCCTGGTCATCGACAGAGCCGATCTCAACCGGCTCCGGGAGGAGGACCCCGACCTGGACGAGGAGCTCTCCCTCCCGGAGCCGGTCGCCGTCAAGCTGCGACACACCCGGCTGCCCTGGCTGGCCGGCGACGAGGTAGTCGTCTACCTGGGCAGGCGGCACTGGTACGTACTCGTGCGCGCCCTGCTCCTCCCGACGCTGGGGCTTGTGGCTGCCAGCGCACTCCTCGGGGTGGTGAGCCACGGCCTGCTGCTCGGCCCGGCCGCAACGCTCACACTCTTCGTCTTCCTCCTCCTCATCTACCTGGCCATCGCGACCTGGCATGTGCTGGACTGGCGCAACGACTATTTCGCCGTCACCACGCAGCGCATCGTCTCCCGCGACCTGGTGATTCTGCAGCGAGAGTCCCGCGAGGAGGCACCCCTCGCCATGGTGCAGAACGTGCTCGTGGCGCGGGACCGCATCGGTCATCTGCTCGGCTTTGGCACCATCACCGTGCAGACGGCCGCCCAGCGGGATGTGGGCAACATCGTCTTCAGCTATCTGCCCAATCCCGACCTCCCGAAGGATATCATCTTCCAGCAGCTCCAGCGAGCGCGAGCACGCTCGCAGGCGGCACAGCAGGAGCGGATGCGCGGCGAGCTCAAGCGCCGTCTGGGCTGGATCTCGGCACAGGAGATCGAGGCCGAGGCCCGCGAGCGCGCAACCTCGTTGCAGGAGCAGCCTCACCGGCGGAGGGGCCTGTCCCGCCTGCGGCGCTTCCGGGTGCTGCCGGCGGTCCGCATCGAGCGCGGCAACACCATCACCTGGCGCAAGCACTACATCTTCCTTCTGCAGCGCCTCGCAGGCGCGTTGCTCGCCGGTATCGTCTGGCTCGTGGTCACGATCGCCTATCTGGGCGGCGCCCTTCCCGTCCTGGCGCCGGGTCAGTTGGGCACGGTGCTCGGGCTTGTGATCGCCGGGATGGCGATCGCCTTCTGGTTCTGGTGGCAGCTCGAGGACTGGAAGAACGACGTGTACATCGTGACCGAGGACCGCATCATCGACGTCGAGAAGGTACCCCTGTGGGGCAGGGAGGAGCGGCGCGAAGCCAGCCTGGAGCGCATCCAGAACGTGAACCTGCTCATCCCCGGGCCCCTCGCGGCAGCGCTGCACTACGGGAACGTGGATATCGACACGGCCGGCGGCGAGGGCAAGTTCACCTTCACCAACGTTGTGGAGCCCCACCAGGTCCAGCGGGAGATCATGTTCCGGGTGGAGCAGGCCCGCCAGCGTCGCCAGCAGCTTGAGGCCCAACGGCGCCAGAAGGAGATCGCCGACTGGCTCGCCGTCTACGAGCGCCTGCGCCAGGAACGCGGCACCGCTGCCCCGCCACCGCCGAGCGAGACGTAAGCGCCCACGGCACCATCATCACCGCTGCACCCCTTAACCCCTCGCAACCGCGACGACTCTCCGCTCGATGAGGGCGTGTATCGCCTCCTCGGTGTAGCCGAGCTCTCGCAGGATGACGACCGTGTGCTCCCCCAGGCGAGGCGGAGGCAGGC
>ENA-ORXB01001619-ORXB01001619.1-sediment-metagenome-genome-assembly--contig:-NODE-1619-length-24578-cov-13.078323_pt1 | contig 24578 bp, 23 predicted proteins | sample MGYA00237863_ERZ511475 | MGnify/ENA primary metagenome ERZ511475 (study PRJEB26305, sample SAMN06343858) | sediment metagenome | isolation source: hot spring sediment | place: Canada: British Columbia... | reverse complement strand
GTTCTTAGGTTTTCAGATAGAGAGGTATTGGGGAATCTTGATGCGGTTTTGGAAAAGATATGGAGCGGATTATGATTTTTGCCAAAGATGGGAAATAGAGCAAAATGACACACTCTTACAGGAAGACCCAATTTTTATTGTAATAAGAGAGTTTTTCTCCATGCAATTGGAAATCTTGACAAAGAGGTAGAGCCTCATATAATCTTTTTTAGGATGGCTTATGACTTAAGGCTCTGAACTCATAACCTTTAAGGCAGGCGCGTAGCTCAGGGGGAGAGCGCTTCCTTGACACGGAAGAGGTCGGCGGTTCAAGACCGCCCGTGCCTACCATACAAGATTTGCAGAGCAAATTTTTGAGCTAAGAGTGAAAAGGTGGAGGTTTCAGGATTATAGAAGAACTGGGAAGTGACGAAGAGTTCCTTCAGATTTACCGCCATAGCACATCCCATATTATGGCACATGCAGTCAAGGAGCTTTATCCTGATGTAAAGCTTGCCATTGGTCCAGCTACATCTGATGGTTTTTATTATGACTTTGACTGTCCTCATACACTCACAGATGATGACCTTCCTAAGATAGAAGAAAAGATGAGAGAGATAATAAATGCTGATAGACTATTTATAAGGAAAGAACTCTCAAGGGTTAATGCAATAGAGCTTTTTAAAAGGATTGGTGAGCCATATAAGGTTGAGCTACTTGAAGAGATGCAGGATGATGTGGTATCTGTGTATGAGGAAGGAGACTTTGTGGACCTCTGTAAGGGTCCCCATCTCAGGTCTACAGGGGCAGTTAAGGCCTTTAACCTCCTGTCTGTTGCCGGGGCTTACTGGCGTGGCGATGAGCGCAACAAGATGCTTCAGAGGATTTATGGTGTAGCATTCCTCAAAGAGGAAGAGTTAAAAAGATATCTTGATTTTCTTGAGGAGGTAAAACAGAGAGATCACAGGCGTCTCGGCAAAGAACTTGACCTTTACAGTATCAATGATGATATTGGTGCAGGCTTGGTCTTATGGCATCCAAAAGGAGCGGTTATAAGAAAAATTATTGAAGATTTCTGGACTGAGGAACACAGAAGGGCAGGTTATCAAATCCTTTACACCCCTCATATAGCCAGGCTTGACTTATGGAAAAAGACAGGACATCTGGATTTTTACATAGAGAATATGTATTCCCCCATGGAGATAGAAGGAGCTCAGTATGAGATAAAACCAATGAATTGCCCATTTCATATAGCAGTCTATAAAAGTCATCTCAGGAGTTATAGAGAATTACCCATCAGATTTGCAGAGCTTGGAACAGTTTACAGGTATGAGCGCTCGGGTGTGCTTCATGGTCTTCTGCGGGTGAGGGGTTTTACACAGGATGATGCGCATATATTCTGTATGGAGGGCCAGATAGAGGAGGAAGTGCTCAGGGTGTTAGATTTTACCCTCACTATTCTTAAAACCTTTGGTTTTACCCAGTATGAAATATATCTTTCCACCCGACCTGAGAAATATGCAGGCACACTAAAGGGATGGGAAAAGGCGACAAATGCCCTGAAGGATGCCTTACATCATAAAGGGCTCAGATATAGCATTGATACAGGTGAAGGTGTATTTTATGGACCCAAAATTGATATAAAGGTGAAGGACTCACTTGGAAGGGCATGGCAGTGCAGCACAATTCAGGTAGATTTTAATATACCCCAAAGGCTTGATGTAAACTATAGAGGAGCTGACAATAAAGACTATAGACCGATAATGATACATCGCGCATTGATGGGCTCTCTTGAGAGGTTCTTCGGCATATTAATAGAGCATTATGCAGGCGCATTTCCATTATGGCTTTCTCCTGTGCAGATAAGTATATTGACTATCTCTGAGCGTCATGTAGGATATGCAAGAGGGATAATGGAGTCATTTCTGCGAGATGGGTTTAGGGCTGAGCTAAATGCAAAGAATGAGAAGATAGGTTACAAGATAAGAGAGGCAACACTTCTAAAAACACCATACCTGTGTATAATAGGAGACAGGGAAATGACAGATAGAACTGTAAATGTTAGAAAAAGAGGTGGAGAGAATCTGGGGGAGATGTCTCCTGAAAAACTAAAGACAATCCTTAAAGAAGAGATAACGAATCGGAGGTAGGAAATAAAAGAACTAAGGGTAAACGAGGGAATCAAGGCAAAGGAAGTAAGGGTAATCGGGTATGATGGAAAACAATTGGGCATTTTCCCCCTGAAGGAGGCACTAAGTATTGCGGCAGGGCATGAACTTGACCTTGTTGAGGTAGCACCCACAGCAACCCCACCTGTCTGCAGGATAATAAATTATGGAAAATATCGCTATCAGCTGAGTAAAAAGCACTCATCAAGGCACAAGACAATAGAGGTAAAGGAAGTAAAGATAAGGCCGGAGATTAACGAGCGTGATTTAGAGCTGAAGATCAAAAATATAAAACGCTTCTTAGAAGATGGCAATAAGGTAAAGATAACAATGGTCTTCAGAGGCAGAGAGATTGTGCATTCCTCATTAGCTAAAAGGGTCTTTGACAGGATTCACCAGGAATTCTCTAATAAAGCTAAAATTGAGCAGGTAGCAAAATTAGCAGGTCAGCATATGACGATGCTCATTTCACCGAAATAAAGATGGGGCTAAGATGCTGAAAATGAAGACACATAAAGGGGCTGCAAAGAGATTTAAGATAACAGCCGGTGGTAAGATTAAAAAGAATAAGGCGTATAAAAGACATCTCCTCACTGGAAAGTCCTCCAAGAGGACAAGGAGTTTGAGAAAAGGCAATCTAGTTGATAAGGCTGATTATAGCAATATCAAAAGGTTATTACCTTACGCCTAGCATATCATTTCTGAGTTCGGTTATACCCTATTGAAAAAAGGCAATATCAAGTCAAAAAACCTGTTGCCTCACATAAAAATCTATACGAAATGATTACTGGTTGCCTCATGAAAATTATATACTAAATCTTCTTTATCTTCATGAATATTTTTCTTGTTAGCAGATAATCTTAAAAGCCTGTTTTGTAATTTTGTAATCTCTCTTTTAAGTTCAGCAGGGTTGAGCGTCTCATACTGTCTCTTAAGGGCATCTTTTGTTTCCTTCTGAATATAATGGGATTCTATAAGCCTCTGATAAGGGGTCTTTGCAGTATCATACTTTTTTGTAACCCTGCTTCCTATTCTTGTTTTTTCCTTGAGTTTCATTACCGGTTGAAAGAAGTTTGTATAAAGTCTCAGGTATCTGTATAGGTCGTTAAGGGTCTTTAGTTCTTCCTCCGTATCATACCGCATATAACCTACTGCTCTCCTTACTATAGAGTAGTTCTTCTGTTCTACAAAACAGTTATCATTCTTCCTATATGGCCTTGAACGTGTAAATGTAATCTGTTTTTCGTTACAGTATCTTAAAAGATGGTCGTTTATGAATGCGCCGTCATTATCTGAGTCCAATCCAAGCAGTCCAAGCAGTCTGAAAGGTAATCTCCCTTCAATATCCATTAATGCCTCAAATACTCATCTCTGAGCCCTGTTCCTTATTGCCTCTGTCTCTGTCCATGAGGTATATACATCGGTAAGATCAAGGGTATATGCAAATTCACCTTGCGCATCACCTCCATCATGCCCTACAAGGTCTACCTCTACAAATCCAGGCCTCATCTCATCCCACTCTGAAAATGTCCTTATAGGTATCTGGTGTTTAAGAAGTGTTCCTGGCTTTGTCCTTGCCCTCCCTTTAAGTGACAGCCTCTTTCTGTCAGCTGCGAGAAGCCTATCTATGGTGGCTGGGCTTATCCTAAGAAGTTTCTTCCTTCTCTGAGCATCCAGCTTTATTTCCTTAAACTTCTCTAATTTAGGTATTATTTCCTTAAGCAGAGGAGCAAGCCTCTTGCCACATATATAATCTGAAATAAGCCATATGCTTCTTAATACGTGTAGGACCTTTTCATCATAAATCCTCTTTCTTTGCCTTGTTGCCTTCTGCCTCGGCTGTCCAAGAATTATAGCTACTGTTTCGCCTTTTACCCTTATAAGTACCCTTTTCCCTAAATTCCTTAGAACATAGCTTGCATAGCAACGATTGTAATCAGTAAGGGCTACAAACTCATTTAGTATCACCCCTTTCTGTTTCTTAGATGCCTTCTGATACATCCTTGCTACCTCCTTTGTAACTGCCTTCTTTTCCTTTATCATTAACCCCATCTTTGCCTCCTGTTTGCCTCAGCGAATCAGCCAAGGCTGATAATACGATCTTCAGGAGACAATTGTCTTATTTTCGTGTAGATTTTTAAATGAGGCAATGATTCAATTTCATATAGATTTTTGATGAGGCAATTCGAAGTAAAGAGTGTTCTTGAGACAAGACCGATATATCACAAATATGACTCAACAATAAAAGGGCATGTATTCTCAAGTTTTTTAGCCCTTGTGGTAATGAAGGAACTGATAAGGAGGGTTGATTTTAAAGCAGAGTGGGATGAGATAAGAGAAGACCTTGATTGTTTTTATGAAACAGAGATAAGGCTTGACAGTAAAAGATACCTTTTAAGAGGTGAGTTACAAGGAGTTTGTGGGAAATTATTCAGGTCAGTAGGGGTAGCCATTCCTCCATCGATAACCCATTTGTAGTGCCACGGATGATTTTTTGCTTTATAACTTATTGTTTTATATGTATTTTTAAAAATAAACTGTAGAAGATGAGCCATGGTGTAGAATCAAGCTATCGTATTCGTGTAGGAGATTACCGCGTTATCTATCAGGTTGAGATGGAAAATAAACGAATTGTGATTTATCATGTGCGACACCGTAAAGAAGCTTATCAGAAATGATGTTAAAGTGATTCTGCCCACACCGACAGATAACATGTTGCAAAAGATTAACATCCAAACCTTTCAGGCCTCTTTTGCAATGGAAACATTATCTATCTGCTCATTGCAGGGATGATAAAAGACATCCTATAAAGGTGTCAACTCTCAAAAATTAAGTTCACTTCACCCTCACTACTAATTTGTTCAGGGCATTTATATATGCCTTGGCAGAGGCAACAATAATATCCGTATCCGCACCGTATCCCCTTACAATCCTGCCGCCTTCCTCAAGGGAGACAATAACCTCTCCAAGTGCATCAGTGCCTCCTGTTATGCCCTTCACCTCAAATTTAAGGAGGTTGCTCTTTGTATTCACTATGGAGGCAATGGCACAGTATGTTGCATCAACAGGCCCATCACCATGTTCTGTCTTCTCTATTAGTTCATCACCCACCCTGAGTTTAACAGTAGCGGTAGGTCTCTGATTGATACCGGAGGACACATTTAAATCAACAAGGCTATAAGCCTCTGAAACCTTCGTAACACCTTCTGAGACAAGGGCCTCAATATCCTCATCAAATATCTCCTTTTTCTGGTCAGCAAGCCTTTTGAATCGCTCAAATGCCAAAGCAACCTCCTCCTCCCTTAACTCATAGCCTAACTCCTTGAGTCTTGCCTTAAAGGCATGCCTTCCTGAGTGCTTACCAAGGACAATCTTTGTCTTGTGAAGACCTATGCTTTCAGGTCTTATAATCTCATAGGTTGATTTTTCCTTCAAAAGCCCATCCTGATGTATACCTGACTCATGGGCAAAGGCGTTTATCCCCACAATTGCCTTGTTTGGCTGAACTGAGATGCCTGTTATCTTACTGATAAGCCTGCTACTACGCATTATCTCCTCTGTGTTTATCTTTGTATCTGCCTGAAAGATATCCTGCCTTGTCCTTAAAGCCATAACCACCTCTTCAAGAGAGCAATTGCCCGCACGCTCTCCTATACCATTAATGGTGCATTCAATCTGCCCTGCACCATTAAGCACAGCCATCAAGGAGTTAGCAACCGCAAGCCCCAGGTCATTATGACAGTGAACAGAGATCACTGCCCTATCAATATTTCTTACCTTCTCATGAATCGTCCTTATCAGTGTGGCAAACTCAGTTGGAACGCTGTATCCAACTGTGTCAGGAATGTTGACTGTTCCTGCACCAGCCTCTATGACTGCCTCTATTACTTCACAGAGGTAATTTACATCACTCCTTGTGGCATCCATTGGTGAAAACTCCACATCCTCAACAAGACCCCTTGCAAGCTTAACCATATCAACTGACCTCTTTAATGCCTCCTCCCTGCTTATACGAAACTGATATTTAAGGTGTATATCAGATGTGGAATGAAATGTATGAATCCTCTTCTTAGGGGCATCCCTAAGTGCCTCCCATGCCCTCTTTATGTCCTCTTCTTTAGCCCTTGCAAGGCTACATATCACAGGGCCTTCCACTTCAGCACTAATTGCCTTAATAGCCTCAAAATCACCTAAAGAGCTTATAGCAAAGCCTGCCTCAATTATATCTACACCAAGACGCGCAAGCTGTTTTGCAACCTGAAGCTTCTCATCCCTATTCATGGATGCCCCGGGGGACTGCTCACCATCCCTCAGTGTTGTATCAAAAATCCTTATCATCCTCATTGAAGTCATTTATGTTGAGCTTAATCTCTTAAGCCTTCTCTTCCTATAAAAAAGCACAGCACCCTCAAAAATCCCCCAGAACATATAAGCAAGGGAAAGGGCAAATAGGACAATCTCTGGATGCATAAAAACAAGGACAAGGGCAATCCCAAAGGCAACCAAAATCCCGAATGGTCTCCTGCTTTTAGGGTCAACCTCTTTTAACCCGTGATAACGCAATGTGCTTACCATCAGGACTGATAATATAGGAACCATGATAAGGATAAGATAATTTTCCCCTGTTATCCTGCCCCATATGTCATTATAGAATAAAACAGATGAAGCCACCACCATAGCAGCACCCGGTATTGGAAGCCCAGAGAATGCCTTTCTCTCCTCGGAGTCCATCTGAACATTATACCTCGCAAGCCTTAATGCCCCGCATATAACATAAAGAAATACAGCAGCCCACCCGACACGACCAAAAGAGGACAGGGCTGAGCTATAAATAAGAACAGCAGGTGCAATCCCAAAGGCAACCAAATCAGAAAGGGAATCAAGCTCAATCCCAAATCTTGTTGTGCTGTGTGTTACCCTCGCAATCCAGCCATCAAGTCCATCAAAGATATTTGCAATCACTATTGCCCATGCCGCATGTATAAAATGACCCTTGAAAGAGGCGATTATGGCATAAAAGCCAAGAAACATCCCACAAAGGGTTAGAGCGTTTGGAAGTAAATAAATTCCTTTTCTCATATCCTCACTCCAAGGATACTTTCTCCTCCCTTAACCTTATCACCTAATTTTACCTTAATCTCGGTATACAATGGCAGATAAACATCAAGTCTTGAACCGAATTTGATGATTCCATATCGCTCACCCCTTTTAAGGGTATCACCGGGCTTTACCCTGCAGACTGCCCTTCTTGCAATAAACCCTGCAACCTGGCGAACAAGCACTTTAGCATTTTCTGTCTCAAGCAACATGGTAATGTTTTCATTCTCCCTGGATGCCTCAGGCTTAAAGGCAGATAGAAATCTACCCGGGGTATAAACCACCAATTTCACTATAGCATCGCATGGCGACCTGTTTACATGAACATTAAACGGCGACATGAAAATGCTTACCTGGGTAGCGTCATTCTTTAAATACCGCTCTTCATGCACATTCTGTATCAGAATAACCTTCCCATCGGCAGGAGATACAAAGATGTTGTCTCCTTGAGGTATTGACCTTTCAGGGTCCCGGAAGAAAAAGAGGATGAAAAAAGTGACTCCAAGCAGGACCATAGCTACCCATGGCTCAGCAAAAAAGGCTACTACAATAGTAATGAACAGGAATACAAAGATAGGAGGGTAACCCTCAGGGGCGAATCTAAACATAGTCCTTAGTCTTCAGTCATCAGCCCACAGTCAAAACTTAATAATACATAATAAAAGATTGTCATTGCGAGTGAAACGAAGCAATCTCGCTTTCTTGCAATAAGATTGCCACGCACCCTTTGGGTGCTCGCAATGACAGACTTTGCAATACGACTTACTATTGACTGTTGACTGTTTTCATGCCTTTGATTTATCTACGAGCTTGCCTTTTTTAAGCCATGGCATCATTGCCCTGAGCCCTCTGCCAACCTCTTCTATCGGATGTTCCTCGCCTTTACGGGTAAGGGCATTAAACACAGGTTTTCCTGCCATGCACTCTAAAATCCATTCCCTTGCAAATTCGCCTGACTGGACCTCTCTTAGGATTTTTTTCATCTCTTTTCTGACTTCAGAATTTATGATTCTTGGTCCCCGTGTCATGTCACCATACTGAGCGGTATTACTTATTGAGTATCGCATATTGGATATTCCACCCTCATAAATTAAGTCCACTATGAGCTTGACCTCATGAAGACATTCAAAATAAGCCACCTCAGGCGCATAACCTGCCTCAATGAGTGTCTCATAGCCTGCAAGTATCAAGGATGTAACTCCACCACATAAAACTACCTGCTCTCCAAAGAGGTCTGTCTCTGTCTCCTCTTTAAAAGTCGTCTCAATAATTCCTGCCCTTCCGCACCCTATGGCAGAGGCATAAGAAAGTGCAAGTGCCTTTGTATCACCTGATGGGTCCTGATGAACTGCAAGAAGACATGGGATACCGCTTCCTTTTGTATATTCAGACCTGAGAAGATGCCCCGGACCTTTTGGTGCAACCATAAAGACATTTATGTGAGGCAGGGGCACAATCTGACCGTAATGAATATTAAAGCCATGGGCAAAGCCTAAATAAGCACCACTTTTGATATTCGGTGCTATCTCATCTCTATATATCTTAGCCTGATGTTCATCTGGAAGAAGCATCATTATTACATCCGCCTCCTTTGCCGCCTCTGCTAAGGGGTATGTCTTAAAACCTGCCTCTTTTGCCCTCTCAAGGCTTCCTCCTTTCCTTACTCCTACAATAATATCTACTCCAGCCTCCTTCAGATTAAGGGCATGTGCATGCCCCTGGCTTCCATAACCCATTATGCATACCTTCTTCTCTTTTATAACTGCCTCTTTAATGTCTTTATCGTAATAAATCTTTACCATGAAACCCCCCTTTTAGTCTGAATAAACCTGCACCTCCGAGGTGCAACTCTCACTAAATTTAACTTGAGCCTTTCTTTGCCTTTTCCCTTGTAATTGCAACCTTTCCTGTGCGCACAAATTCTTTTATCCCAAAGGGCTTGATGATATCTATAAAGGCATTTATCTTACCCTCATCACCGGTAACCTCTATTGTATAGGTTGTAGGTCCTGAGTCAACTATCCTTCCCCTGAAGATCTCGGCAAGTTTTAAAACCTCTACCCTGTCCTCTTTTTTTGGGGCAACCTTAATAAGAACCATCTCCCTCTCAACATGCTCTATCCCCATCAGGTCAACAACCTTGATGACATCAATAAGTTTGTTGAGCTGTTTTGTTATCTGCTCAATTATCTGGTCATCACCACTTGTAACAATGGTCATAAGAGAGACCTGAGGGTCAATGGTCTCACCAACAGAAAGACTCTCTATGTTGAATCCCCTTCCGCTGAAAAGACCTGAAACCCTTGAAAGGACTCCGAATTTGTTCTCTACAAGCACTGATATCGTATGCCTCATCTTTTTACCTCATCCTTTTTTCTTCCTCAAAGAGCATCTCATTTAAGGCGCCACCTGCAGGAATCATTGGATAAACCTTTTCCTTCCAGTCAATTATAAAATCCATAAACACAGGTCTGTCTTTCACCTTGAGGGACTCCCTTATCACAGGTTCAACCTCCTGAGGTTTTGTTGCCCTCATTCCAACTGCACCGTATGCCTCTGCCACTTTAACAAAATCAGGAACCCTGTCAAGATTGCTGTATGAATAGCGCCCTCTGAAGAAAAGCTCCTGCCACTGTCTTACCATCCCAAGATACTGATTATTAAGGATAGCAACCTTAACTGGAAGTTTATTCACAACCGCGGTTGCCAGCTCCTGGATGTTCATCTGTATGCTTCCATCACCTGCTATATCTATAACGAGTCTGTCAGGACAGGCAAGCTGAGCGCCTATTGCTGCAGGAAAACCATAACCCATGGTCCCGAGCCCCCCGGAGGTTAAAAGCGTTCTGGGTCTATCAAATTTGTAAAACTGTGCAGTCCACATCTGATTCTGACCTACCTCTGTGGTTATTATGGCATCACCACGGGTTATCTCATATATCTTCTCTATAACAAACTGAGGTTTTATAACATTCTCATCATATGTGTATCTAAGGGGTCTCTCCTCCTTCCATGTGCTTATCTGCCTAAGCCATGCCTTCCTTACATCCTCCCGCTGCCCCTTTACATCTTCCCTGAGAATCCTGAGCATATCCCTTAATACATGCTTAACATCTCCAACAATAGGTATATCAACCCTCACATTCTTCCTTATTGATGTTGGGTCTATATCAATATGGATAATCTTTGCCTGAGGTGCAAACGCCCCTACCCTTCCAGTAACGCGGTCATCAAACCTCACACCAATTCCTATTAATAAATCCGATTCCTGAACAGCCATGTTAGCACAATATGTCCCGTGCATTCCAAGCATTCCCATAGAGAGCTCGTAGGTGCCGGGAAACCCGCCAAGCCCCATAAGGGTCATTGTTACAGGTATCTGGGTAAGTTCTGCAAGTTCTTTAAGCTCCTTTGAGGCACCTGAGATAATTACACCTCCACCTGCCATTATCACAGGCCTCTTAGCCTTTGCTATTTCCTCTACTGCCTTCTTTATCATCATTTTATTGCCTTCTAATGTTGGGTTATAACTCCTAATCTTTACCTGCTCAGTCCATATAAAGTCAGTCCTGCCTGCACTGACATCCCTCGGGAGGTCAACTAACACAGGACCGGGCCTTCCTGTTCCTGCAATGTGAAATGCCTCCCTCACAATACGTGCAAGGTCATTGATATCTTTAACAAGGTAGTTATATTTGGTGCATGGTCTTGTTATACCCACTATATCAGCCTCCTGAAAGGCATCGTTTCCTATGAGCAGGGTAGGAACCTGTCCTGAGAACACTACCAGGGGAACGGAGTCCATATATGCATTGGCAATGCCTGTAACAGTGTTTGTTGCACCAGGGCCAGATGTAACAATCACAACCCCAACCTTTCCTGATGCCCTTGCATAACCGTCTGCCGCATGAACAGCACCCTGCTCATGCCTTGTGAGAATCAGTTTTATGTCCTTCTCATCATAGAGGGTGTCAAAGATATTAAGCACTACACCTCCAGGAATACCAAAGATGTGTCTTACCCCTTCTCTTTTTAGAGATTCAATCAAGATCTCTGCGCCTGAAATCTTCATATCGCACACAGCTCCTTTTGAAATTTAAATAATTTTACCACAAAAGATTATGAAAATGTCTATAAATCCTTTAAATTTCTATAACACTGAAAAATAGACATAATTGTAAAAATAATAAAATTTGTGTAAACTTATTAATAAGACATGCCATTAGAATCAATAGGTAGGTTTTTCAGAAAGATAGAAGCCCGCACCACTCCGTTATGGACAGGCATACCCATTATCAGGGGATTCTTCCATAGGCATTATGAATTGAGGAGTTTTGTCGGTATTGGCGCTCTAATTATATCCTTTATAAGTTTCACTACTGCGTTTCTGATTGCTTTTACTATCCACCAAGATATCTTAAAAAAACGCTCAATTGAAGCCTCACAGAAAGTATCTGAGCAGGTCCTTAACTCAATGCTTGAGCTTATGAAAAAGGGCTGGACAAGGGATGAACTGGAGAGGTTTTTAAGGTCCCTTAAAGGTGATACCAAAAAGGAAGCCATTTCCATAAATTTATATAGAGGGGAAACAATAGAGAGGGTTCATGGTAAGGTGCCTGAGGAGGAGATGGAGGAGGATGTAAGGGATGTATTTGTAACAGGCAATGCCCTCACCATGAGGGATGCCTTTATATATCCTATAAAGGCAGAAGAGGGCTGTCTAAGCTGCCACTCTTATGCAAAGAAGGGTGAGGTCTTGGGTGTAATAAAGGTTAGCCATGATATAAGTTCTGCCTTAGCCCAAGGAAGAAAGAGATTCTTACTCTTATCCCTTATCCTAATTCCCATACCCTTTCTTATGGCAGGCTTAATATCCAGCTTTCTGAATGCCAAGATAGGTCTCTCTACAGAGCTACTTCACAGGAGGATTGCTGAAGTAAGGGGTGTCAAGGATTTAGCAAAACTAAAACTTGAGGATACGGATTTAGGGTTTACTGAACTGAATAAGGCATTATCAGAGGTCCATTGGCTTACCACTAAAATAAGGAGTGTGGCTATAGACAGGGATATGCTTGAGTTCCAGTCAAAGATATTAGAGAAGTTCATAATAACCTCTGAATTAATAAAGGGATGGAAAGAATATACAGGCAATCTGTTATTAGAAATAAACAAGGTGATAGAGGTATATACCCTCTTTTCTATATTCCAGATAGAGGCTAAGAGATACGACCTTGATATATTCTGGAGGGAGGCGCCATCAGATGCCACAAGGGAGATTGTAGAGAAGGTAATCCTTAATCGGATACACAAGGATACTGACAAATTCAGGGAGGGTAATCTTCATGTATCCCATAATATCGTTGATAATACAAAGACCTTAAATAATCTCACCAGGGATGATATAGATATACATACAAAGACGCTCATCCTTGAGGTTCCCCAGATAGGCGGAGTGGTAGGCATCGGTGTTCAGTCAAAGACAGCATCTGACCCTATTCGTTCCCTTATGATAGAGAGCATCTTAACAACACTCATGAATGTAATCGGCTCTGTAAAGGCAATATCCAAAAGCACCGCTGACTTAGAATACTATGCCACGAGGGACCCATTAACAAACCTCTATAACCAGCGGATGTTCTGGGAGCTGCTCCACTATGAGATAGGCAGGGCAAAAAGATACGGATATAAATTCTCCCTTCTCGTAATAGACCTGGATAACTTCAAGAATATCAATGACTCCTACGGACATATCTTTGGAGATAAATTCCTATTAGAATTTGCCTCGGGCCTAAGGAAGTCATTAAGGCAGGGTGATATACTGGCAAGATACGGAGGGGATGAGTTCGTTGTTACCCTTCCAGAGACAGACGAGGTAGAGGCAATTCTTTCAGCAAGCAGGATAATGGAAAGTCTCAGAGAAGTACAGCTCCTGGCGCCAGATGGCTCAAATGTTAATGCCACCGTATCCATAGGTATTTCAGTATTCCCGCACCATGCGGACAATGCAAAGGACCTCTTCCTCTTTGCTGATAATATGATGTATAAGGCAAAGGAGGCAGGCAGAGACACTATCATGACCCCTTCAGAGGAAGACCTCATAGATGTCATCAGGATGCCCGGGGAAATGGCGCTGACTGTAAAGAGGGCGATAGAGGATAAGTCCATTATCCCCTATTTCCAGCCAATAATTAATCTAAAGACAGGTGAAATGGAATGCCATGAGGTCCTAAGCAGGATAAAGACTGATAGGGGTATCCTTGAGGCAGCGGAGTTTATAGAGGCAGGCGAAAGGATGGGCGTCCTTACCAGGCTTGACCGTATAGCTATGGAGAAGGCATTTGAGCAGGTAAAATACCAGGGATATCATGGATACCTCTTTATAAACCTCTCTCCGAGGTCCTTGATACTGAAGGGGTTCATCCCGAATGTCCTCATCCTTGCAAAGGAATACGAGATGGATCCCAGCAGAATCGTATTTGAAATAACAGAGCGGGAGACTGTGAAAAATGTCTCACTTGTAGAGGGGTTTGTCCATGACCTCAGGGCTCAAGGATTCAGATTTGCGATTGATGACTTCGGGGCAGGTTTTGCCTCATTCCACTACATAAAGAGATTCAAGCCGGACTTCGTAAAGATAGAGGGAGAATTTATAAAAGGCATGAATGAAAACAAGGCAGATGCCGCTATTGTGAAGACCCTCTCTGTGCTGTCAAAGGAAATCCAGATCAGCACTATCGCAGAACATGTGGAGGATGAAGAGACCCTTGAGGCTCTGAAGAGATTAGATATTGACTATGCCCAGGGATATTATATCGGCATTCCCTCTATGGAGCTTAAAGGTAGTTAAACTAAACCTCACTTCATCACTGCCCCTGCTCCTGCAGAAGTAACCATCCTTGCATATCTTGAAAGATAGCCTCTTGTTACCTTGGGCTTTGGTTTCCTCCATCTACTAAGCCTTTCATTTATCTCTTTCTCAGAGAGAAGGACATCCAGCCTTCTTCCAGGGATGTCAATCTTTATCCTGTCTTCATCCTTCACAATTGCTATAACTCCACCTTCCATTGCCTCAGGAGATATGTGCCCTATGCATGGACCCCTTGTCCCTCCAGAGAATCTTCCATCGGTAATTAATGCCACTGACTCACCTAATCCCATGCCTACTATGGCAGAGGTAGCACTTAACATCTCCCTCATCCCTGGGCCTCCCTTTGGACCCTCATAACGGATAACCATAACATCTCCTGCCTTTATCCTTCCATTGAGAATTGCCTCCACTGCCTCTTCTTCTGAGTCAAACACCTTTGCGCCTCCTTCAAACCTCATCATCTCCTTGCTCACAGCAGACTGTTTTACAACTGCTCCGTGAGGGGCAAGATTCCCCCTCAGGATTGCAATGCCTCCTTCTTCATGATAGGCCTTACTCAAGGCTCTTATGACATCCTCATTTATAATCTCTGCAGAGTCAGCAATCTCAAAAATACTCCTTCCGCTTACTGTCATGCAATTATTCAAACTCCCCCTTAATCTCTTAAGGAGTGCAGGGATGCCTCCTGCCCATTCAAGGTCCTCAAGGTAATGCTCTCCAGCTGGCAACATATTGCATAGATGAGGTGTCTGCCTGCTTATCTTATCAAAGACCTCAAGGGGAAGTTCCACCCCTGCCTCATGCGCTATGGCAGGGATATGTAAAACAGTATTGGTTGAGCCGCCAAGTGCCATATCAACCCTTATGGCATTCTCAAATGCATCCTCCGTTAATATCTTTTTAGGAGTTATATTTTTCTTCACAAGCTCCACTATCCTCTCACCGCTATGAAATGCAATCCTGCGCTTTTTAGCGGATACAGCAAGGCTTGTTGCACATCCTGAAAGACTCATACCCAGAGCCTCGGTAACACATGCCATTGTATTTGCAGTATACATGCCCTGACAGGAGCCTGCCCCGGGGCAGGCACACATCTCAAGCTCCTCTATCTCTGAATCACTTATGAGTCCTTTTTTATATCTTCCAAGTGCCTCAAATGTGTCATTCACAAGGGAGAGTCTCCTACCACGAAGGTGCCCTGCAAGCATTGGCCCTGCAGTAACAATAATTGAAGGTATATCAAGCCGAGCTGAAGCCATGAGCATCCCCGGGGTTATCTTATCACAATTTGTAAGAAGCACAAGCCCATCAAACTGATGAGCCTCTGTAATTGTCTCAACCATATCAGCAATAAGCTCTCTTGAGGGAAGGCTGTAATGCATTCCTTTATGCCCCATTGCAATGCCATCGCAAATACCAGGTATGCCAAAGAAAAATGGATAACCACCACCTGTATGTATACCTTTTTCAATAAACCTCTCAAGGTCACGCATGCCTATATGGCCGGGGATGATGTCTGTAAAACTCGTTGCAACACCTATGAAAGGTTTGTCCATCTCGGTGCGCGGAATCCCTGTAGCATAAAGCAATGCCCTATGTGGTAGCCTTTCTACACCTTTTTTAATTAAATCACTTCTCATGACTTCTTTCACTTTGAACTTTTAACTTTCTATATTCCCTTATAAGCTCTGCCATTCTGTCTTTTTTAGCTAATTTTTGCTTCTGTATATCCTTCCTCTTTATCTCCTCCTCTGGTGTAAGGTATTTATTTTTATCAAGTTCTGCAAGTATTTGCTCAAGATTCCTGTGTTCTTCACAGAGTCTTCTATATTCTTCGTTTTCTCTTTTTAATATCTCTGCGATTTCACTATCTTTCAAAGAATCCTCCTTTATCCTGTTTTTATGGGAAAATTATCATATTTTGCTAAAAAATACAACTTTTATCTCCAAAACATCAGGAAAACTCACCCTGAACCGCCACATTATTAATATCTAAAAAAGGCGATTCACCACAGAGAACACAGAGAAAGATATTGGGAATAAAAGAAAAAGCTGCTTTTCTATGATAGTCCCATCTCCCTTGCCCGCCCCGCTTCGTGGAGCGAGGCCGGGGACAGGAGAGGGTTAGAGCCTGCCCCATTAAAGGTTACCCCTCCCCTCTGTCCCCTCCCGCAAGGGGAGGGGATTTGTAAGGGGTCGTCGTATTTCTATGTCTATTTTTTGAAAAGGAAATCGGAATTGACATAAAGAAAATGTTAGGTTAAAAGATGTCCTGTTTTTGTGCCTTGGATTGTGTTGTTTATTGGAATGAGAATTTGGGTATAGAATTAGAGTATAAATTGTGTTAAAATTTGGCATAAGAATAAAATAAAGGGGACGGTTCTAATTAAATAACACATTTATAAAAATAAAGGGGACGGTTCTGAAATAAAGGGGACGGTTCTAATTAAATAATTCAAGATTCAATATTTAATATTTGTATTAAAAGACCCTGATGTAAAACATTTCTCAAGAATACCAGAACTTGCAGTAGAAAACAGGATATAAGGATGAAGGATATTAAGGTTGCTGTGATAGGTTGTGGTTACTGGGGTCCTAATCTGATAAGGAATTTTAATGAAAATTATTATACGGATGTAAAATATGCGTGTGATTTAGATAGGGAAAGACTTGAGAGGATAAGGCTCAGATACCCCCATGTAACTACCACCACGAACCACAGGGATGTGCTTAAGGATAAGGATATTCAGGTGGTAGCCATTGCAACACCTGTGCATACCCATTATAGCCTTGCAAAAGAGGCACTAAAGGCAGGGAAACATCTACTTATTGAAAAGCCCTTTACAGCAAAGGTAAAGGAGGCTGAAAAACTTATAGAGATTGCAGGAAGGAAGGGTGTTGTTATCTTTGTTGACCACACATTCATATATACAGGGGCGGCAAAGAAGGTGAAGGAATTGGTATCTTCAGGGGAAGTTGGGGATATATACTATTTTGATTCCGTAAGGGTGAACCTCGGTTTATTTCAGCCTGATGTAAATGTAATATGTGACCTTGCACCACATGATATCTCCATTATGGATTATATAATCTCTGAGAGACCAAAGAGTGTGGCGGCCATAGGTATAAGCCATACAGGTAACAGATTAGAGGATATTGCCTATGTAACTGTCCAATTCAATGGCGAACTTATAGCACATTTTCATCTGAACTGGCTCTCTCCTGTAAAGATTAGAAGGATTATCATTGGAGGAAGTAAGAAGATGGTCGTCTTTGATGACCTTGACCCTGCGGAGAAGATAAAGGTTTATGATAAAGGAATATCGCTTTGTAAAACAGATAAAGGGGCATTCTATAAAAATATTATCCAGTATAGGATAGGCGATATGTATGCACCAAGAATAGACCACACAGAGGCATTGAAGGTTATGGTTGAGCATTTAGTTGATTGTATAATGAATAAAAAAACCCCAATAACCGATGGAGAATCAGGGTTAAGGGTTGTGAGGATAATTGAGGCGGCTGAGAGGTCAATGAAGAGGGGTGGGGTTAAGGTTCTCCTGTGAATAATCTCATATACCCTAATGTTACAATCGGCGAAGGGACATTGATAGAGCCTCCCTGTATTATAGGAAAGCCACCAAGAGGTGCTAATTCAGGAGAAATACCGCTTAAGATTGGTAGAAATGCAAGTATAAGACCCTTCACCACGATATATGCAGGCAGTAAAATAGGGGACAATTTCCAGACAGGACAGGCCGTCTCTATCAGGGAGGACAACAGGATAGGCAATAATGTGAGCATAGGGAGTAACTCTGTGCTTGAATTCGGCAATACAATAGGGGACAATAGCAGGATTCACAGCAACTGTTTTTTGGAGATGGTTACAATTGGAAATTATGTATTTGTAGGTCCAAATGTGGTATTCACTGATGACCCTCACCCAATGGGCTGTCCGAAATATAGAGAATGTAAGGGTGGAGCTATAGTGGAGGATTATGCAAGGATAGGGGCAAACTCAACAATCCTTCCAGGCATTAGGATTGGCAAGGATACCCTTATAGCTGCTGGCTCGGTTGTTACGAGGGATGTTCCTGAAGGCACTGTGGTTGCCGGAAACCCTGCAAAGGTAATTAAAAGGGTTGAGGAATTAACCTGCTCAGCAGGCTTCTTTGAGAGACCATATCTCTGGCCTCCTTACCTAAGGGCAAAAAAATGAGGACCATTCCTCTTGTCGATCTCAAGGCAGGTTTCATCCCTCTTAAAGAAGAAATAATGGCTGCTGTTGAAGAGGTCTTTAGTAAGATGAATCTCTATCTTGGGGCAAATGTCCAGGCACTTGAAGAAGGGTTTTCTTCTTACTGTGGGACGAAATATGCTATTGGAGTTGGCTCAGGCACTGAGGCTATTCAGCTTGCATTGCTTTCCTGTGGTATTAAGGAAGGTGATGAGGTAATTACTTCTCCAAATACATTTTTTGCAACTGTTGAGGCAATCGTTCATGCTGGTGCGAAGCCTGTCTTTGTTGATATAGACCCTTCCACATATACTATTGATGCCAATCTAATAGAAGAAAAGATAAGTCATAGAACAAAAGCTATAATTCCAGTCCATATGTATGGTCAGGCCGCTGAGATGAATCCCATTTTAGAATTAGCCCTAAGATATGGGATAATGATTGTAGAGGATGCCTGCCAGGCCCATGGTGCGGAATATTATGGCAAAAAATGTGGAGGTATGGGAGATGCAGGCTGTTTTAGTTTTTATTTTACTAAAAACCTTGGGGGATGTGGAGAAGGTGGTATGGTTACCACCAATAATCCTGAGATAGCAGAGAAGGTGAGGCTTTATAGAAATCACGGTCATAAAAATAAATATGAACATTCCCTGATAGGATATAACAGTAGACTTGATGAGATTCAGGCGGCAATACTCAAAATAAAGCTTAAGTATCTTGACAGATTTAATGAATCACGCAGGCACATAGCAGAAAGATATAATAATTTACTTCAGGACACACCGTTAATCTTACCGAAAGAGGCAGACAACAGAAGACATGTCTATCATCTTTATGTGGTAAGGTCACAGGAAAGGGATGAGCTTAAGAAGTATCTGACTGATAAAGGCATAGGCACAGGTATTCATTATAAAATTCCTATACATCTACAGGAGGCAGGTAAACATTATGGCTATAAATATGGGGATTTTCCTGAGACCGAAAAGTCATGTAGAGAGATTTTGTCCCTGCCTATCTTCCCCGAACTCAAGGATGAGGATATTGACTATATAACAAATGCAATAAAGGAGTTTTACTCTGCACGATGATGGGGTTTGCGTAAAAAATGAAGATAGAGGGTAAAAGGATTTTAATTACAGGAGGTGCAGGCTTCATCGGAAGCCACCTCGTTGATGCCCTATCTGAAAAGAATTATATCGTTGTCCTTGATAATTTCTCATCAGGCAAGAGGGAAAACCTGAGCCAGCACCTTAATAATCCGAAGGTAGAGATTGTAGAGGGTGATGTGAGGGATAATGCCCTTTTAAAAAAGATAACTAAAGACATTGACATCGTTTATCATTTAGCTGTCCAATGTCTCAGGGTATCCATAAGGGACCCTCTGATAGTCCATGAGGTTAATGCTACAGGAACCCTCAATCTCTGTATGGCAAGCAGAGAAAATGGTGTCAAACTTTTTGTCTATATATCATCTTCAGAGGTTTATGGAACCGCAAAAAGGCTGCCAATGTCTGAGGATCATCCTCTTGAGCCAACAACTGTATATGGTGCAAGCAAGCTTGCTGGAGAATTATATACACTTTCATATTATAGAACATACGGCTTACAAGGCATGGTTATACGCCCCTTTAATACTTATGGAGCAAGGGCTCATTTTGAAGGGATATATGGGGAGGTTATACCTAAATTTATCACAAGGGCCCTAAATGATATGCCTCCTGTGATATTTGGTGACGGCACACAGACAAGGGATTTCACATATATCTCAGATATTGTAAAGGGAATAATTACTGCCTCTCAGTGCGATGCCATGATTGGTGAGGTTGTTAATCTTGCAAGAGGTGAGGAGGTCAGCATAAAAGACCTCGCATCTATTATATGTGATTTGACGGGCAGGAGACATCTAAAACCACTTTATGAGAGGAAAAGACCAGGGGATGTGTTAAGACACTGTGCGGATATAACAAAGGCAAAAGAAATATTCAATTTTAACCCGGAGGTCAATATAAGAGAAGGAATAAAAAATTATCTTGATTGGCTTTTAAAGCAGAATTACGATTTAGCCGAGTGCCTGAAGCAGGATGTAGTATTTAACTGGTAAACTGATGATAAGGATACCAATCACTAAGCCATATTTTGCAGGGGAAGAGGAGGATGCTGTAGCCTCTGTCGTTCATTCATGCTGGGTCTCTCAGGGGGAGAAGGTTCAGGAGTTTGAAGAAAGATTTGCAGAATATGTGGGTGCAAGATATGCAGTAGCGGTAACCTCCTGCACTACAGCCCTTCATTCCGCCCTTTCGGTATCGGGCATAGCCAGGGGAGATGAGGTAATCGTACCATCCCTTTCTTTTATAGCAACTGCTAATGCGGTAGTTCATGCAGGCGCCACTCCTGTATTTGTTGACATAGACCCTGAGACCTGTAACATTGATCCTCAGAAAATAGAGGATGCAATAACGGAGAAGACAAAGGCAATAATGCCTGTTCACCAGATGGGTTTACCTGCTGAGATGGATGCCATACAGGAGATAGCTGAAAGACATGGGTTAAAGGTGATTGAAGATGCTGCCTGTGCCATAGGCTCTAAGTATAAGGGCAAAAGGATAGGCGGAGGCGGAAATATTGCATGTTTCAGCCTTCATCCTCGTAAGGTGATTACCACTGGAGAAGGAGGTATGATTACAATGGATAGTCCTGAAATTGCTACACGCTTAAGGAGGTTCCGTCACCATGGTATGTCAGTCCCTGATATTACAAGGCATAAGGCTGATAAAGTAATCATAGAGTCTTACGCTGAAATCGGATATAATTATAGGATGACAGATATCCAGGCAGCCATAGGAATTATTCAGCTAAGGAGGCTTCCATTTATTCTTGAAAGGAGAAGAGAGCTTGCTACAGTTTACAATAAGGCCCTCTCAGAAATAAGGCATATCAGGGTTCCAAGGGTTCCTGATCATATATATCATAACTACCAGTCTTATTGGATAGAGCTCCTTGATTCATCTCCTGTATCAAGAGATACCTTTATGGAAAGGCTTCTTGAAAAGGGTATAGCAACAAGGAGGGGGATAATGGCAATTCACATGGAGAAGTGTTATTCTATCTATAGGGTTTCCCTTCCTCAGACTGAGAGGATAACAAAGAATACTGTTTTGCTACCGCTATATCCATCAATGACAGGGGAAGAGCAGGGATATGTGATTGAGTGTATTAATGAGGTTTTGCAATGACAACAAATGAGCACGGAATCCCACCGAATAAATATAATCCTCATGCCTGGATTATAAATGACCCTGAAATAGGAGAAGGCACATGGATAGGTGCATTTTCTGTTATTGATGGCAGTGGTGGTTTGAAGATAGGGAAAAGCTGCGATATAAGCTGTGGAGTGCACATTATAACTCACTCAACTGTTAAACGCTGTGTAACTGAAAGAAGATATAGTGAAATAGAAAAAAAAGAAACCATTATTGAAGATTATGTCTTTATAGGTGAACATGCAACCATCCTTAAGGGTGTGCACATAGGTCATCATAGTGTTATTGCAGCAGGCGCAGTGATTAAGGAGAATACAAAGATCCCACCTTATTCCCTTGTGGCAGGGGTCCCTGCCAGGATAGTGAGAAGCATAAAAGATGAAATACAGGAGTGGATAAGGCAAGGACCTCAGACCTGCACCTCGGAGGTGCAGGCCAGATAACTATGTCGCTTATCTCTGTCATAATACCTACATTTAACGAAGAGGAAAACCTTCCACTCCTATACCAGAGACTACAGGATGTTACAAAGGACTCTGAGGATGAGTTTGAGTTTATCTTTGTTGATGATGGCTCATCAGATAATTCTTTTAATATATTGAAGGCATTGGCAAGGGCAGATAGCCGCATCAAGATTATAAGATTCTCAAGAAATTTTGGAAGCCATTCGGCATGTCGTGCAGGGCTTGTGCATTCAAAGGGTGATGCCTGTGCATTCATATCCGCAGACTTACAGGATGCCCCTGAGTTGATTTCCAGATTGATAGAGAAATGGGAAAAAGGTTATGAGGTTGTGATTGGAGTAAGGGAGTTGGAAGGGAAATCTAAAAGGCTTTTCCCAAGGATATACTATAAGATGGTGAGAAGATTTGCCTTGAAAAATATGCCAGAGGATGGCACTGATGTCTTTCTCATTGATAGGAAGGTGGTAAATGTTGTCAGAGGGATAAAGGAGAAGAATACCTCTATTTTTGGACTACTTCTATGGAGTGGATTTAATCAGGGATTTGTTCAATATAAAAGGCAAAAAAGGAGAAAGGGTAAATCCAAGTGGACATTTGGTAAAAAGGTGAAACTCTTTATAGATACCTTTATATCTTTCTCCTATTTCCCGATAAGATTCATATCTTTTGTTGGTATCCTGCTGGCGTTCTCAGGATTCATGTATGCCATAATAGTGGTCATCAACAGGCTATTTTTAGGCTCACCCATAGAGGGATGGTCCTCTTTAATGGTGGTTTTGCTTTTGGTTTCAGGGGTTCAGTTATTGATGCTTGGGATATTGGGGGAGTATCTCTGGAGGAACTTTGATGAATCAAGAAATAGACCTATTTTTATTATTGATAAGATGATTGGATTTGATAAAGAAAAAAAATGACTACTTACTTTAGGGCAAAGGTTATCTGAATAGCGCGAGGAGATATAAAGATATGACGGCAGAAACACAATTGGCTAATTTTGAGGAATGATAAAGAAATTTAAAATATGCTTGAAAAACTTGAGAAGAATATTTTTTTCTTAGCAGTCTCTGTTGTATTCCTGCTGTTTTCACTCTCCTTATTTATTTTTAAAAGTAGATGGGGAATAAATGATGATGTGCTTATGGCAATGTATGCATCAGGAAAGGGGTTTAGCAATACACCAACCGAATATCTAGTTTACTCAAATATAATAATAGGGGGAATCTTAAAAAAATTGTATCAAGCCATGCCATCTTTTCCATTGTATGGCGTCTATACCTTTCTTATCCTGTTTATCTCGTTTGTTGCATTGTTATATTCTTTATTAACATATAAATATTCCAGAGCCAGGATTTTTTATTTTTTTATTTATTTTGCTTTATTCGGATTATTGTTTATACGGGCTCCGCAGTTCACTATGAATGCCTTTATGGTCGGGATGAGCGGGATGTTCCTCTTTCTTACAGCCCTATACAAAAAAAGGACAGATATATCTTCTAAAACTCTTATTATTATAAGTATAAGTATATTTTTCTTAGTCCTGTCTTCATTAATAAGAATAGACAGTTTCTTTTTGGTTGTAATTTTATTTTCCCCCTTTATCTTCATAGAAATAGCCAAAAGCCATTTTAATAGACAGATTATTGGAATTTTTTTAATTTTTTCTATGTCAGTATCTCTCCTTGTATTTATATGCCACACATATGATAAAACCAGTTATTTAAAAGACGGGAGGTGGACATATCAGATAGAAAAAGCAAAGTTGCTTGCTGAAATGATTGATAATAATAAGATGTCCGAATACTCCCCAAGAACGAAGCACATATTTGATGAGGCAGGATGGAGCAGAAACGATTTTATTTTATTGGGTAATTGGTTTTCTGCTGATGACAAAGTATTCAGCAAAGAGAAAATGGAAAAATTTCTTTTAAATATCAAACAGATACCAACCCAAAGAACTACAATTCACTTTAAAAGTATGTTCGCAACCCCTTATTTTTATGGGGCTGTATTGCTTGTAATTTTTTTTATTGTGCAAATTAATGAGAAGAAAAAAAAATCCATAGGAATTATTACATCCATTTTGGTTTCGTTATTTTTGATTATTTATTTGGGTTATTATGTGCGATTACCCGAGAGGGTTTATCTCTCCATTCTTGCCTTTTTATCATTCCTTGCACTTTTTCTTGCTGATAGCAATATTGACTTAAGACCAATAAAAGAGTGGAAAGAAAAGTTTAAACTTCTGTTTATTATATTATTTATCGGGTATTTCTTATTTCGGCATTATACGGTTAACGCCATTCATAGAGAGGAAACTGCAATGTTCAAGCAGTATGTTGCTCAACTGCGTCCTGTAAAAGACAGGGTCTTTCTTGTCTGGGCAGGAAGCTTCCCCATTGAGTTGCTTTCTGTTTTTGATAATTTAGATTGTTGATAGTCAAGAGATTTGACCCCTTATGTGCAAATAAAATTGACCCCTCTAATTAACCCTCTTTAGCTTATCCT
>ENA-ORXB01001616-ORXB01001616.1-sediment-metagenome-genome-assembly--contig:-NODE-1616-length-24613-cov-4.677535_pt1 | contig 24613 bp, 18 predicted proteins | sample MGYA00237863_ERZ511475 | MGnify/ENA primary metagenome ERZ511475 (study PRJEB26305, sample SAMN06343858) | sediment metagenome | isolation source: hot spring sediment | place: Canada: British Columbia... | reverse complement strand
GCAAGCGGATCGCCCAGATGGGAGAGCAGTCCCCCAATAACTCACGCTGCATCATCATTTCCAAGCAAACCAGGTCGTCAAGATCCTCTTCCCGAGCCGGCACGGCATGTCCCCGGCCGGGCAAAAAATGCGGGGCGTCAAGCAACAGGGACAGCTCCTCTTCCCGGTGCTCCACGCGATCCCCCAAAGGCTTCAGGCCATCCAGAAGAGCCTCGACCTCCTCTTTCGTGCCGGCCAGGACCTCGGGCATTCCCCAGCGCTTCAGGGCCTGCTCGCCCAACAAGGCTGCCCTCTCGCCTTCCGCGGCCAGTCTCCACAGCCCCAGGTTGTTGCGGAAGAGGAGGCCCCGCATCCATCCACCTTCATAGCAAGCCAGGTAAACACCCTGCTCCGGCAGCCCAAGGTTGAACAAGCCCCACTTGCGCAAGGCCCAGATAATGCGCAGGTTTCTCACGGCATCCCTCTCCAGGAAAGTGAGGGCCTCGGCCTCCCGCCCCGGACCGAGCTCTTCAAAGAAAAACACTTTCACCCCCGTTCGCCGTTGCTTCCATTTATTTTACGAGGCATCGGCAAGCCTTATACAGTTCCCTGAAAACCAACCCGCGAGGCCGGCTAAGCGAAAAACGCCGGCAACCCTAACCCGGCGCCGGCGAGGTGGCTTTAAAAGGTAAATCTTAGCAGCACTCACATGCGGAGGGTTTACCCCTTCCCTGGTGATGATAGAATGGTAACGTGAATGGTAAAGAGAGACTAAGAGAAACAGAGGAATTCGCGTCGCGATACGATTTCCCCCTGGATAGTTTCCAACTCGAGGCCCTGGACTACCTCTCGCAAGGCCACTCCGTCCTGGTTGTGGCTCCCACGGGCTCGGGGAAAACGGTGGTGGCCGAGTTCGCGGTGTGGATGGCCGAAAAAACCGGCACCAAGACTTTCTATACCACTCCCCTCAAGGCCTTGAGCAACCAGAAGTACCGCGACTTCTGCGCCGTCTACGGGGCGGATAAGGTAGGGCTTCTTACCGGGGACAACAGCCTGAACCCCGAAGCGCCGGTGGTGATCATGACCACCGAGGTGCTTCGCAACATGATCTACGAGCGCTCTACCTCCCTGTACGGCCTGGGATACGTGGTCCTCGATGAATGTCATTACCTCATGGACCCTTTCCGCGGAGCGGTATGGGAAGAGATCATCATTCACCTCCCGGCGGAGGTTAAGATCATCGGCCTTTCCGCCACCGTTTCCAATTACCAGGAATTCGGCGAGTGGCTGAACGAGCTGCGCGGAGACGTCAAGGTCATCTACCATCAGCAGCGCCCCGTCCCGCTGCGCCATTACTACATGATTGGAGGCATCATGGTTAACCTGCTCTCCGGACGCTCGCCGCAGGTGGTGGCGGAGTACGAGAAGGCCATGACCGGCAGGCGCAAAGGGGGGCGCAGGCCACGCGCCAGGGACCTCATTCCGCGCCGGGCGAAGGTGGTGGAAAGGTTGCGCAAATCGGGTATGCTGCCGGCCATCTACTTCATATTCAGCCGGGCGGGGTGCGACGCCGGGGTAACCCATTGCATGGAGGCGGGGGCCGACCTCACCACGGCGCAGGAAAAGGAGGCCATCGAGGAACAGGTGCTGCAGAGGTTGTCCTGGCTTCCCGAGGAAGACCTCAAGGTATTCGGCTTCGAGCAGTGGCTGGAGGCCTTGAAGCGCGGCCTGGCCTCCCACCATGCGGGCCATCTCCCCATTTTTAAGGAAGTGGTCGAGGACCTCTTCGCCCAGGGCCTGGTGAAGGTGGTCTTTGCCACCGAAACGCTTTCCCTGGGCATTAACATGCCGGCGAAAACGGTGGTCATCGAGTCCCTCTATAAATTTAGCGGCGAGAGCCATGAGTTCCTCACTTCCACGGAGTACACGCAGTTCACGGGCCGGGCCGGCAGAAGGGGCATCGATAGGGTGGGGAACGCGGTCACCCTTTACAACCCCATGGTGCAGTTCTCTCAAGTGCAGAAGCTGGCCGAAATGGAAAGTCTTCCCATCAAGTCCAGTTTCTCCCTTTCCTACAACATGGCCGTCAACCTGATGCGCTACCATGACATGGAGACCGCCGTGCACCTTCTCAATTCCAGTTTCGCCCAGTTCCATGCCGACCGCGACGTGGTTCGCCTGGAGAAGTCCCGGGAGCGCATGGCCAGGAAACTGCGATCCTGCGAGAAAAAGATCGCTTGCGATAAAGGGGACGCGACCCGCTACTTCAAGCTCCGCACGGACCTTTCCCGGCTGGAAAAGGAGCTGGCCGAGGAGCGTAAAAAGAGAAGGAGGGAGCTGGTCAATCGAGAGCTTGAGGAACTGGCGATCGGCGACGTCATCGTGTTGCATCGCAGGGGGTCGCGTCACGCCGCGGCGGTATTGGGGATCTCTGAGGACAAGTACGGCAATCCGCGCCTCAACACCATGGATGACCGGGGGCGCTTCCTCAAGGTTTCCTACCATCAGTTCCCCCTTCCCCCGCAAACCATAGGGCACCTGACCAAGCCTTTCCTGCCCGCTTCCGGCAAGGCGGCGGAAAAAAGGCTGCGGCGCGCCCTGGCTAGCTTCCAGCTTCCGGAACCGCAGGAATGGGAGGAAGACAAAGCCTTCAGCGCCAAGACCGACCTCGCGCCCATGCGCGAAGAGCTGCAGAGCCACGCTTGCCATGCATGTGATCGGGTGGAGCGTTGCATGGACACATGCCGGCAGATGCAGAACATCAGATCGGAAATGGAGAGGGTGGAAAGGAAGATGGAGGCCCGCAGCGACGTCACCTCGCGCAAGTTCAACAACCTGAAGGCGGTTCTAAGCCGCCTCGGTTACCTGGAAGATGACTCTCCTACGCATAAAGGGTTGATCCTCAGCCGCATCTATAACGAATGCGACCTCCTGCTGGTGGAATGCCTGGAAGAAGGGGTGTTCTACCCCCTGGACGCCGCGGAGACCGCCGCCTTCGCCTCCATTTTCGTCTTCGAGAGCAGGGAGAGGCCAGTCGGCAGGAGACAGGGCAGGGGGAAAAGCAGCGAGGCCACGGCCGCGGCGGTCATCCCCACTCCCGCCTTGCAGGAAGCCATAACCCAAGCCCTGGCCCATGAAAGCCGCATAAAGTCCATGGAGGCACGGGAAAACCTTGACCTCTTGCGGCCCGTAGATGCCGGCTTCGTCAAGGTGGTTTACGAGTGGGCCTGCGGCGAGGATCTGGAATATATGGCTTCCACCTATCCCCAGTATTCGGCGGGGGATTTCGTCCGATCCATGAAGCAGGTTCTGGACATTCTGCGCCAGATAAAGGAGGTAAGCGAGGATTATTACTTCTCCGCACGCGTCTCAGAGGCCATGGATGCCATAAACCGCAGTATCGTGGCTTACACCAGCGTCGTGGACGCCATGGAGGAGGAACTGGAGACCGGCGCCGTGCCCTAGGGGCAAAAGTGACCGCCGGAAATCTACGCCGACAAGGGCCGTCCCAAGCCGGCGCTTCTTGTGAGCTGATCACGCGCGATAATCGCTTTGCTGATATAATACGAAATAGGCTTCGAGAACCCCCCGTGAGAGGTTCAAGGGGCCGCAAAAATATGCCGATATGTTACAATTGATAAGGCATTTCCTGATTAAGGAAAGGGAACCAGGTCATGAAAGAAGGGGGCCAGGCGATGAAGAGGTTGGCGGTAATTGTTCTCCTCTGTTTTCTCCTGTCCAGCTTGCTGATCGGATGGGCGTGGGCACAGGTAGAAAAGGAGGGAAAGACTCAGGAACAAGCGGAAAAGGCGAGCGAGGAAACGCAAGCCCAGGAGCCGGCCAAGCCCTATAAGGACTGGGGCGACTATAGGTATACCTTCACCGGCGTTGCGCCTTCATCGGACCTGGATCCTCAAAGCGTGATCATGAACTGGTTCACGCCCGACATTTACAACGCCAACTGGGACAATGCAAATTACGTGCATCTCTACATTACCGTGTCCTGGTTGAACAATGACCGCTCCCTTGACAACATGCCCCTGCAACTGGTGTTGCACAGCGGGGGACGCTCCTTCATCCTTTTCGGTAAAGGCAACCGTAACCAGTCTTACCTCTGGAGGGGTGGAAACCAGTATAAGAACGACATGGGCGCCCGCTATCCGGACTACTTGGGAGACAGCACCAAACTGTTCTTCACCTTCGACACCAACGGGGCCAGGATAGACCCTTACAACACCTACATCGAGGTACAAGGTATGCTGCAGGTATGGGACTGGAATAGGAACAGCACCATTTACGTGACCAAAAACCTCGAAGATCACCAGGGGAAAATGCACGGCTGGGTGCGTTACGGCAGCAGTTACTACACCTATACTCCCTTGGGCACAGTCTCCTTAGCGGAAATCCTGCAGACTCAGTGACGAGACCGAACGCAACGGGCGGACGTAAGTCCGCCCGCTTTTTTTATCACCCTTTGCCGCAAGACGCCGGGAACCTTTTCCGCTCTAAGCCCATCTCTTTATAAGCATTACCCTCCGGGCCCCGGGAAATGCCCCCCAATTTTCCGGGGCCCTTCCCCTATCCCCATATCTATATCCCCATGTCAACCATATCCCGCCGCGCCTAGGACCGGAAAAAGTTGCCCGTCAAGCAGTCGGACTGATAAGACCCTCGCCCCTTGAGTCGATATATTATAGGGAATGAAGATTTAATCCCCCCGGCAACGGTCCGATCGGGGCACGGGAGCCGGGAAATGAGACGAAGGGGATCAAGCAGGGCATGGAACTGGAACGAAGGCTGGCGGGCCTGATCACTACTCTGGCCGTCGTGGGCATTGTGGCGACCACCATAATCATCCAGTTGCCCCATGGACAGGAAATCGACTATTCGGTCCAATACGTGGCCCTGGCAGCCATAGCCATCCTGGTCACGGTGCTAAATATGGTCACATATTACCCGAGTAAGCACGGTAAGCTTTTTCCGCGTATTCCCCACCTTTTCATAGGTATCATCATCTTCAACTTCATCCTCTGCGTCTCCTTTTTCTTCAGCGGCGGCATAAACAGTCCCCTTTACTACGCGAGTCTTTTGGTGCCGATTATATCCGGGGTTACCTTTGAGCTGCCGCTTGCCTTGGCCAGCACGACCGTCCTTTCCCTCCTTTACTTGCTGGTGACGGTGGCGGAGCGGAATTTCTCCATGGAGTCATCGCAAACTTTGGCCTTCAACATCCTCTGTCTCTTCCTGGCTTGCTTTCTCGCCAATCGTATGGCCTTGGAGCTGCGCCGACATATGCAGTCCAAACACGAGGTCGCCAGCCTGGGCGAATTCATACGCAAAGTGGAAAAGGCGAAGTCGGAGTTCGTTTCCATGGTTTCCCATGAGCTTCGTACCCCGCTAACCTCCATACACGGCTTCAGCGAGATACTGCGTACCAAGGACATGGAGCCGGAAAAGAAGGGCGAATTCTATCGCATCATCCTCAACGAGGCGGAGCGCCTTTCTCGCCTCATCACCAACCTCCTCAACCTCTCCAAGATCGAGGCGGGCATCGAGCTTAACCGGGAGATGGTCCATATCCCGGACATTGTCGAGGAGGACATGGAGTTCTTCCAATCCCAAACCGACAAGCATGAGCTTAAATATCTGGGAACCCGCCAGCTGCCGCAAGTTTACGGAGACCCGGACCGCCTACATCAGATCATCAAAAACCTATTGTCCAACGCCATCAAGTACTCCCCACAGGGCGGACCGGTCGAGGTGGAAACGGGAGTGGAGGGAAAATACGTGACCATCGCCGTCACCGACCACGGCATCGGCATCCCGCCCGACGAGCTGCCCTCCATTTTCGAGCGCTTCCGACGCGTGGAGAGCAAGGAGATATCCGGGATAACCGGAACCGGCCTGGGGCTGGCCATAGTAAAAAACCTCGTCGAGCTGCACGGTGGGCTGATCAGGGTACAAAGCGAGCCTGGACGGGGGAGCACTTTTACCGTACTCATTCCGACCAGAGGGGTCTGACTGAGGAATGTACAGGCATAATCTGTTGCGCATGCTGGGAAGCGTCATCTGGGTGGCCATCCCCATCCTTTCCCTAACCCTGCTTCTCCCCCATAACTTCTCCATCAATTATGGGATAACCCTGCTCCTTCTGTTGTGCATGCTGCTGCTTAACTTCGCCACTTTACTGCTGCCCACCAGGGAATCCATCCTCACGGAACGTCTCGGCTTACTGACCGGCGCTTACGGCGTGGCCATGATCGGATTGACCTGCGCAGCCATCCACTTCTCAGGAGGCGTTCGCAGCCCATATTTCGCCTTCCTCCTCCTGGTGACCGCCTTCTGCACCAGCCTCTATACTTCCCTCAAGTCGGCCGTAATCATCTCCGGGTTCTCAGCCGGGGCGTACCTAGCCGTTCTTCTCCTCTTCTCCCCCGTTAGCCGCCATGACACACAGCTGCTTTGCGCCCAGATCTTCTTCCTTTTTCTGGTCACCTTCTTCATTAACCGCCTGGGCGCGGAAAGCAGGGAACAGCTCCGGGAAAAGGAAAAGGCCCTCCAGGAACTAAGAGCCCTCTCGGAAATGGACCGGGCCGCCTCCAGCTTCGTGTCCGCGGTCAGTTTCGAGATGCGAACCCCCCTGACTTCCATCCTAGGCTTCAGCGAAATGCTGGCCAACAAGAGCGTGGAGCCAGAAAAGGAGCAGGAGTACGTGAATATCATAAGCAGGGAGGCGGATAATCTTTCCAGGCTGGTCGAGGACCTTTTGGATATTTCGCGCCTGGAATCGGGCCGAGTAAAACTGAACAGGGAGGTCACCAAGCTCGAAGTCCTCTTCAAAGGGAGTATTCCCCTCCTGCAACCGGTGTGCGATCCCTCGCGGATGGTCATGAATATCCCGCCCGACCTTCCCGACATAATGGTGGATATTCAACGCATGAAACGCGTCTTCGACGCGGTTTGCGGCTACATAGCCAGGAAATCCGCCCGGGGCTCGGAGATAAGAATTTCGGCTAAAACGGAAGGTCAGGAGGTGGTGCTTACCCTCAACATCCGCAACCGGGCCGTCGCGTCACCCCCTGAGGAGGAAGAGCGTCTTTTCCCTCCCCCTACAAGCCACGACGATGAGGGTCTGGAGCTGGCCATGGCAAGAAGGATCATCATGGCTCATATGGGCAGCATCAACCTTATCCAAGCCTCGGGAGGATGGTTTACCATAGTGATTCGCCTGCCCCTAATAACCCCTTACGACCTGGCCGGTAAGGTTCCCGCCACCTTAGGGGGGATGGGGGGAAGGCCCGCATAAACGGAACACGACCCGGATGATGCGCCGGAGATACCTTCTTCTATCCCCCGCCCCTCCGGTCTGTTATCTTTAATGCATGGCCGATCAAGAGATAGATGTCGTGAGCGGGCGTTGCAGGATTTGCGGCGCCTCCACCCAGATACTTCGCCTGACCGAGTTCAACCTCAAGGTCTGCAGGCCCTGTTACCTGCGCTTCTACGAAAGGCGGGTGCGAAGGGCTCTGGAAAATATGGATATGGTTGCAGAGGATGACCGTGTGGTCCTGGCTCTATCCGGGGGCAAGGATTCCGCCGCCCTGCTGTTCGCCCTGCGCCGCCTGCAGGTAGTGATGGGGTTTGAGCTCGAAGCCCTTCACTTCCACCTCAACATGGGCGATTTCTCGGACATGAACCTGGCCGCCGTCGAGGAACTGGCCGAGCGCGCGGCGGTGCCCTTGCGGACGATACGCCTAAGCGAGCTGGGGCTGCGGGTGCAGAGGGTGAAAGGCTGGCACGCCTGCGCGGTATGCGGCGCCATTAAGCGTTCCCTTCTCAACCGCGAAGCCCGTCATATGGGAGCGACCGTGGTGGCCACCGCCCATACTCTGGAGGACATCCTCCTGTTCACCTTCAAGAACCTTCTCTCCCGCAAGTTCCATGTTCCCCAGCCCGTGCTGCCGCCATCGGACGGGCTGGCAAAAAAAGTCAAGCCTCTCATGTATACTCCGGAAAGGCTGAACGGCACCTATTGCCAGCTGCGTGGAATCCCCTTCTTCCCCCATAAATGCCCGGAGTGGACACCCCACGGACACGCCCTAAAGGAAGTGTTCGAGCGTATGGAGGAGCTGATGCCCTCCAGCAAGCTGCAGCTACTGCTTTCCCTGCAGGAGGCCTTAGCGGGGCAAGAAGAGGAAGCGCCGGGCCCGGCAGCGAAATGTCCCCGCTGCGGAGAGAGAACCGCCCAGGAATATTGCGCCTTGTGCCGGTTGGCCGATTGGTTCGCCTCCCGGGAAGGTGCCGGTTGTGGGAGGCAAGATATGCCTTTGGAGGGTAACGACTCAGGTTTTGCCGTTCTCCCCATCGACGACATTTCCTCTTAGCCGCCTGTCCTGGGCGCTCCAGCGTCGCAACAGAAAATGCACGGCGTCGTCCCCCAGACCGCGGGAAGGTCTGCCGGCACGCGCCGTATGTAGAATATACAGCCCATTAAGAAAAAGGTAAGCGGAGATTACGGGAAAGAGATATACCGCCAAGGTTATGAAAGGGTTTACGGCCCTTCCGTCCTCCGGGAAGGCAATAGCCATCAAGCAAGAAAAAACGGCGCACATCAGGGAAAAACCCAGGTAGAGCGCCCCGGGAAAATACCACCGGCTGAAATAAGCCTTCATCGCTTTAATATTATAGCCCGTACATCCTTCCCATAGCCATCCCATATCGTTCATAATAGCTTTGGCAACCATAATAGCCACCTACCAAGCGAAAAGCCCTAGGAGCAACCCGGTAGAGGCTGAACGGCACTTCATACAAAGGTGTGGCGTTGGATCAAAAGGTGTGGCGTTGGATCAGAATCTTAAAAAGAGGTGAGATGAAATGGCCTTTTGTGCTCAATGCGGCAAGCAGGTTTCCGATGAGGCCGCTTTCTGCCCCTCATGCGGTGCCACCCTGTCCCGCGCAAGCGGCGAGGCCTCGGGTCCCGCCCCCCCGCCGTCGGGAACCGCGCCGGGCATGCATCCCACCCCGCCTCAGCCTCCCGTGACGGCTCCCCAACCTTATATGCCGGGCGCCGCGCCCCCTCCGCCCGGAAAAAAGAGGATGGGCTCCGGCTGGAAGATCGCCCTGGTCGTAATCTTGATCGCCATCCTGGTCATAGGGGCGGTCATCGCGGCGCTGGCGATTTTCGTCTTCAAGACGGTGAAGGCTCCGGTGGATGTGACCAACCGCTATATCGAGGCCGTCAACGACGGCGACGCGCGGGAGGCATGGTCGCTGCTGCACCCGGATTCGCGCTTGCGCGAGGATTACAACCAGAGCTCCTTCGAGAACGAGGTGGTGCGGCCCAACATCAATGCCCTGCGCACCTGGAACGCGCATGAGGTGAACGTGAAGGATTCCAGGGCAACCGTGACCGTGGACATGAAATTCACCACCGGGGAGGAGTACGAGTTTACCTTCGAGCTGAGGAAAGACGGCGGGGACTGGCTCATATACGAATACAATTACTAAGTCCAGCCGCAGGCGCCCGGCCTTATATCATGATGTCCTCCATGGACTTGCGTGGCCGGGGATGGGGACGCTCGGCCGGGTAACCAATAGGCAGCAGGAAAAGCGGCGGGCACTCCGGAGGCAAGGAGAGCAGCGAAGCCACTTCGTCGGGCTCGAAAGCCCTGACCCAGCATGTCCCCAAGCCCAATGAAGCCGCAGTGAGAACCATGTTCTCTACGGCGATAGTCACGTTTATCATGGCATTGGTTATGCATCTTACCTCGTCCTCGAGGTTTTCCGAACCCACCCTGCACAGCAGGGTGCAAAGGTTGCTTGTGGCGGTCCCGGCACGCAGAAGCTCAAGGGATACAGCTACCCTCTCTCCATAGGCTTCGATGTCGACGCAAGCCACGATGACCAGCGGCGCTTCCTCGATAAACGCCTGCCCAAATGCCGCCTTCCGCAGCGCTTGCCTGGTGGCGAAGTCACGTACCGGCTTGAATTTCCACGACTGCACATTGCTGGCCGATGGGGCAAGGCGTGCCGCCTCCATGATTTGCCTAACCGACCCCTCAGGGACCGGCTTATCCAGGAATTTCCTTATGCTCCGCCGCGCGGCTACCGCTTCTGAAACCTCCATTAACCTTCACCTCCAGAACCGGTCTTGTACCTCCCACTCACCACCGCTGACGTCCCCGCACCACATACTGGGGCCATATCTTTCCTATCTTTCATGCCCACAAAGACGACTGCCACGTTGAGGGCGACCCGAATATTAAGAAGTTACAACCATAATATGGCACACAAAAGAAACCTCGCTTACTCCAAACCCCAACCCACCTCACAAAGAAGGTAAGAAAACCTGAAGTGTCGCCAATCGCCTGCCGGTTAGGGATTCAGGTACGACATCACCTTTTCCACCAAGGCATTTATCCCCGCGCTCTTGGGAACAAACTCGGCCGCCCCCATTTTCTTCAACTGCTCGATGCTCTGCCGTCTGGACAGCACGGAGGAGATGATCACTGGGATATGCCGGGTGGTATCGTCCTGCCGCAATCTCTTAAGCACCCCTATGCCGGAACGCCGGGGCATGTGGATGTCCAAAATGATCAAGTCGGGAATGATGCGCTTGGCCATTTCCATGGCATGTGAGGCATCAAGGCACAGATGAGCTTTGACATCCCTCCCGTTAAGCATGACTTCCGTCAACCTGGCCAGCGAACGATCATCCTCGATAACCAACACCGTTTTTCCATCCATCAACTAGAGTATAATCACGCCACCGCCGAGCGTAAAGAAATGGAGAGATCATTCCCTTCCCTCCTCCGGCTTGTTTTGCCAGGATAAAGGGTGGTCTCTCATTATTTTTCACATCTTATTTCAACCCTAAAGAGCCTATAAAGCAGATACAGAAAGCATTGTGTTCATAAAGAAAAGGCTCCACCCACCGACGATGGGTGGAGCAATATCTCCACACACGAAACCCCTGCAGTCTTCCCCATCATTGGGAAAGACTGCCTACGTTATCACCCGAAGTCTATGCCGTTTCTTTGTATCCCTTTTTTAGCTTCTGGAAGAAGGTGCCAAGACCGCACTTGCTCACGCCAACCATGCCAAGACATTACCTGCATTCCCTCGCGCTGAAAAACTTGGTGCGTCGCGCGAGGTGGCGGTCGATGCGGCCTACTACTTCTTGGCCGGCTTCTTGGCCACGGTCTTCTTGGCCGGCTTCTTGGCCGCGGTCTTCTTGGCCGCGGTCTTCTTGGCCGGCTTCTTGGCCGCGGTCTTCTTGGCCGGCTTCTTGGCCGGCTTCTTGGCCGCCGCCTTCTTCTTGGTTACAGGTTTCTTTGCCATGCCACCTCTCCTTTCTATCGGTTTCTTCTATCAATTTTCTCCCAAAACATACTTTTCCCTTCCTGGGAAAAAAATTGTTGGAGATGAATAGAATAGGAAAATATAACCATATTACAATACTTTGAAGAAACAGGCCTCATGACCATGAAAAAAGATAAGAGGACAAAACGATTTATATGCGCCGGGGAAAGGACGCAAAACGCGAGGAGGGAAGAAGGTGGCAACAATCATCGACGATATTACGAGGGCGCTCCCGGCTCAGGGGAAGCAGAATGCCATAATTTGGCAACTAATCAAAGTCGCCGTCCATGACCGTTTGGGAACGGTATGCTTCAAGGGCCTCTTCGAGATTGGGCCTCCTGAAATCAGGCCATAGGACGGGGGTCACGAAGACTTTCGCCTTCGCCAACTGCCAGAGCATGAAATTGCTCAGTCTCATCTCGCCCGCCGTCCTCACCAGCAGGTCTATATCCGGCAAATCCGGATAATAAAGATGATCGCGGATAACGTCCTCATCTATGTCCTCCACATTCAGCTTTTCCTCCCGGCAATCAACGGCGATCCCGCACGCAGCGTCCAGGATCTCTCGCCTTCCCCCGTAATTGAAATTAATGCTCAGGGTCAAGCCGGAGTTGTCCTTGGTTACATCCGCCGACAGATCGAACCATGCCAGTATATTGGGCGGTATTCCATCCCTTCGTCCCATATGGCGCAGACGCACCCCCAAGACCATGAATTCCTCCAGCCGCTTGCGCAGGACGTCGCGGCTCATGTTGACCAGAAAAGTCACCTCCTCGGGAGGCCTATCCCAATTCTCGGTGGAGAAAGCGAACAGCGAAAGGGCTTTGATGCCCCATTCCGCGCATACCCTGACCGCCTCCATGATGGATTCCTCACCGCAACGGTGCCCCTCTATGCGCGGAAGACCCCGCATCTTGGCCCAACGGCCATTGCCGTCCATGATTATTCCGATATGGGCGGGGAAAATTTCCATAAACCGCCAACCTCCCTTGAACGACGCCACTCTTTGAAGGCACCGTAAAGGTTAGGAAGCAAATCGAGCTCGTAACCGGAAGCGCGCTTAGACATCTCTGGTTTCGCGTATCCCAATCGGTTCTCCTCACTCATCTACGGCAAGGAATCCATAAATGAAGCCCATGTGAATGATTATATCCCCTTGGCGGGCGCGGCAGGTAGCGGACCCTTCCGCACCGGCCACCGGTCGCAGCGCCAATTATGCCTCTTCGCCGCAAGGCGCGGATAAACAGCTTGGCGTTCGCCGTTCAGCGTTTCGCCGGCATTTCAACGGCCGCTTTTTCTCCGATAGCGGCAAGACCGGGCTTCTTTCCCCCGAGCATAAATACGGAAGGGGAACTACTTTCTATCTGCGCGAAAGTTCGCTATTTCTCTACCCTCCAGTTCGTTTCGACGGGCGATAGGATGCCTCCCTTCATTTTTAGCTTAGAATGCGCCCGCAGACACAATACGGGGCCTCCGCCGCTTCAGCTTGCTTAAGTAGACGGCTGGATTTCCGATATAAAAAAAGAATCTTCGAAATCCAAAAGACAGCCAAAACGGAGGAAGCAAGGACAAAAATGGAGCAGATCAATCCGGAGCAAGTTGCGCAGGATACGAGGATTAAAAAGGTCACGCGCAGCTGGTTCACAAAAAAGCTGGAGCGCAAGCTGGCGGAAAAGGAACTGGGCATTCCCCAACAACTGCTAAACATCATGGATGTGCCTTTCGAGAAATTCACCCCCGAGGACAGGGAAATATACGAAACCAGCTTGAAACCCCTGACCTACGTCTTCGTGGAGCATCTCATGGAGGTTTACGAGTCCATGGGACGGCCCAGGCAGGGGTGGGAGGACATGCTGGGGCATGTGGAGCCGTCACCTATAAAAGTCATGGCCACACTGGTCATCCACGAAGAGGACAACGCTGAGGCCCTTGAAGACGATCCCTACGAGATGGAAGAGGTCCCCCCTTCGGGCACCGTCAGAGAGAAATATAATGTCCGCTCCTACGCCGGCAAGGACAGAGAAAAGCAAAAGGCGCGCCGCTGGGGCAAGAAAATCCTTTAGGTAGGCTTTCCTTCGTCAAGCATGGAAACGCCCATAATGTCCGCTACCCGGATGCTTCCACGGTGTAACACGGCCTTTCCTTCATCCATCCGATCATGGTCATACGCGCCGCTGTAGCGCATGCGGTAACACTCGGCGTTACGTCCTTACGGCAACATTTCAAGGTCCGCGCAGGGCGAAGAGGCAGGGCCGGAAAGGGGGCTCCGCCTTGACCGCGAAGCGGCCTTTGCGTTAAAAAATCTAGGTTCATCCCCCAGAAGTGTGGGTAGAGCTAAGGCCTTTGATGCGGCGCGCCTCAGAAAAAAGCGGGCAATGAGGGTAATGCTGAACTGTCGAACGACGCATGTCGGTCGCATTGCCCGTATTTTATGGCCAAGAGCCACAATATAAATCTAATCGGTTGTGCTTTTCCCCATATCTTCGTAATATTAGGCCGGAGGAAAGCGATGGCCGAAAACTCTGAAGCGGCGCTTAGGGAGCTTATCTGCGAGATCGGAAGGCGGATGTGGCTACGTGGCATGGCCTCCGCCAACTCCGGAAACATATCGGCCAGGCTCGAAAAAGACCTCGTGCTCATTACCCCCACCCTGGTGAGCAAGGGCTTCATGAAAGCGGAGCAACTTCTGGTGATGAACCTGGATGGAGAGGTAATCAAAGGAGAAGGCTTCCCCACCACGGAAACTCCCATGCATCTTCGTCTCTTTGGCGTCGCAAAGGAGATCGGGGGCGTGGTGCACGCCCATCCGCCCATAGCCACCGCATTCGCCGTCGCCGGTAAGCCCTTGGACAGGCACCTCATCCCGGAGGCGGTCGTCTTCCTGGGAGAGATACCTCTGGTGCCGTTCCGGCCCCCCGGAAGCCCGGAATTGGCGGATTCCATAGTCCCCTACCTTGAAAGGTACGACGCGGTGCTTCTCGAAAACCATGGCGTGCTCTGCTGGGGAAAGGACCTGGAGCAGGCCTATCACCGCTTGGAGACGGTGGAGTTCTGCGCCACCGTCACCCTGATCGCTCAGCTATTGGGAGGAGCGCGAGAAATACCGGCCGAGTCCCTGGGCAACCTCCTAAAAGTGCGGGAAATGATGAAAAAGCAAACCGACGATTTTTAAAAATCCCTAAATAATAGCGCTGCAAAGGCCGAGTAAAGGAAATAAGGCAAAGGAAGGGCTTACGAGACAGGCGTGGAATTATCTTTTTAGGGAATATAATAGTTGGAGAAAGAAGCGGAAGGCTTGAAAAAGTGCTTTCAAGCGTGTTTGGTTTGTTGTTAAATAATATAATAGTCGGCGGGTAAGAGGAGGTGGTGCCTGAAAGCGTCTGTTTTTGGGATGTCACTCTTACCGCCGGAGTAACAAAAATTACTTTCTTCGGCGTAAGCGGAAATCAACAGGCGGGTCTGCGGGATCACTCTGAAGGGGGGGTGTATTCATGGAAACGACGAATCGGAACAATTTACTATCGAACGCCATCCTGGCTATCATACTCGCTGTGGTGGCGTTCTTCTGGATCTGGCTTTTTCCTTACCTGGGTGCCAGCGCCTACTGGGTAGCTCTGGTCACCTTCGGTGTCAGCCTGGCTTACGGCTCGGCTTTGATGGCTTCTCTTCCCTGGATGACCCTGGGGGGAGTCGTGGGGGTGGTTCTGGGCATCCTCACTTACGGCCTTTACATGCAGGTGTTCCCCTACAACTACGGGTTGTCGGTGGCCATCGCCGGAGCCATCTTCATCCTCATAGCCGGCTTGCTGGGCTTGGCTAAGATAAGGGAATTGCTGCCCATGCTTCTAGTGGGATGGGGCTCCTTCCTCGGCGCCCTAGCGCAATACGATTATCTATTCGCAGAGAAGCCCGTGGAAATGGGGCCACGCATCCCGCAAACTTTCTTCGGAGTCATTCTTTCAGTGTTGTTCGGGTTGCTGGTGGCAGCCATACTGAACGCCCTTCTGCTGGCCCCCAAGAAAAAGGCGGAGGCGCCGGCTCCACCTGAGATCATGGAGCAGTAGGAGGTAATGATCATGCGTAAGATAAAAAGATTCCTGCTGGTTATTATCGCCTCGGTGCTGGTCATCTCGATGACCCTTATCCTCCCGGCGGGAGCGGCCACCACCAGCAATAAAAACGTCAAGGTTCTGGACCATGAGTTGGTTTTTTGCGAGCTGGATACAGTCGGCAACGTAGAGAGCGTCAGGGTGGTCAACTGGCTGGCCTTGAACGGCAACGGCTCCGTGGAGGTTCGGGAGCGCAAAGAATTCGCCGAGAAAACAAAATACCAGGGAATAGGCGGCTTCGCCGCCCCCTCGGACGAAGGGCAGTACCTGGTATGGAAGGACATAGATGTCGACGGCAATAAAAACCTGGTTGCCCAGACTAAACTTCCCACGGACGTAGGGAAAGATCAGGCCATGCACATCCCCCTGGATATCAGCTTCCAGTACTTCATGGACGGCAGAAAGGTCAAGGTGGAGGACATCATCGGTAAAAGCGGCCACTTCAAGATGGAGGTGACCTTCAAAAACACCAGCAAGGAGAAGACCAAGGTCAAGGTGAAGAACAAGGACACGGGGGTTTTGGAGGAAACGGAGCTTGATACCTACCTCCCCCTGATCATCGCCCCCTACGACTGGTACTTCGACAACAAGGTCTTCTTCAATATGGAGGCCGACTCCATGGGTATCATCTTCCCCCTGCCCGACTGCTACCAGGTGGCCTGGACCTTCCCCCTCTTCCCGCCGGCCACGGCGGACACCCAGACCATATATGTCGAGGCGGACGTGAAGAACTTCCGTTTGCCTAACCTCACCATACCGGTGGCCTTTGTCTTCCCGGTGAGCAACCAGACGGACCTGGTGTCCTCTTTCAAGGCGGGATTTGAGAAGTTGTACGACGGGGTTAACAAGCTCAAGGACGGAATACAGACGGAAGTGGTGAACAAGGGCCTGGGCAGCGAGGGCACCGCAGACACTTTACTTTACGGTATCAACGCCATCGATCAGGGCCTCCAGAAGATGGCCGCCTCCGACGCCGTGCCGGCCATGAAGTCAGGGCTGGACGACAAGCTCATCCCCGGCGTCTCGCAAGCGGCGGCGGGCGCGGGAACCATCGCCGGCGGTCTCCAGACGTTCTCGTCCGGAACCTCGCAGTTGATTGACGGCATGTCCAAGATGCAGGCGGGCCTGGAGCAGATGAAAGCGGGTATAGGCAGCGCCGAAACCGATCCCAGCCTGCTCTACGGGATTAGCCAGTTGATAAGCGGGTTGACGCAGATACTTCAGGGGGCGCAGTTGCTCAAGGGGCAAGCGGGCAGCATTACCCCCAACCTAACTACCATTAACGCTCTGTGTGACGAATTGATTGCCTTGTACCCTGCGGCCACGCAGCCACCGCAGATAAAGAGCCTGGTGAGTACTATCCAAGGCGCGGTAGGCCTCATCGACTATATCGCAGGCCGCATAATAAACGGTATCGACAACCCGGATCCCAACGAAAAAGACCTGCTCTATGCGGCAACAGCCATACAAAGTGGCCTCGAGTCGATGGCGGCCGGTATCGGCAGCGCCACCACCAACCCCAGCCTGCTCTACGCCGTGGACCAGATAACCATGGGCTTAAAGGCCATGCAGGCGGGTCTGGGGTCGGCATCCGAAGAGAACACCCTTATCGGCGGCACGCTCAAATTGAAGAAGGGCCTGAGTTCCGGAAGCGCCGACGATCCCGGCATCAAGGAAGGTCTAGAGCAGATTTCGGGCGGCCTAAGCAAAGTGCTTTCCGGCATCGGCAGCCATGGGACTAAAGACACCCTGCTCTACGGCACCAACGCCATCGGCGAGGGTCTCAACAAGATGAAGGCCGGTCTCCAGGAGCAGATCATAAACGGCGGGCTGGTGGTCATGTCCGAAAGCTTGGGGGCCACGGTCACCTTCCTCAACCAGACCACGGGCACCGTGGAAGCCTTGAAAAAGCGCGCCGAGGAGTTCGACCACTTCCTCGGGAAGGCGGAGAGCGGCTCCAACGTGGATGCCGAGAGCATGGTGCGCTTCATTTATCAGGTAAAGCCGGTTTACGGCTACAAGGAAGGCAAGAGCTGGATAACCGCCCTGGTGCTTTCCATAGTAATCGGCCTGATACTGGTGGCGGGCGGTATCCTGCTGGCGCGCCGCTTCACCTGATATTCAAGCGAGACGGCTTAGAAGAGGCGCCCAACCGGGCGCCTCTTCTTCATGAAAAAAGCCAATTGCGACAACCATCCACCAACGCCATTGCGACTCTCACGCAAACTAAATTGCAAGACCCCACCCAACTTCATCGTGAGAAGCCCTGCGGGACACCATGATTATCGGCGAGAGAGCTTTTGGTTGCAGCGTTTCCGTGTACTTATCGCATAGGCGCATTGCAGCGTCATGGCGAGCGTAAGCGAAGCGATCCTGTGCGCGGAGGGTGTTTTTTCATCTCCGGATTTTATAAAACCATCCTGAAATGGCGCTTAAAGGCATGGAGTCAAAGCGTCACTTAATATAGGAATGGGGCCGGACGGCACCCGCCCGGCCCCGAACACGCACCTCCACTCAATCAACGCGACGCCAGGAATCTCTCACTTGCGAGCCTTTTCGTCGCCCGGTTAAACAACCGCCGCCGTCTTGCGCCAACGGTCATGCCTCCTACCAGGCGTACGGGACATAACCGATGGAGTCATGGGCCCAGGTGCGGTTCCCGCCGTACATGGCCCGCTCGCAGACCACCACGCCTTGTAAGGTCTCCACCAAGGTGGAGACGTTGTAATTGTCGGGCACGTAATCGTTGACCTTGAAGGTCTCGCGCGACTGCGCCCTTATGGTCACCCCCTGCACCTTGTCCGGAGCCTTCTCCCCGGCATCGGTCTGGAATTTGAGGTTCACCTTGACGTCCGAGGCGGTGGGGTTCTGCACCAGGACGAAAGTCTCCATGCCTCCCGCGGTGGAGCCCTCGGCCAGGTACCAGGTTCGCGAGGGGGAGGTCACCCCTATGGAGTCATGGGCCCAGCGCCTGGAGTCGCCGTACATGGCCCGCTCGCAGACCACCCCGCCGTTTACCGCTTCCACCAAGGTGGAGACGTTGTAGTTGTTCGGCACGTAATCGTTGACGAAGAAGGTACGGCGAGAAGCGGCGGGTATGGTAACTCCTTGCAGGGCGTCCGGAGCCTTTCTTCCCGCGTCCGTCTGGAAGGAGATGTTCACCCTCACGTCCCTATGCGACGGGTTCTGCACCAGAACCCAGGTCTCCATGCCTCCCGCGGTGGAGCCCTCGGCCAGGTACCACTCGGCAGCGGGGGCGTTGACCCCGATGGAGTCATGGGCCCAGCGCCTGGAGTCGCCGTACATGGCCCGCTCGCACACCACCCCGCCTTGTAAGGTCTCCACAAAGGTGGAGACGTTGTAATTGTCGGGCACGTAATCGTTGACGAGAAAGCTCTGGCGCGTGTTGGCGGCGATAACCTTCCCTTGCAGCTCTTGTGGAGCCACCTCGCCTTTATCGGTCTGGAACTTGATGTTCACCTTAGCCTCTTCTGCGGTCGGATTTTGCACCAACACCCAGGTCTCCATGCCTCCCGCGGTGGAGCCCTCGGCCAGGTACCAGCCTGGAGATTGTATCCTGCCTTGGCCGGATCGATACAACGAAGGCACGTTGGGAAGCCCGTCGCCGTCAAGGTCGGGCATGGCCCTCACGTACTCCAGCAAGGCCTCCCAACCCCGAAGCTCCTTGGTATCCGGCTTGACGACTATGAAATCCGCCAGATTTCCCTGCGTCCCGGAAGCGTCCCTGGGCTTCAGGCCGAAAAAGCTCATGAAGCTGGCGGTGTAGAAGGTGGTGGCCACCCTGTACAAAGTGGCGTCTTTTTTCACCTCCTCCCAGACGCCATCAGCGCTTTCCACTTGGAGGGTCAATATCTTGCTTCCCTCGGGCGCTTCGAGGTTACAGGAGTACCTGGCTCCCGAGGTCTGGAGGAAAGCGTCGTTCATGCCCAGATCCAAGGCGGAGTTCAGAGCCTCCCATACCTCGGAGCCCCGGAAGTAGAAAGCGACCATGGAATAGCCCGGCATGCTCGTGTCGGTGGCCGACGCCCCCAGCGGTATGGTGCGGTGCAGGTCATAAAAGGAAAATCTTCCCAGGCCACCCTTAGGCAATGACGACCTGATCACCCCGTTGGCCTCGAAGGCCATATTCACCGGCTCCCCTGCGCTCAGCGAGTTGGCCACGTCGAGGTAGGCATCGGTGATGAGGTCCCCAAGGTTGGTCTCCTGGTAAGGGGGGTAGTCGTAGAGGTTGAAGCCGCCGTCTCCGTCCAGGTCCGTCTCCGCAAGGGGATCAAGAATCTTCTGCCCCAACACTCCATTAAAATAGCCGTCCAGGAGCGTCGTGTACTGGCCGATAGTGGTATCCACGTCCGGGTCGGTTGCAATGTTCTGGTCTATCTTCACCGCGAAACCGTTTCGCAGGCTGACCCTGCCGTTCTCGTACTGCAGCTCCAGCACGCCGAGGTAAGCACCGTAGGCTCCCGCCTGCGCGTAGATGGTGTTCCCTATGACCATGGGCGGATAGACAAGGTCGTGGCTGTGACCCCCCACGATGACGTCAATGCCGCTGACCATCTCGGCCAGCCTGGTCTCCTCGGAAACCCCGCAGTGGCTCAACGCCACCACCACGTCGCAGCCGGCCGCTCGCAGGAGGCTGACCATCTGCTGGGCTCGGTTGACCCTGTTAAGGAAGCTCGCCTCCTCGTCGAGAGGGCTGGTGTTCCCGAAAGTCACCGGCTTGGCGTTGGAAACCACCTCCGCCTCAACTCCCAGGAGGCCGAAGATGCCCACCTTGAGCCCGTTGGAAAGGGTCTTAATGGTGTATCTCTGGATCTTCAGCTCGCTTCCCCCCAGGTCGGTTTCGGAGAGCCAGGAAAACAAATCCTCGGTGGGCGGGATTTCGATGTTGGAGCAGAGGAGGGGAAGTCTCACCCCTTGGCCCTTGGCCACGTCTAGCTCACTGGCCAGGAAGTCCGGGGTAAGGTCGAACTCGTGGTTGCCCAGGGCCAGGGCGTCGTACCCCATGTCCTGGAGCAGGACCAGCTCCGGGGCAAGGAACGGCTCCAGGGCGCTGTATAGAGTGCCTTGGGTAAAATCGCCCGCGCCCAGGGTTAAGACGGGCTCTCCGGCGACCTCCTTCTGCGCCTTGACCCCCCCTATGGCGTGGGCGATACGGGAAAAGCCTCCCGTGGTGGGATATGTGGGGTAATCGGAAGCCGGGCCGTAAGGTATAAGCTCCGAATGCTCGTCGTTGGTGTGCAGGATGGTGAAGGTTTTTATTTCCTGCGCCGCCGCCTTGCCCGGGAAGGGCAGCGCCGTCGCCAGGCCCAAGGCCAGAACCAGGCAGGCCAGTACAGCCAGTGAAACTCTCCATATCTCCCGTAACCGGCACTTCAACTTCAACACCTCCCGTAACTCCTGGCCGCAACGGCCATGGTCGCCTTCTTCTTCGATTTATATACTCTTATTAAAGGGCGATTCTTCCTCACTGCCCTCGTCGCTCCTTAATCGCTTATGGAAACCCGGGCCATACCGCCCGTGGTCAGTCGAAAAGATACTCCATGCGGCCATGACCGCCTTCTTCTTCGATTGGTATGCTTCTTCATATGCCTATACTGAGGACGATCCTTCCTCGCCACCCTCGTCGCTCCTTAATCGCTTATGGAAACCCGGGCCATACCGCCCGTGGTCAGTCGAAAAGATACTCCACCTTATATGTTCCGCAATAGCAAACTATATAAACCGGCTCGTTTTCGCTCCGGCCGGCGCAAGCATCATGTCCCCGCCTGACTCGACCTTGCTTCACGCAAATCATCCCGGCGGCCCCCAAACCAACGCAACCATCGCTACAACCAGTTCTGCCTTTTGGCGATCACCGCCATCACCGCGGTGATCACCACCAGCGCGATCCAGAAATAAAGGTAGCCGTAGTACCAGTGATATTCCGGGATGTGGGCAAAGTTCATGCCGTAAATACCGGCCAGGAAGGTAGCTGGCATGAAGAAGGTGGCGATGGCGGTAAGCCGCTTCATAGTCACGTTAAGGCGGTTGCTGACCGCGCTGAGGTGAATGTCCAGGGAGCTGGAAATGAGATCGCTGTTGTTATCCACCTCCATGCTCAGCCTGGACAGGCGCTCGTAGACGTCCATGAGGTAAACCACGAGCTCATCCGGGACTACCGAAAGGCCATGGCTGGCCAGACGCATAACCACGTCGCGCAGCCCAAACACCATGCGCCGTAAGGCCATGTTGCGGTGCTTGAGGTCCATCAGAGCGCCGAGGTCCCCGCCTCGCTGGTCGCTGAGCAGATCCTCCATGTAGGCTTCGATGCTCTCCTCCAGCTCCTCCACCAGAGGAAATAAATCCTCCACGGCCAAGTTCATGATGGCGTAGAGGATAAAGGCGGGGTTGCGGTGGTGAAGCTGCGCCGACTCCTTCAGCTCCTCGAACACGGTATTCACTTCCGGGATGGCCTCAAGATGCATGGTCACCAGGTAATTGTCTCCCATGAAGGCATAAAGACAGGCTGTGTCCAGGGTATCGACGGCGGCCTTGCCGCCATGGGGAAAATTCCAGATCACCAGGGTATGGCCGTCGAACTCCTGCACCCTCGGCGCTTCCTCTTTCTTGCGGCTTATCTCCATGGCCAGGGGATGGATGCCGAAATATTCCTGAATTGACCGGCGCTCCTCGTCACCGGGATTAAGGGTGTCCAGCCATAGGAGCTCACAATCCTCAAGCGTCACCCCTTCCAGGGAGTCGACCTTCCTCGCCTCTCCCGCCCTGTCGATAAGAAATATCTTCATGCTTCACCCGCCACGCGGCTTTAGAGCGCCTTGAAGCGCAAGCGGACAAACGGATCCGTCTAGAATCTTATTCTGCAAGGAAATTGCTTTACCTCCGGTGGGTCCGGTGCCGTTTTTTCGGCCTTCCCCGTAACCTTTTCTTATGCGAATTCTCAGAGTCGGTGAAAAATGTGCCAGAGCGTTGATAAGGGGCCCGTCTAACCGGGCCCCTTTCTTTTACGATTACTTATGAACAAACGCTTTCTTAGTGGCCGCCTTCCTCCTCGGCCGCCTTGACCTCGACCTTGAAGGTCTTTTTTTCCTGCGGGGCTACGCCCTTTTCCCACGAGCGCACGTATTCGAATTTTATCTCCGTCTCTCCAGCGCCCACCGCGAGGAAGGTCCATACCTCCTCGCCTCCGGATCCTACTGCCCCGTCTTCTCCTTCCTTCTTTGCTCCGCCCTTCCTTTCGTACTCCGTGCTCACCAGCTCGACCACGGTCTCGTCCAGCGGCTCGGCCAGCCGCCAAGCGTAGCCGGTGGTGGGGTTGGACGCGAGCACCACGGCGAACTTCAGGTCCTGCTCCACCTCGATGGTGGCGCTTTCATCCTCGTATTTCTTGGCCGCCTTGTCCATGCTTCCCTTCTTAACTACTTTCACGTGGAAGGTCAAGGTGGTGGCCTCCTCGGCGGCCGCCATGCTCTCCCCGGTCGCCTCTTCAGCTTTTTTCTCGTCCGCCTCAGCCTTTTCGGACGACTCCGCCACCTCGCTTCCGCTCTCATGCGCGGAAGTCTCCGAGCTGGTCGTTTCCTTGGATACCTCCGAGCTTACGGCGGAGGGCTGCGCCACCTCCTTTGGCTCCTTCCCTTCTTCCTCCCAGGGTCTGGAGTAGACCAAGCTGATGGTGGTCTCGCCCAGCCCCTCCGCCTTGAAGGTCCATTTCTCCTCCCCGGACGCCCCCAACCGCTCCGTCTCGGGCTCCTCGTACTCCATCTTCTCCAGGGTAATTATTTTTTCGTCCAATGGCTCGGCGAGCCTCCACGTATAACCGGTTGTAGGATTGGATTCCAGTACGATAGCGAACTCACTGCCCTTTTCGACCATAATGGAAGTGGCGTCGCTGCGATACTCCTTCACCTCAGCGCCCACCGTGCATCCGGCTAAGGTTAAAATAAGCATGGCCAGAACACAAACCGCAATTACTGCTGCCTTGGGCTGTTTCATCTCCTGTTCCTCCTCGCTCCGATCAGATGCTCCGGCACATCGGGCAACCGCTGGCTTCATGCCTTGCTGCAACCGTTATTACCGATTAACCATTATAGCCTAAAGAGCCGTCCGCATGCAGTAGCGGGAGCGATCCAGCGACGCGGAAAAGGGAGTGAAAAGCTTGCAACGCCGATATCGCGCCCTGGGATGTACCGTGCCGGCTTCGCGGTCATCGATCCAGGCAAGCCAGAACGCCCTTGGCTATGCTCTGGGCAACCTCTTGCCGATACCTGTCGGCGATTCCCAGGTTATTCTCCAAAGTGAAGGTGGGCACGCGGCTCCAGATGTCATAGCTGAAGATGGGGCCGTAATTGCCGGTACCGGTGGAGCCGCGGTTCTCCACCACCGTTCCGCCGTCGGGAGCGCCAAGGGCCTGCCTCATATAGGCCATCATGGCGGCGTGAAAGCGCCGGGCCATGCCCTCGCTCTTCGCTTGCACCGCTGCGTCGATGTAGGCCGTTCTGCCCGTATCGGAATTGGCTTTCCAGTTGTAAGGATAGGCCCCCGGATAAAAGGTGGTGGGCCCGGCCAGCCCGGCATCGGCGTGGATGTGGACGATCATGTGGGCGCGTGCCTGGTTGGCCACCACCGCCCGCTGTTTGAGATCCACGGGGTCGTAAACGGACTGCTTGGTCATTACCACCCTAACCCCTTCGGACTCAAGGATCGCCTTAGCCCTAACCGCGATATCGTAGACGATGCCTATCTCCGGCTCGTTGACCCAGTCCTGGGTATTTAATCCCGTTTCCTCGTCGATCCTGTATGGAGTGTCGGCGTGCCCCGGGTCGAGGCAAACCACGCAACCGCCGTACATGGCTCTCTCGCAGATGATCTCTTGCGTGGCGGTAACCTGGGTGGAAACATCATAGGAGGTCACGTAGTCGCCCAGGTTGTAGGAACGGCGGCTGCGGGCGGGTACGATGTCGCGGGGTCCCTGCGCCTGCCCTTCGCCCGTCTGGAGGAGCATATCTATCTCCGCCGGGTTGTCCCCGGGGTTTTGCACCAGTATCCAGGTCTCGAATTCCCCGGCCGTGCAGCCCTCGGCCAGGTACCAGGTTCGCGAGGGGGAGGTCACCCCTATGGAGTCATGGGCCCAGCGCCTGGAGTCGCCG
>ENA-ORXB01001615-ORXB01001615.1-sediment-metagenome-genome-assembly--contig:-NODE-1615-length-24642-cov-4.337676_pt1 | contig 24642 bp, 23 predicted proteins | sample MGYA00237863_ERZ511475 | MGnify/ENA primary metagenome ERZ511475 (study PRJEB26305, sample SAMN06343858) | sediment metagenome | isolation source: hot spring sediment | place: Canada: British Columbia... | reverse complement strand
TTCACTTTGGAGAGAGGGTTAGTAAGTATTTATAATCAAGGCGGAATGGAAATTTACACAAAACTATTGACAGCCCCATATATCATCAGTATGAATAGGTTATAATACATTCTTGTCTCTAATCACAGGAGCTAAAGCACATAGAGAAGCGTAATTACTGGTTATTTTTACTTTATTACTTATTTTATTGTTTATTTTATTGTTGTTTTTGTTATGTTTTTTTGATAATCTCTTTTTAGCCATTGTTGATCCTCATTTAAGGTTAAAGGTTTGTGTTATCCTTTATGATACCTTAAAAGGGTCGCAATGGCTTGTATTTTCTGCTGTTTCACTTAATGTGAAATCATCAAACATGAATTGTTATTGGACGAAATCTAGTTTTAAATTGGTATTAAAAAAGTATACCATTAGTTAAAACAAAAAAGGCATGTTTTTAACATGCCTTAATTAAATATGATTTTAGAGAGGGGTTTTTTAATTGGGTGCTGTTGTTATCCAGCCAAGCGTCCAATCGTTTGGACCAACTGCACCAATAAAGTTAGCAGATTCAAAGAATCCGTCAGATGACGGAGTCTTTGCAGGATGAGATAGGGCTTGTCCTGTGGATTTGTAGCCTGGCGCTGTTCTATTAAAAGCGTCTGAAACTGGGGCTGAATTTGCTTCTAAGTTGTTTTTCATGGTCTTTGTTGCGAATTCCCTTTCATTAAACACTAGATCGGGTTTATTTTTATCTTCCACATCGTCCACGAAGTTATTAGGCTTGTTTTCAAAGAAGATGGAGTGATCAACTATAAGGTCTCCTTTTTTAGCATTGTCAAAAGTTGCTTGATGATCAATATCCAATCCGGTTTTTTCCCACCCCATAACTATTGCGTTATATATCTTTGCCCTTGTTCCTTCACGGAGAAGTATCCCGTTGCCGGGTTTAGCTCCGCCAGGGGCTCCAATAAGTGTCACATTGTAGATTGTGGGATTAGATATAGGAGTAGCTAAGTTATTCGCTGCGGAGTTATCACCCTCAAAACCGTTATCGCCATCGTCGCTATATTTATGGACTACTATGAACTGAGCTTTTCCTTGCCAACCATCTGTCCAATCAAATCCGTCATCTGCAACACCTGTGACAACTGCGTGTTTTACGTTGACTGTTCCACCAAACATTTCAATACCATCATCAGCGTTCATGTGGACTTGGACATAGTCAACGATTGTTCCACTGCCTACTCCTTGCAAAGCGATGCCGTTTAGCTCGTTATCAGGGCTAATTTCTCTTCCAGCGAATTCAACTCTAACATATTTAAGCACGCCTGAATTGTCGTTTGGATTGTCACCGCCATAATATCCTGTTCCGCCTTCGCCATAAGCTTCTTTTCCATTATTGAGTGGCGCTCTTCCGTTTATGATCAGACCGCCCCAATCTCCACGACTTCTTGATCCGACTGGCTTGTCGCTTGTGAATACGATAGGTTCTTGGGCAGTTCCTTCCGCTATTATTTTTGACCCACGATTGATAACTAACATGCCTTTTGTTGCAGATTCACCATATATAACAGTTCCCGGCTCTATTGTAAGTGTAACGGTGTCTCCTGTGCCTGCACCAACAAATACGCCGCCACGAAGCAGGTATTTTTTATCCTTCGTCAATTTCAAATCTTTTGTTATTGTTCCAGAAAGAACTACAACCTCGTCTTTTTTATCTTTATTCCTATCATCTGCGACTTCCTCATCTTCTGAACAAGCTATGAGAAAAACAGCTAATAAGATACTAAAAAGAAATGTCAAAAGTATCCTTGTAGTTTTCAATTCTTCTACTCCTTTCATGCCATTTATATTTAATAATAATTGGGCAAAAATGGCAGAAATTCATTGACTAAATATGTTTTTTCCCTTATAATATTTTTCAAAAGTTTTGACTTGGGGATAAGATCGGAATACCTATTCGCTTAGTCGCAGAAGCTTTGTATGACGGTTATGCGTTAAAACGCTTCCCCAAGTCATTTAGTATCTCCGATCTTTCAGAATTCATATTTCATCCCTCCTTACCATGAATAAGATAGTTCCGCTGAGAAAGAACGTCCTTCTTTATAAGTCTTTTGTGTATATCCTCCTTGAGTATATTTAGCTTCTGGGTCCAAAATGTTTTTGAAAGAAAACTTTATCCCTAAACTATTTCCTAGCGGTTGAGAGATAACAACATCCATCTTATGGAATGGCTCTTCATAAATGTCTGATGTCCCTGCAACTCCGACTTTGCTGATCCTTCTGCCAAAAACGTTATATAGCAAAGACACATCTGTTTCGCTTTTTGGAACGATATATGTAGCCATCACGTTAACAATATAAGGAGATTGTCCTTGTAATGCCCTTTCCTTTGATGTTTCATATCCGCCTTCGTGTAATTGAACTTTTGAACTGATAAGTGCTAAATTTCCAGTAAGCACTAATCTTGCCAAAGATGGTGTTATAAATTTTAGGCTTTTCCTCATTTCCGTCTCAAATCGGTAGTTATAGGCAGATTTTGCGTTCTGCCAAGATGATGTACGTTCAGCGGATGTGATTATTATTGTATTTTCTATGGGATTTTTAAACCATTTGTAAAATGCTGACACAAACAAGTATTCGGTTATGCCGGTATACCATTCCCATCTGACATCATAGTTTTGTATCAATGCCCTTTTAAGTTCGGGATTGCCAACAGTTGCATGCCCGCTAATGTCTGTAAACTCAAATTTTGATAGCTCTCGGAAGCTAGGACGTGATACAGTTTGGCTTCCAGCGACACGAATATTCATCTTGTCAGTAAGGGAATATGTTAAATTCGCAGAAGGCAATATATCAGTAGTTTTTACCTGACCAACAATAGGTTCATCATCAGGATTAAAAAGGTCATAAGTCGTGACCTTTTGATTTGAAAATTCAACTCTTGCGCCAGTTACAAGTCGCAATTTTGCTTTTATCGGCATATCAACCATTACAAAACCACTATCAATGATTTGTTCTGCCTTGTAATTGTCCGTTGACCTTGTATCCTCTTCAATCTGAAAACCATTTTTACCTATATTTTCTGGGACAAATATCTTTTCTGCTTCTTGATAAACATTTATGGTTAGGTTATCTGCGGGCTTAAAGCGAAATCTTCGGGAATCTATCTCACGGTCTCGCATCATAAAATCACCGCCAAGTTTAAGTTTTGCAGGTAACCCTTCCCATTGTGTAAATGGGATTGATAAGTTTAACCCCAAATTTAGATTTTTATCTACCAAATCGCTAAAAAATCTACTACCACTTTGGCTTTCATTCGTAAGCTTATAGACATCTTTTCCGATCTCTGAGTCATAAAGCAATTCCCTACGATCGGGTTCATTTCTTGTGGCATAAGAATAACTAGCTTGCCAATCTAAGTCTGAATTTCTAAATGAAATCTGTCTTTCACCAGATAACTGTGTTGATAGTATTGTTCTCTCCACCCATCTTAAAGTTATACTTTTCTCATCTCTATCATAATCTCTATTTGGTGAGACGCTATATTGTCTTACTTCATCATCGGAGATTTTATTATACATCGTTCTAAGTGAGATTTTATCGCTAGGCGACGGTTTCCATGACAAGTTCAATATTCCGCCGACATTTACCTTTTGTTTTGAAGTTGTATGATCCTGAATATGGCGTCTAGCTTCCAAATCTCCATCAGCACCTTTTATAAAGTGATACTCTTCTTCATCATCTACTGAATATCCATTTTTATATGTCAATGCTGTAACAATTCCAAAGGGACGATTTAACAGATTAACCTGATTGCCAAGTGAAAAGCCATAGCTTTGGTTTAGGAAGGCTGTTTTAGTTTTCGGCGACCATATATTAGAGAATGACTTGCCAAATTGCTCTAATTCTTGGCTTGAAAATCCTCCCCCAAACATACCACCTTCAACGATCTTTTGATCTTTTGCCGCTTTTTTTATATTTTCTGGAAGTGCTCTTGTTCCATCATCAAAACCGAGAAAATCAAACTTGCCACCTTCATAAGTATAAAAATCTTTGAATGTGACATCGGGTTCATAAGAAAAAGAAGATGATAGTTTTGCTGAAAATTTGTCGGTAAAATCTTTTGTAGTCATTTGTATAGACCCGCCAGTAAAATCTCCGGGCAGATCAGGGACAAATGTCTTTGTTACAATGATATTATCTAGCAAACTTGCGGGAAATATATCAAAAGGGACAACCCATTTATCTGGCTCTGGGCTTGATATTGCTGAGTTATTTAATCTTGCGTTGCTGTATCTCTCACTTAGACCCCTTACGAAAACATATTTATCATCTACAACAGAAAGTCCTGTAACTCGTTTGAGTGCATCTGATGCGCTTGAATCTGGCGTCTTCCTAATTTGATCAATTGAGATTGATGAACTAATCGTTGGAGCTTTTCTTTGTGTCGCAATCAGACCTGCAACAGTCGCCCTTGAAGCTGTTGCTGTGACATTTATTGCGCCTAACTGCATAGCTTCCGGTGAAATCGCTATATCAAGTTGCATTATTATATCGGGTGTTATCTCAATATCTGACACATTTGTCGTTGAATAACCAACTTTATTTACACTGATTATGTATTTGCCTGGAGGGATATCTTCAATACTATATAAGCCATCAAGATCGGTTATCGCTTTTTTTTGTCTATTTGTTTGATCAGAATCTATGGGTTTTAATATAACATCAGCTTTGGACAATTTTTGTCCTGTTTGTGAATCTATAACTGTGCCTTGAATGATGCCATTATCTGACCAAACTAACGATGATGTAAAAAATGCAAATATAATAATGAAAATGCAAAGGCTTTTGTTCATATCTCCTCCATTAAATACAACTTGACTGTTAGAAATTGATCTTGAACACTTGATAAAACTTTAGTTCTATTTTCTCTCGCCCTAAGCTTTCAGGAATTTGCGGGAAAGGTAAAGCGTCTCTTACGCTTTGTAATGCTGCGTTATCTAATATTTCGCTTCCAGAAGATTCATAAATTTTTAAATCTTCTAACTGACCATCTTTTGTTATAATTATATGAATGCCAGAGCGACCTTCAATGCCTGCATTTCTTGCTGCCTCTGGATATTTCTTTTTTGACTCTATCTTTTGTTTAATCTCATTCAGATAGTCCTGTAAAATGTCTTTTCTTCCTGTATTGGAAACGTTTATCTGCGGCTTTGTTAACTCAAATGATTGATTGTTAATTAACTTGAATCCACCCAATACACCAGCTTTTGACGAAACGTTTTTAACTTGTTTATCCCTTGCAGATATAGTCATTGGACGCACATTAAAGTCTGTTTTTAGTTTTTGTGACTCCGTAACATCAAGAGAAAAAGACGTTATTGATCTTATCTCTGTTCCTCTACGTGACGAGACACTAACAGAAATGCCTGATGAATTGGCTAATGTATTATTATTGACAACAGTATTATCAAAACTTGGTTTTTGCTCTGTGTTATTATTAGGGTTTAATTCTCTTATTGGAATTGAACGTCTAAGGACCCTCTCATTTTGGGCTTTCATAAATGTAACAGGGATTTTGCTTTGAGCGTAGATCTCTGAACCAAGTTTAACCCATGATATTATTATAAAGGCGATCAAATGAATGACTGTTGATATAACTATTGCTCGCTTTGATGAATTCATCTTACGCATTTTCACACCTCACTTCTTATGGGTATATTACAAATCATTTTATTAAGCATTAGCGATAAATGGTAAGCAAAATCACAAATTCGCCCATTATTTTATACATTAAGTGTTAATTACTTATTAACTTATTGTTAATTTTTTGTTAATTCAAGTTTTGCTTGATGTCCCGATAATTTGGCACCGCAAAGAATGTGATCGGGTTTTTGTCCTTTTCATACATGACCAGATGATAATCCATTTGTCTGACAAAAAAAGAAAGGGAAAACTGCCATATTATACCATTTCTTTATTGAAATACATCATTAATAGCGTTGATGAGATATGAATACGACGTAAGTGAACTGAATTTCGAGTCTGAATAACCAAATACGACAGATGCCACTCTGTCTTTTAATGAGTCAATATCCGCATAAAGCTCATTAGCGATGTCTCCTTTGATTAATTCCCATACTCGTTCTATTGAACTTAACTCAGGACTAGGATGGTGGTAGTAAAATAAGTGCTATGTTGTGAGGTAGTCTCAAACTCTTTGATCTGTGAAATCCGCCTCTATCCAATAATATTATGTTGAAATATTATGTTGAAACTATCTTCGTAAGCTTTTGAAAATTCATCCAGATATGACTGGAAACATCCAGTATCTAAAAACGGGAACTCAAGGAAAAAATGTTCTCCTGTTTTAGGTTCTACTGACCCATAAAGATAATAGCTCTGAAACTCATGTTGATAATGACTTATAGGCTTTACTCCCTTGAAGGTTATTGTTCTCCTTTGGATCGACAAAAGACCAAAGCGACTCTCATCATGAGTGAAAAACCTTGTACTTTGCCCAAAAGAGCATGAAGATACAATGTAATTTAGAGTTTGTCGGAAATTAGACACAAACTCTATGCACTTTTGTTCGTTTTTTTATATGTGACTTCCTACCAACCTTTGGCTTGGACTTCAGACGGTAACGAACAATATTGTGCAAAGTTTTGTATGGAACGGTTATATTAAATTCAGTAGCAATCCATATCTGAATAGCTTTGTAACTATTTCCGCCTTCCGGGTCTTTGAGTTTCTGTTTCAATTGCTCAAGGACATCAGGCGGAATGGAAGACTTTCTGTTTGAGTGTGTTTGGATTGTCAATAAACCAGAAATGCCATTTTCTTCATACTCTTTTAACCAATCACCTATTGTGGTTCTATATTTTGCCAGCATTTTAGCGACAGCTATTCTGGTTTTTGCTTGTTTCGTTTTGATCAAATAAAGTGCGAGTATTCTTTCTTTTAGACGTGCATCTTTTTCTGTCTTGAGCATATTTTCAAGTTGTGAAATGTCTTCTTTTATGTTTGGTAAAACTTTATTCATTTTTGTCTCCTTTCTATGAAGGAATTTAACATATTTTATGTCGTATTTCAATTAGGAAATGGTATTATGTCAAAACACAATACGAGGATACTCGCCATTGACCCTGGCATGAGGTATGCTGGGATAGCGTTCTTTAATGGCGAGAGGCTCATCTATCAAGGGGTAAGTGTCATAAAGGGTGAACTGCCGAATGAGAGGTTAGCGGATGGTAGAAAGACGATACTGAGGCTGATAAAGGATCTCAGACCACAGGTGTTGGTCGTTGAGAAGGCATTCTTCGCCAACAACAGGAGATCCGGGCTACTGAATGTGTTCGTTGATGGGATAATCTCCATCGGCAAGAGGAAGGGTTTGAGGGTCATAAGCTATGCACCGACAACTGTCAGGAAGTTTATATGTGGCGATGGCTGGGCGGATAAAAGGACATTGAGCGAGGTTATCGTCTCAAAATATCCTGAGCTTAAGGTCTATTTCACTCAGGACAGGGCTTGGAAGGAGAGATACCACCAGAACATGTTTGACGCTGTCGCATTAGGGCTGATGGCGTTGTCTATGGTTGTGAGGAGACATAATCCTCAAGGGGTTTAACGAAAACGAGTTTATCCTTTACAGCCCTATACAGCTCCATATCCGCTGTCCAGAAGAGGCAAGACCTTTCTTCTGCAAGAGCAACGTAAAATGCGTCATATAGCCATCTGAGATTGAACTGCTTGGCTATTTCTCATGCCCGATCCAATAGATGATGGGTTGACAATATGTGAACGGGAAATCTTTTCAGTTTTTCAAAGGCTATATCGCCGAGTTTTGCGGTGATCTCCCCACTATATACCTTCTTCCTTACCGCACCATTTGCTTCAGCATCAAAAAAGTGAGGGGCGATTAAATGTATTTCCATGCTTAAAGCATCAAGCATGAGAAATCTCGCATTTTCTGAAAGGTCTTCATTGATCACCGCCTTTACCACTACATTGGCATCAATACACCATTCCATCTACCGTTCTCCTATCTGCTTGCTCTTTCCTCTCGCATTTCTCGGATGATCTGCACACTGTCAGTTGTTTCTTTCATTCGTTTGCGGTGTCTATCGCATTTAGCAAGCCATCTCTTAAAAGCTCTCTTATCAGTGGCATTTCGTCGTGCTTCTTCTGACATCCACCAGCCATGTGCGATAACCTCAACTTCCGTCCCATCAGGAAGCTTTACACCCTGTTCTAATACAATTACATTATCTTTTACCACACCTTTGTATCCCATCTACGATCACCTCTCATAAGTTGATATTGCAGAATAACGAAGAGATTTCCCAATAATTATACAGCTATTGGTCAAGTATAAGCAAGGGTTTTTCTGAATTGAAATGGACGCCTTGAATTTGCGATGTCTAATTCATACAGAAGTGAGTATCTATTAGAAAAGCATTCAGCTATCAGTTCAGATCTCGTGTGAGAGCGTAAGTATCCCCTCACAGAGATCAGCAGAGCATCGTAAGCCAAAAGAAATGAATTCATCAAGTTCAGGTTTGACACTCGGTATCAATCCTATTTTTTGCCTTAAGAAGCATGGTTGGTGTGCTCAGAATATCAATCCTTTGCTTTTTTGTTCCCCAGCCCCCTTCCTTCTTCTCACAGGTTCTATGGATGAGTTTTGCGTTGCAGACCTCTGTTTTCTATGTTATCATCTTTATAAGTGGTGAATAGATGCCTAAAGATAGAGAACACACAATACAGAAATGTGTTAGAGATCGCAGAGATAAGGAACGGGGACTGACTGTGGTGGACAAGGTCTCGAAATCATTAAATCCTTGCAACTTTTTGGTATGAGAAATATCTTGAAAAATGGGGTGCAGTACATTTGGCATGCGTTGGATTAGCTGTAATTTATCCAAATTTGTCGCTCAAGTTATAAGGAAATAGCTCTTAGATATTCACAATTAAGAGGATATAATATAGGAGAAAAAATGAATAATATTGAAGACATCAAAAAAAGAATATTGCCAATTTTAAGAAGGTATAACGTAAAAAGGGCAGGGCTCTTTGGCTCTGTGGTAAGAGGAGAGGCAAAAGAGGAAAGTGATATTGATATTTTAGTGGAGATTGAGGATAGAATGAGTTTACTTGAATTTGCAGGATTAAAGATAGAACTTGAAGAGGCTCTTGGCAAAAAGGTTGATTTGGGAGAATATTCTGTTATTAAACCAATAATAAGGGAACAGATACTGAAGGAAGAGATGTCTATCCTATGAAAAGAAGTATAAAGCTTTATTTACAGGATATATGGGAAAGCATCCTCGCAATAGAGGAATATACAGATAGACTTTCAGAAGATGCTTTTTATTCAGATCGTCAGGTTCAGGATGCAGTTATAAGAAGATTAGAAATAATTGGTGAGGCAGTAAAAAATATGGATGAGGATTTCAGAGATAAATATCCTCAAATACCCTGGAAGAAGATAGCAGGCATGAGAGATATCATTGCTCATGAATATTTTGGGGTAAGGCTTGACAGAATATGGGATACTGTGAGGAAAGACCTTCCAGACTTAAAGAATAAAATCAGGATCATAATGGAAGAAGGGTCTGCCAGATAAAAGATATAAAGAGAACCAATACTTTATTCTAACATGGATGGGAAAAAATAGTTATCGTATCTCTATAAAACCTTATGGTTAGTGTTACTTGGCTATAAAATGAGGAGATGAAGACATGCTATACACAATAGAATTTATCGGCTGTTTTACTTTACTTATTGTGACAGTTTGTCTGGATGTGACTGCCGAAGATAATCGTATTCAACCATACAAGGAAAATCCTCGTTATTGGCAATATAAAGGACAACCTGTAATGCTTTTGGGTGGAAGTGAGGACGATAACCTATTCCAGATTCCGCACCTTAAAGAACATCTAGACGAGATCAAATCCGTTGGTGGAAACTATATCCGTAACACTATGAGCGATCGTAATGACAGAGGTTTTGAAGTTTATCCATTTCAACAGTTGCCTGACCGCAAATATGATCTATCCAAGTGGAATGACGAATATTGGGAACGGTTTGCCAATATGCTAAAATGGACGAATGAACTTGATATAATCGTCCAGATTGAAGTATGGGATCGCTTTGATTATTCAACTAAGCATTGGCTTCCGCATCCATATAATCCCAAGAACAATATCAATTACACTTATGAAGAATCAGGTTTTGACGCGGAATATCCCGATCATGCTGGCGCAAATAAACAGCCATTTTTCTTTACTACGCCAAAACAGCGTAACAATAAAATTGTCCTGCAATATCAGCAACGTTTTGTGGAGAAGATGCTCTCTTACTCGTTAAAATATGACCACGTTCTCTACTGTATGGATAACGAGACATCTGGTGATGAGGAATGGGGGGCATATTGGGCAGAATTTATAAAACAGAAGGCAAAAGAGTCGGGGAAAAATGTTTGCGTCACAGAAATGTGGGATGATTGGGACATAAAGGCAGACCGTCATAAGCGGACTTTGGATCATCCTGAACTTTATGATTTTGTGGAAGTTTCACAGAATAACCAAATGAAAGGACAGGAACACTGGGACAATTTTCAATGGGTTCGAAAATATATATCAGATCATCCTCGTCCTATTAATACGGTCAAAACCTATGGTGCAGATGGCGGAAGATTTGGGGATTCTCAAGATGGCATTGAACGCTGGTGGAGGCATATAATAGGAGGTGCGGCATCGGCAAGATTTCATCGTCCTGATAGTGGTATCGGCTTAACAGATAAGGCAAGGGCTTCTATTTTAGCAGCACGAAAGGTTGAATCTATTGTTAAGTTTTGGGACGTTGAGCCGAGAAACGATCTGCTGATAGATAGAGAGATCAATGAAGCATATCTTGCTGCCAAACTGGGTCAAGCCTATATACTTTATTTCACAAATGGAGGCTCTGTTGGACTTAAATTAGATGATGCTATTGGTAGTTTCAAGATTAGATGGATCAATATTGAAACGGGTGATTGGGCTGGAGAATCCATAATAGAAGGTGGAAAAACACAAATAATTAAAGCTCCCAGCAGAGGAAATTGGGTTTGTGTTATTTCCAAATAGAGTAAAATGAAAACCAAATAAGGTAAACACTGCTTCCATCTTGATCTGTTAAGTCTTAAAGAAACCTGATTATGAGATAACAAAGAGATGGACAATGAGGATACTCAACTGGAATAAGATATTGGCACAGCTTTCAATTCACTTTGGAGAGAGGGTTAGTAAGTATTTATAATTAAAGCGGAATGGAAACTTACACAAAACCTATTGACAGCCCCTATTTATCCTTTCACTGAAATTTTTCACTCATCAGAGGCACACTTTCATCACGAGCGGCGTCATATAGATGAGAGGAGTCATAAAGTGCGAACAGAGGACGGATATATAATCAGTAAATGTCTCAATGGTAACCCAGCAGCGTTTGGTCTTCTTGTGGACAAATATAAGGCTAGCATCTATGCCTTTGTTTATTCTGAACTCCACAATTTCCATGATGCAGAGGATGTCACACAGGAAGTCTTTATCAAAGCCTATCAGAAACTTCGGAAACTGAGGCGATGGGACAATTTCCTTGCATGGCTGTATTCCATAGCATCCAATCTATGCAAGACTTGGATCAGATCAAAATCCAGAAGACCCGACCATGAATTTATAGAGGATCAGGAAACACTTAATGAACCTTCTATAAATCTATACGAAGAAGATCCCATTTTTGAGACGCTCCATGAGGCATTAGATTCTTTACCAGATACCTACCGTCAGGCACTAACATTACATCATCTCGGTGGTATGAATAGCAATGAGATCGCAAGGTTTCTGGGTGTATCTCCTACTGCTATCAGACACCGGCTGAGTAGAGCAAGACAGCAGCTCAGAAAGGAAATGGTTAGTATGATGAGTGAAACATTTGAGGCAAAGAAGCTACAGGCAATCTTCACATTCCGTGTTGTTGAGATAGTGAAAGGTATAAAGTTAAGCCCAATGACGCCAATAAAGGCTTTGCCTTTTGGTTTTTCATTGGCAGCAGGTATTATGCTGTTATTTTTTGGCATGAATCTGAGTTTTGTCAACCAGACTGAGTTTGAGACTAGCTCTACGAATCAAGGGGAAATGAAGGTTTTGAATGTTGGTGAATATCCGGTGGATGTGCTGAGGATGTCTAACATATCTGTTATAGCAGGTACAAATGGCAACGGATCAGGCAATATTAAACCAAGCTTGCAGAATGCACTATTTATGGCGCCACAGGCTGAGGGCGGAACTTGGACAAGAAAGGCGGATATGCCAACTGCAAGAGGCGCTCTTTCAGCCAGCGAAGTTAATGGAAAAATCTATGCCATAGGAGGATTTATTCAAAATCAATTCATTCAGCCATTATCTGCAGTGGAGGAATATGACCCAATAACAAACAGATGGACAAAGAAGGCGGATATGCCAACTGCAAGAAATAGTTTTTCTACAAGTGTAGTTGATGGAAAAATTTATGCCATCGGGGGCGGAGGTTTTGCGCCCGATCCCCTTTCAATAGTAGAACAATATGATCCAGTAGCTGATAAGTGGACAAGAAAGTCAGATATGCCAACTGCTAGATCAGGATTAAGCACCTGCACAGTAAATAACAAAATTTATGCTATTGGTGGCTATCTATGGGATGGAAAAGCAAACACTTTTGCAGTAGTTGAGGAATATGACCCCAAAACTGATAAATGGACGACAAAAACTGATATGCCAACAAAAAGAAGCTCTTTTACTTCATTTGCAGGTGTAGTAGATGGATTAATATATGTAATTGGGGGTTGGAGAGAAGGAAAGGGATTTTTATCATTGGTAGAACAATACGATCCAATAGCAGATAAATGGACGACAAAAACTGATATGCCAACTGCTAGAGTGGCAGGCATTGCAACATTAAATGGAAAGATATATGCTATTGGTGGCTATTCAAGGGATGGAAATCCAAATCTTTTCTCAACTGTTGAGGAATATGATCCAGTAAGTGATAGTTGGACTAGAAAGAACGATATGCCAACTACAAGAACAAGCTTGTCAGCCTGTGCCGCAAATGGAAAAATCTATGTCATTGGTGGTGATGTGGCTCTAAACGAAAGAAGTATTTTAACCGCAATCGTAGAGGAATATGACCCCGGAGCAGTCAAAAGCATAGACTTCAAAGGCAAACTCCCAACAACATGGGGTAATACAAAACTTACACAAAGCAAATAGATTAGTAAATATTTCCCAAAATATCAATGTTCAGCGACGTCATTTTGACGCCTTTTTTATTTGTTTGACTCCTGACATTAGAATTGGTAAAATTTCTTCACATTTTGTGATGGGTTTTCTCCTTCTCCGGTGTCTTATATAATGAAAGCATCAAAAATAGTTCTTCTCCAATATGGATGGGATTAGAGATGCGAACCGAGGATGGATACATAATACAGCAATGCCTTGATGGCAACTCCGCAGCGTTTGGCCTGCTTGTGGATAAGTATAAAAGGGGCATCTATGCCCTTGCCTACTCGCAAGTCTCCAACTTCCACGATGCGCAGGATATTGCTCAGGAAGCATTCATCAAAGCTTATCAAAACCTGCATACTTTGAGACGATGGGATACATTCATGGGATGGCTTTACAGGATCACTATGAACGTATGCAGAAACTGGAAACGTTCCTCAGTCAGACGTCCCGATTCGGAATTTTCAGAAGACCAGGACCCAATCCAAATAGATAATATATCGCTGGAGTCCTATCGTCAAGACCTTATATATGATTCCATAAGAGAGGAATTAGATTCTTTACCAGAGCTTTACAAAAGGGTATTGATGCTTAGATATTATGGCGGATTGACTATCAAGGAAATGTCAACCTTTCTCGGCATATCAACAGCCACTGTTGAGAGACAGATTAGAGAGGCACATGGCAGACTGAAGGAGGAGATACTCACAATGATGGAAACGATGAAAGAGCAATATAACTTGCCATCAGCTTTTACCTTTAATGTTCTTGAGATAGTGAAAAACATAAGGATCAATCCATATCCTCCAATCAAGGCATTGCCGTTGGGATTGTCGCTTGCAACAGGATTCATTCTTTTGATATTTGGCATTGGCTCGAATATATTCCTACCTAACTTACAGGCTATTCAAAAAAGCCATATGTCTCAAAGTGAAATGCCGATGTCTTATATAAAAAACATGCAGATAGCTTTTTCAGATATACCAAAGTCATCTTACGATTTCATCGGTGGTGGCGATAAAGGAAATGGGTCTTCGGGACAACAGAATAATGCCCTTATGGCGCCAAAGGGCGAAGGCGGAAAGATTCCGGAGAATCCTTCTGTTCAGCTTGGTAAAGGGGAGCTTTTTGACATAAAATATTCACCAGATGGGAAAATATTTGCGGCAGTAACTAGCTTGGGTATTAGATTGTATGATGTAAACAACCTGAATGAGATAGGAATACTACAGAAAGATGGTTTATATCAGATTGCTTTTAGCCCTGATGGAAAAATATTAGCTTCTGGTGGGAAGGGGGGTTCAATACATCTTTGGAGTATTCAAGAACGTAAAGAAATAGGAATACTAAAGGGACATACGGATTTTATAGCTAGCGTTAATTTCAGCCCAGATGGGAAAATGTTAGTTTCATCTTCTTTTGATAAATCAATAAGATTGTGGGATCTCAATACACAAAAGCAAATGAGCCTATTAAGATTGGATATAGATTATACAAGTTATGTTGAATTTAGCCCTGATGGAAAATTATTGGCATCAAAGGGATGGATTGGTGAGAAGGCAATACTCCAGCTTTGGACTATCAATGAACAGGGGAATTTGGAGTTGATACATCGTCTTGATGGTGTATATCTTTTTGAATTTAATCCAGACGGAAAAACTCTGGTATTAAGAATGCAAGATGATGATAAACTTTTGCGTGTATGGGATATAGAGACTAAAAAACAGATTGGTGAGATAAAGGGTGGTATTGAAAATATTGGTAGTATTGTATTCAGTCCTGATGGAAAGTTGCTTGCATTTGGAGATTATAAAGGGAATATCTATTTATGGGATATGCCAAATCAGAAGCAAATTGGAACTTTGAAGGAACACAAAAAAGGGATTGATTCCTTGAGTTTTAGTCCCAATGGAAAAGCTTTGGCTTCAATGAGTTATATAGAACAAAAGATTTTGTTTTGGGATACACAGGAAAGAAAGCAAATTGACATAATAGAAGGATTTACAGGATCGTATTCGGTTACATTTAGTCCTAATGGTAAAGTATTGACTTCAGGTGGAACTAAAGTCATTTTCTGGAATGTTGCTGATCAAAAGAAAATAGGAGAATGTATTCCAATAGATTATGTTCTTGAAAAACTTACTTTTAGTCCTGATGGGAAAATTCTTGCAGGTTATTCATACGACACAATCTATCTTATAGATGCTAATGAATATAAGCTTATAGATTCATTGAAAGGACATACTGATGGCATACGTTCATTAGCATTCAGTCCTGATGGCAAATTACTTGCTTCTGGAAGCTTTGATATGACTCTAAGGCTTTGGGACGTTCAAAAACAAAAGGAAATATGGAAGCAGAATTGCCCTTCACATACTCACGCTGTCGTTTTTACTCCCGATGGTAACTCCGTAATTGCCGGTATCGGCGGAAATGGTCCTATCATTGTCTATGATGTTAAAACAAAGAAAGAAACAGATATTTTACAAACCCCTGGATATGTAGTAAACCTTGCTATAAGTCCAGATGGAAAGTTGCTTGCTTCTCAAGTAGGCAGTAATATAATTATCTTTTGGGACTTTATCAAGAAAAGACAGCTTGGTTCGGTTGTGTTGGGCAATAATGTATGGATTGACAGTCTTATGTTTAGCCCAGATGGAAAATGGCTTGCGTCTGTAACCGAGGGTGGAGAATGTTATATATATGATGCTAATACAAGAGAAGAATTAGCTAAATTAAAGGGATATATAAGTAATGTATCTTTCAGCCCTGATGGAAAATGGCTTGCTACCACAGGCGGAACTATAAATCTCTGGGAAGTAAATATCACTGTTGAAAGCAAGGCTGTTAATCCAATGGGAAAGGCGACAGGGACATGGGGCAAGATAAAGACAACAGACCTTTTCCAGAACTATCCCAACCCCTTCAATCCAGAGACATGGATACCTTTTTCCCTTTCGGAAACGCAGAATGTCAAAATCAAAATATACAATCTAAAAGGTGAACTCGTCAGGACTCTTAATCTTGGTCATAAACAGCCCGGACAATATACAACCAGAGAAAAATCTGCATATTGGGACGGTAGAAATGAAAACGGAGAGGTGGTTGCTTCAAACACATATTTTTATGTTATGGAAGCAGGAGATTATACAGAAATAAAAAAGATGGTTCTAATGCGCTAAAAAAGTCAAGGAGACAGAAAATGAAAAGGTTAGTTTTAATTGGGCTTTTAGTTTTAGTAGTTATAATTCCAGCATTAGTTTTTGCAGGTGACGTTTATTCACCAAAAGTAAAAGCGACTTTCTATAATGAAGCTAAATACACTTCACCGGGTTTGACGGGAGCAAAAGGAATCGCAACAATAACGTATTCATCTTCCGAACATAAATGGACTATTTCAATGAGTTTTTCTGGGCTTCTGAAAAATCATGACTATATATTTCAGATCAGCGCACAAGATCAATTAATGAAAAGAATTGATATAAGCGTTAGATCCGATAAGACAGGAAAGATAAACACATTAAGGACTCTTAATAATCTGGATAGTTATGATGATGCAGGGCTTGGTGGATTCAAAAATGAACCATATTCGCAATATGATATAGATAACGGTTTTTTTGGATATACTATTCTACGTTTTATAGACTTATCAGGTGAAAGTGGAGGAATAGTATTAGCAGATTTGGATCCTGAAACAGACCCTTATCTTAATGAATATCTTAGTTACTATCCCAATGCCTCTATGGTGATGAGAGCAAGGGAAGACGGTTATAGGGGATCTTTGATATTCTATTAAAGTTACCGATAGGGCAAACAAAAAGCCGTTCATAGATTGAGCGGCTTTTTTTATAGACACTGCTATTTCTTTATCTCTCCCCAGAGGGTTGCAGATGTCTTTTCTTTGGGAGGAGCTGGATTTGCGGTAAACGGATTTAGCGACAAAGTTAGCTTGAATGGCATACTCGCATAAGTAGCCAATGGGACCGCCACATACTTCCAGTTAGGGCGATTCTTATTAGTGCTAACATTTTTATATTCATATACCTGAAGAGTAGTAGTCCCTAGTTTGGGTGTAATTTCCCATGTGTCAGCTACAGCACCGGTAAAATGCGTTGCAACAACATTCAACTGATTAATAAGCATGTGATATCCTATTTGATCATGGGCGTCATAATCGCCTTCTGTTGTTACAGCTCCTTCTATAGCAGTCCAATACTTTGGGTCAGGATCGTTTGTATAAAACGCATCAACACTTCTCTGACATATAACATCTGTTCCCGGCCATATTGCTTCACAACCCGAGTCAATCAGAAACATAGCTCTATTCTGAATACCTTCACTAAAGAAGTCGCAAGAGCCGATTGCCACAACAAAATGAACTGATCCAGCCAAATCACGGGGATTGTTAGGGGCTGTTTCGGACAAAATATCATAGACAGCAGTTCCTTCGCCCGGTGTTGTCGTGGCATCATTATAAAAGTCAAAATTGAAATTTACTCTTCGTGGTGAACGATAGCCGGTTGAGCCTTCCAATAACTCAGGCTTTCCGATGAATGCCCTTAGCCATATAAGTTCACCATTATCATCATAACTGCGAACCCTTATCTTGTCGCCTCTCTTTATAGTGCCTTCCCAATAACTTGTATCATTTGTTGTCACTTTTTCTATATCCACATATTGACCATTTAAATCACTGGTGATCAAATTTCCATCTACGTCTTCTAATATAGCATAGCCATATTTGATAGATGACGTTCTTGGCTGTGGTTTTACAGGTTTTGCGGCTAGAGCAACAGAAACAAACTGAATCATCAAGATAAATACACAAATAGTCAGCAATGCTTTATTTTTGGTTAGCTTCATTTTTGTCCCCTTTTATAGGTTATTACCCCGTTTTTTTTTCGCTACAATCTAATTTTTTACTGATTGAAACTGTAATTTCTATTTTTTTATAGAACCATCTAACCACCTGCCTTCCTATGACTCATGCAAAAGCTCCTTTATATCTACTTCCCAGAAGGTGCATTCAGGACGTGTCTTGACAAAGCCATCTAATCCATAAGTGATCCATCTGCCATCTGGTGACCAATGTAAGTTTGACAGGTTTCTGTTATTATCATCATAACCTCTGTCATTTGTGATCTGCTTTACTGTGCCATCTTCCAATGAAGCAGTATATATCTGTGGCGGTTTCTCATCTTCATATTTGTATCCAGCAAAGGCAATATATCGCCCATCAGGAGACCAGCAGAAATAACCTATATAATCAAGTCCATATTTCTCATAATCAAATACTTTTCTGATTATTCCACTTTGTATTGAAACAATCATAAACCTACCATTATCATCAAATAGAGCAATCTCTCTGCTATTCGGCAACCATGCGAAGAATCTACTCCCTATACTCATTATTTTTCGTTGTTCACCACCAATAGAAGGAACAACCCATAGTTCAAGCAGATCTCTAACATAGGGGATAAATGCTATCATAGTTCCATCTGGTGACCATTTGTATGTTGTTCTTGGTCCACGTCTTGGGTCTCCTTCTGTTATCTGGATAGGATCGCTTCCATCAATATTGGCAATATATATTCCGTCTTTATAAACAGCCATCTTTGTGGAATCAGGAGACCATTGATACATCCCATCCCATCTAAATGCGGTGTCATATTCCTTAAATACCTGAACAGATTGTTCGTTTATCTTATCATCCATAGACACATAAGCCACCCATAAATCTTCTCTGTTCCGATCTGGTTTCAATGAATATAATACTTTCTGGCAATCAGGAGATATTGAGCGTGGGATAGCATTGTTAGGCAGGATTTTGTCTATTTTCAAATGAAATGGTTTGGCGCCTGAGATCGGTATCTTCCAGAATACCATACCATTGTCGTTGCTTTCCCCCTGAGTTATTATCATCTTGCTATCCGACGACCAGAACCTATCTTCGCTGAAGAGCGTCAGATGCTTAGCAAGCTCACATGATTCACCACCTGTAGCAGTTACTAGCCTGATAGTTGCTCTGTAATCATAGGACTGATTGAAGAATATCATTTTTGTGTCTGACTGTGAGATTATATATCCAACTTCATCAGGAGGCGTTATATCGATCTCGTGCCTATCCGATATACGGATAGCTTTGAGTTTCCAATCCAGCATATAGTGAAAGAGCCATCTGCTATCAGGACTCCAGAATGGAACGCAATTGATATTATCCCTTTCAACTTCCAATACTATTTTAGAATCCCCACCATCTGCAGGACTGATTCTAAGTGTCCTCCCTTCTTCATTGTTCCCCCCATAATATGCTATATATCTGCCATCAGGTGACCATGAGGGATTATGAAATCCCCTAAACTGATAATCAGCAATTTTTGTAAGTTGACCATCATTGATTGAAAGCGTCCAGATGCGATTTAACTCATATTCTGCGGTTCTTGGAAAAGCTATCTTCTGTGAGTCAGGAGACCAGCTAATGACTGGATAGATGGATTTATATTCTGTGCCAAAAATTTGTATTGGTTCACCAATTGTTTTCCCTGTTTCGGGTAAAACGTGAACCATCCAGATAGCTCCTCCTGAAAAAAAGACAACCTTTTTCCCATCGGGTGAATATTTACAACAGACTGTGGGCATATCCACCAGTTCAAAGCACTCACCACCATCAAGAGGAACCACAACCCCTCCACTGAGCATGAATCTCCCATCGGGTGACAGGTCTATCTCATAGGGATATCGGTAGGTAAAAACAATGTCATTTTTGCCTGTAACGCTTCTGACTTTATTATATCTAGCGCCGGTCTTGGGATCGGCTATTACCATATCAGCTGACACTGAACCGCTGGCACGGCGACGCTTGTATGAGAAAGCCCCTTTTGCCATATCCATCATTTCGTCTCTTAAATGACTCATTGCTCTGTGCATTCTGCCTTTTACTGTTGAACTAGGCACACCAAGAAAAGAAGCAATCTCCTTATATGACATGCCATCCACGTAGTAAAGTTTCAATACAAGCCTGTTATTTTCGGACAGGAACTCAATGGCTTTCATCAGTGAGTTCTGAAGCTCTATTTTTTCATATTCCTCGGCTGGGTCGGATATGGTGGGATGATGCAGATAGCAGTGAAACTCATCTCCTATGATGTCAAAGGGGATCATTTCCTTACGGCTTCTGAGCTTCATCTTGCAGAGATTGAGAGTAATGCCATGAATCCATGAATGGAATTTTGATGTGTCACGAAGGTTTTTGAGGCTCTGGAAGACTTCGACGAAGACATCCTGTGCGATGTCCTGTGCGTCTTCGAAGTTCCTCAGATAGCGGAATGCCAGACCATATACGGCATCATAGTGCCTTTGTATCAGAAGACCAAAGGCTATGGCATCCCCGTTTATCGCTCCTTCTATCATCTCCTGGTCGGATCTATACATACTTGTTACTCCCTGCTGAACAATGATTCGATGCTTTACATGTATATATGTTGCATAAGTGGGAAAAAAGTTACGCAGAGAATTCATTTTTTTTGAAAATGAAACGACTTGTGCTAATTCTTTTGATTTTTAACTTAGGAGATGCCATCCTTTTTATAAAAATATTCTATATAAAATATTTAAATCTAAATAAAAAAGGATCCCTGTGTGATAACCTCTACTTCTGTCCCATCAGGAAGTTTCACACCCTGTTCTAAAACGATCACATTATCTTTTACCACACCTTTGTATCCCATCTACGATCACCTCTCATAATTTGCTTAAATATGTAATAAATTGGCGATGTTTCCACTGAGAATAGCGGTCTCATCTTTCGGATCAAGATTCAACATTCTGACCTTATCAAGTTCTGTCTGTGCGAACGTTATGAGATCAGGAGACTCATGAGGTCCATCAATGCCGAAAATTACACGTCCCGCACCTATACGCTTTATTGCTTCTCCAATCTTGCTGACAATCACAACACCACTGGTATCCAAAAGGATGTTATCATATTCCTCTGCAAGCTTGATAAAACGCTCTATTAATAACTCGTCTCTGCTGAGGTATTGCCCAAAATGAGCGACGATTATCTTAGTTTGACTGAACTTTTTCGCTATCCGACCAATTGTCTCATACCTGCCCAAGCAATCGATCAGACAAGGCACGCCATTTCTTCCAGCGAGGTCTATGACTGGATCAGTGACATATTCAGCTAACGTGCATTCTCCTGCATGAATCTTGATCCCCCGAAAACCATATAGGAAGATCGCATCTTCAAGCTGATTGAGCACAACATCTGTGTAGCTTGGAAGTGCATAAACATATGGTATCAGCCGATCTGGAAACTTTTCAACCGCTTTCTTTGCCATTTCAATAGAACAGCTGGTCGTGGTTGACATAGCAAACACAACAGATTTATCTATTCCAACTGAATCCATGATCTTCACAATGGTTTCCGCAGAATATTCAGTCCTTTGTGCGTCACCATGTTTCAGATGACAATGTGAATCTATTATCATCGGTATAGCACCATCCTTAGTCACGTGTAGAATTAAAGCTCTCCGACATCCCTTAATATTTCGTTGTATTCGTTGCCTATATAGAAACCCATTGAACGGAGAGCATTTAGTAAGGGTTTAAGGGAGAGGATCACTTCTTCGCTTAAAATAGCTTTTCCAATAGCCGCGGATAATTAATGCGAGATAAAGCAAATGGTTGAATTACTGACAATTTGCAATTACGTGCTCTCTTTTCTGTCAAATCTGCGTAAAGTAGCCATATCTTGTTCCATTTGCTTTTTGCTATAGTTAAACCATGGGATCTTGTATTCCGATAGAAAAGCTGGCATTTCCCAAAGGTCTATTCCAAGCAAATCCGCTGCCTTGGCTCTAGAAATCTTTCCTCTGCGGACCAAATCCAGCACAAGCGATTGTTTAGCCTCTTTTGCGGCTTCTTCTTCTGACCCTAAAAGCTTTAAAAGTTCATCTGGTATTTCCATGTATATGCTTTTAGACATAAATTTTACCTTCATGTAATCACCCGAAAATTATACAGCTATAAACTGAGTATGAGCAAGAGTTTTTCCTTTGACTTTTCTACCTTATGGTTGTATTATAGCTATTGGTTGATTGGAATGTTCTTTCCATCAATAAGGGTGTCACTATCAATATAGATTCTAATGGTGACGGAATTTTTGACGAAACTGTTAGTTCAGGTGTAATTTATACAACATATCCTTGGGATGTGAATTCGGATGGTGTTGTGGATATTCAAGACCTTTCTATTGTCAGTAAACATTTTGGCGAAAAGTATAAATGAAAAATTGAAAGGAGTAGGCAAATGAGGTTTCGGGTAATATTGGAACCCAGTGATGAAGGCGGGTATACCGTATATGTGCCTTCACTCCCTGGTTGTATTAGTGAAGGGGATACAATTGACGAATCGTTAGAGAATATTAAAAAAGCTATTGAGCTTTATCTTGAACCAGTGGATGATGATTTGGTCCCCGAAGAAGGGTCATTGGTAGAGGAATTGGTGTTGTGAGTAAACTTCCAAGCTTGCCTTATATAAAAATCATTCGTGCGCTACAAAGAGATGGATGGACAGTTGTTCGTCAGCGTGGTGATCATATCCGATTGCAAAAACGTTTCAATGATGAACTATTGAAATTGACTGTTCCTGCACATAAACCAGTCAAACGTTCTACTCTTGCTAAAATCTTAAAACAGGCAAGGATTGATGTTGAATACTTTTTAGAGTTACTATAAACTGGTGTATTGGAAACTGTGGAATAAAGTGGTGTAAAATTATTTGTGTAAATTTCTACTTTGCCTTTAATTTGAGGGCTTGGAAGGAGAGATACCACCAGAACATGTTTGACGCTGTGGCGTTAGGGCTGAGGGTGTTATATTCGCGAAATGTTTAATAATTCGTGCGGATCCTTACTCTCCATGGTTCCGCAGTGATAATAGCACCTGATTTCAATTCTTCTCCGTATAAAGCCAGTATACGCCTACAAACCGATGCTTGATCCCTAGCTGAAAAATTCACCAAACGTATTATGCCGTGATGCGGCATGCCTCGGACTATAGCCAGTTCACCAAAGTCTTTATCAAGGGTTATCAACACACGATCTTCCCTATAGGCATAGGACATGATCTCTTCATCGCTGGGGTCTTTGTCCCAGTTTCCTGACCATTCAGTGTCACATCCAGCTTCCTCAAGTTCCCTAATTGCACCACCCCAAACACAGGAATCCAGAAGTAATTTCATTTGCTAGACCCCACTAAGAGAGGTTCAATCCGTTCATGCCCAACTATTCTGCGAGCATAAACCAGACAAGCTTGAATGTCCTCTGGTTCTAGCCATGGATACCCGGATAAGATGGTTTCGGGAGTATCGCCAGCGGCTAGCATCCCTAGAACATGCTCCACAGCAAGACGGTGCCCACGAATTATTGGTTTACCACCGAATATATTAGGATTAACAGTGATCCTTTCCAGTAACTCTTCCTCTTCCACCATTTGTCTTGTCTCCAATAGATAATAAAAAACACTGCTAAACAGCGTATTAATTGACTATCGATATAGCTAATAAAAGATTACGCGATAATTATACTGTTATTTATTAGGCTTGAGCAAGCATTTTCTTAAAAGCCAAAGATTATCTTGACTTTTCTACTTCACGGTTGTATTATAGCTATTGATATACATATATCCTGCAAGATGATCTGTATTCTGCCAAAACCCCTTAAGATAGAGGCTGATACAGATGTTATCGGCTGAGGGTAAGTGGCAGGGAGGAAGTAGATGATGAAAAAATCATTTTTATCTTTGTTGTTGATATTATTAAGTTTTAATTAAGTTTTATCTAACTATACTTTCGCAGAAATAGCGATATTAAAATGATATTAAATTGAATTATCAACAATATAAACCATTATAAACCATCGTTTAAGCTGTAATCCTGAAAATAGGTTCATATTGCTTTGCCATTTTTTCTAACTCCGCATTATCTGCGGAATTGTGAAAAATAATATGCTCAAGAACGAATCTTCTCAATCCACGCCTTACTCGCGTGAAACTGAATTCTGATTTGAATTCTGATTCCTGCGATAGTCCGTGTGATAAACAATTGAATATACTCTGTTTGAATATATTTTGTTTGAATACATTCTGTTGAAATAACATCAAACTACACAAACATAATGATATACAAGAAAGATTAACAAATCTAATTATAGAAAGCGGGGTTGTGCTTTGATAATCACCAAATCCAAAATGTTGTTTCAACTCCCTTATGGCTATGAGCATTTTCAGAAATTCCAGAGCATTTAACAACAAGCCTTTAGAGAAACACTTCTTTCTGTTTCAAACCACTTTTC
>ENA-ORXB01001609-ORXB01001609.1-sediment-metagenome-genome-assembly--contig:-NODE-1609-length-24780-cov-21.467231_pt1 | contig 24780 bp, 25 predicted proteins | sample MGYA00237863_ERZ511475 | MGnify/ENA primary metagenome ERZ511475 (study PRJEB26305, sample SAMN06343858) | sediment metagenome | isolation source: hot spring sediment | place: Canada: British Columbia... | reverse complement strand
TGCCCCCGGCGGGATTCGAACCCGCGATTTCCACCTTGAAAGGGTGGCGTCCTGGGCCTCTAGACGACGGGGGCCCCAGTCCGCATTCTAGGGCAATGATGGGACAGGGGCAAAGCGGTGCCGACGTGCTGGTGGGCTGCTGCGGTTGGCCCGAGGCGCGCCGCCGTTACTATGGCCACTTTCCCATAGTCGAGCTGCAAGAGACGTTCTACGACCCGCCGGCGCCGGACAGGGTGCGGCGGCTGCGCGAGGAGGCGCCACCAGGCTTCACCTTCGCCCTAAAGGCCTGGCAGGTCATCACCCATCCGGCCAGCAGCCCCACCTACCGTCGGCTCAAGCAGCCCCTGTCGCCGGAGGAGGCGCCGCTGGTGGGCTGGTTCCGGCCCACCGATGTGGTCTGGCGGGCACGGGAGCGGACACAGCAGGTGGCGGCAGCTTTGGACGCCCGCGCTATAGTGTTCCAGTGCCCGCCCAGCTTCCGGCCCGACCCCGACAATGTCGCCAATCTGCGTCGCTTTTTCGAGGCCGTGCAGCCCTGTGAGTGGCTCCTGGCTTGGGAGCCCCGAGGGCTGTGGCCCCGAGAACTGGTGGCGTCCCTGTGCCGGGAGCTCGGGCTGGTGCACGTCGTGGACCCCTTCCAGGGACGGGCGGCGTGGGGCAGTTGCGCCTATTTCCGCCTCCACGGCCGGGGAGGCTACCGCTACTCTTACAGCGACGAGGAGCTGGCGCAACTGCTGGGCATGTGCCGCCGGGAGCTCGAAGCGGGGCGGCGCCCGGTGTATGTGCTGTTCAACAACACCGATATGCTGGCCGACGCCCTGCGCTTTCTGGAGTCGGTACGGCGCGAGGGGCTGTCCGGCTAGCGGGCAGGTGCGCTGGTGGGGAGCGAGGTCTCAGTGGTAGGCGCGACCGTGCCCGTGGACGGAGGCGTGGGCGAGGGGGAAGGGCTGGGCACGGGCGTCGGGCTCGGTGTGGGCGTCGGAACGGGGGTCTCCGGCGGCGGCGTCGGCGAGGGAGTCGGTGTGGGCTGGACGAGCACCTGCACGAATACCGCCTGCAGGCCGTTGTCGCCAGGGGTACCCTGCACCTCTACCTCGGCGCCCACGGAAGGCGTGCCGGCGACGTAAGCCTGCGGCCCGAGCCGGACCACCGTGTCTCCCACCAGCCAGGAGCCGTCGCCCCGTATCTCGCGGATGGTGCCCCTGACCTGCACCAGTACTCCCTGGTCCCGGCCCATGACCACCACTGCGTCGCGGGCTTCCACGCGGTTGCCTGCGCGCACCGCCTCCACGCGCACCAGGGCGCCCTCGGGCGGGGGAGCGGCACCAGGAGGCGGGTCGACGGTGGCGCCGCCCACTATCCACTTGCCGTTCACGGAGCCCTGATAGACTCCCTGAACCCACAGGCTACCTGTGCTGGGCGCCGCTGCTGCCAGCACCACCACCCGCTGGGCCTCCAGGTCGTTGCCCTGCCGCTGCGCGATGACGCGCACGAAGGAGCCCTTGCGGGGCTGCCCCGCCTGCGTGTCGATGGCCGTCTGGGGCGTGACGCGGAACTGCTGTCCCCCCACCCGCCACAGGACAGGCTGGCCCTGCAGGGCCGGGAAGTCCTCATCGGCAGTGCCGTCCACCGTTACCGACGCCACCAGCATGGGCCCGCTGAGCAGGCGCACCTCCGTGGCCACGAGGCCATCGCTGCCGATGGTGGCCCGGACCTGCACCGTGTCGCCTACGGTCACTGTGTCGACGTGCGCCCCGCTGGCGATGCGCACCAACCGGTCGTCCACCTGCAACTCCTGGCCCTCGGCCTTCTGCACCACGCCACGGATGATGATCTCCTGTCCCGGGGCGCCGACCACGGCCACGGTGAGGGCCCGCAGGGTAGCGTCGGGGCCGGTCCCCCTCCCTGCCAGCACGCGCACCAGCTTGCCCTGGTCGAGCTGGGCGTCGACGAGGGTCGTCTCGTCCACGAGGACGCGGTACTGGCCGATGAGCCACACGCCAGCCTCGGATGTCCGCCTGGCCACGCCTTCTACCTGCACGAACCCCCCGGCGATGCTCTGGGCCGGCAGCGTCACCCCTTGTTGCCCCGCCAGGCGCAGGCGAGCGTTATGGATGCTGGCCACCGTCGCCACCAGTTGGTCCTGCTCGCCGACGGGGACCTGGGCGGCCAGGCGCACCAAGAGCGCCTGCTGCTCCGCGAGGAGCGACTGGGCCCGCTCCGCCAGCGGGCCCTGACGCCCGGCCAGGAGCTGGGAGGCGCGCGCCACCCTCGAGCGCAGGGCCGAGAGGGCCTCGGCGGGCACCTCGCCCCGCTCGCCCGATACCTTCTGTATCTCCGCCACCCTCTCCTCTGCCTGGTCCAGGAGTAGCTCGGCGCGGGACTCCCTGTCCCACGTGACCAGCACCTGGGCCTCCTCACTGAGGAGCTTGACTCGATAGAGGGGGTCTCCCGGCAGACTTCGGGAGGCGGCGGTTACGGTGGCTGTCAGGCCCAGGCCCACCGCCAGGATGAGACTGGCGGCGATGGCCGCCGGCCCCAGCCAGCGCCAGCGGCGGCGCATACGGGCAGCCCGCATCTGGGCGGCGCGGCGGCTGTACTTGAGCCAGGCAGATGTCTGGGCGGCGGGCCGTGGCCGCGGCGCCTCCACCTGGCGCAGACGCATAGCCACCAGCAGGAGAGGCCGCAGCTCCGACGCCAGGTCGGGGTAGCGGGAGAGACACGACTCCAGGGACTCCCCGCGTTCCAGTGCCTGCAGGCAGTCGTCCAGGGCCTGCCGCAGGCGGCGCTGACGCATCTTAGTGCCCCCCTTCCCGAAGCAAGCGCTCCAGAGACTTGAGCGCCCGGTGCTGGAGGGACTTGATGGCGCCCTCGCTCCGCCCCATGACGCGGGCGATGGTGCGATTGTCCAGCCCCTGCACGAACTTTAGCACGATCACCTGCCGTTGCTCGTCGGTGAGCGACTGGAGTGCCTGCATCAGGTCCTGGCGCTCGAGCGCCGCGTCGGCGGAGGCCCCAGGATTCTGGTCGGTGGGCGGGGGGTAGGCGTCGTCCAGGCTGACCTCCTGCCGCCGCTTGCGACGCCGGTGATGGTCCACAAGGCAGTTGTGGGCGATGCGGTATATCCAGGCGGCCAGGGGAGCGCCACGGAAGCGGTAGCGGGGCAGCGCCTCGAGCACCTTGAGCATCACCTCGGAAGCGATGTCCTCTGCCAGGGCGACATCGCTGGTGTGTAGCAAGATGTAGGAATAGATACGGGGATAGAACTGCTCGTAGATGGAAGCCAGCGCCCGCTCGTCCAGATGCTGGGCGCGCTGCACCAGCTCCCACTCCTTCTGGGCCTGGGCTTCCCTGACCCAGAAGGGGTGGGCGCTATCGCTGGTAACTGGGTCTAGGGGCTCGGACAAGGCTGGTGCCAGCATCCCTCGTGCGCCCTCCCTGTGAGGAAAACGCACGAGGTATCACCAAGGTTACGTCCGCGCGGAGCTGGGTCAGTCGTCACCGCTAGCGGAGGAGAGCCCGAGGAGCCGCCGCCGGGCCTGCTCGTAGCGCTCCTTGGCCCTCGCCTCCCGGTTGAGCAGGCCCTTGAGCCTGGGCGGGTCCAGCCGTTCGCCCTCCAGTAGCACCCTGTGCAGGGCCTCCAGCTGGGCCATCCAGGCCCGGTACGCCTCCATGTACTCGCGCCTGACGTCATCGGTAGGCGGCAGCGTGGGCACGCTAGAGGAACCCTCCCCGCACCGAGCCGTCGATGGCCACGTCGATGAGCCATGGCTCCTGGGCCTGCTGCGCCTGCCGCACTGCCGGGACGATGTCCTGCGGGTCCTCCAGCCTCACCCCCTTCACCCCGAAGGCCTTGGCGATGGCTACGAAGTCTATCTCGGGGCCCACCAGGTCCATGCCCACGAAGGCCCGTCCGGCCGCTCCCTCTCCCAGGTATTCCAGCAAGTTGAGCTTGAGAATGCGGTAACTGGCGTTGTTAGCGATGACCCAGGTCACCGGCACCCGGTAGTGGGCGGCGGTCCACAGGGCCTGGACGGTGTAGAGGGCCGAGCCGTCCCCCACGACGGCCAGCACCGGCCTCTCGGGGCAGGCAAGCTTGAGCCCGATGGGCGCGGGCATCCCCGGGCCTAGGCCCCCGCCGGCCGCGCGGAAGTGCTGTCCCGGCCCGAGGCGGACATGCCGGCCGAGCTGCCCGCCGACGGTTATGGACTCGTCGTACAGGAGCGTGTCCGGGTGCAGCGCCTGGGCCAACTCGTGGGCGAACCGGGCCGGCGGCATGGGCCGGGCATCCCAGCGGGGCCGCGCGCTGGCGTCCATCGCCTCGGCCATAGCTTGGCGCAAGGCTTCCACCGCCTCCCGCCGCTTGCGGGCGGCATCCCTCTGCTCAGGTGTCAGGCGGGCCTCCACCTCCTCGGCCAGCTCTGCCAGAGCGCTGGCCGGGTCGGCCAGGACGGCCAGGTCCACGGGCCAGTTCTTGCCCAGCTCCCAGGCGTCCAGATCTATCTGGACAACGCGGCACCCGGGCGGGAACGGGGAATCGGGCATAGGGAAGAGCCCCTTGAACACCGGCGTCCCCACGGCCAGGAGGACATCGGCGGCGGACAGCTGCGCCTTGAGTCCGGCCGCGGAGATAACGTTCAGAGGGCCCGCGTAGAGGGGATGCTCGGCCCCGAAGGGGTCCACGGAGCCGAAGGCTATGTGCACCCGAGCGCCCACGAGTTCGGCCAGCCGGGCCAGTTCCTCGCTGGCGTGGGCTGCTCCGGGCCCAGCGACGAATACGGGGGCCTGGGCCGCTGCCAGCCACTCCGCCGCCCGGGCCACGGCCTCGCGCTCGGGGCGGACGCGCGTACGAGCATAGCTGGGCGGGACCACCTCGGCCTCGGCCTCCTCGTCCATGATGTTGGTTGGCACTGAGACCAGCACCGGGCCTGGCGGAGGGGCCATCGCCACCTGGAAGGCGCGGCGCACAAGCATGGGCAGGTCGGCGGCGTCCTGCACCTCCACCGCCCACTTGGTCACGGTCCGGGCCATGGCCACCACGTCGCCCCAGAGGATGGGCTCCTGCTGGGCGCCCCGTTGCGCGTGCTGGCCGACATACACGACCATAGGTGCCCGGGTCCAGTAGGCGTTGTACAGCATGCCCATGGCGTTGCCGAGACCCGGAGTGATATGGAGCTCCACCAGGGGCGGCACCGGCGATATCCTCGAGTAGCCGTCGGCGATCCCTACCGCTACACCTTCGTGCAGCGCCAGCACGTACTGGATCTGGGGATAATCGTTCAGGGCGTCCATAAAGGCTTGCTCGGTAGTCCCTGGATTGCCGAAGACGTAGCGGACGCCAGCAGCCACTAGCTGCTCCATCATCAGGTGGCGACCTGGCATCCTCGGCACGGCCCTGGGCCTCCCCGCCGGGGTATACGGCATGGCTATGTTATCACCTGTGCGAGGGCGTCCGCCACCGGGACGGGACGGGGACACCGTTGCCATCCGATTACAGAACGGTGTATGCTTATCATCTGCAGCCGGTTGCAACGACAAATCATAGCATCTGGGGAGCAGCCGTCATGAGCGGTGCGTGCCCGTCCGATGGCGAGACGACTGCCGTCGGCCGTCCCAGCGATGCCGGTACAGCGGCGCCCCGCCCGGGACCAGGGCCGGACGGCTTCCAGTTCGAGGTGGAGGAGCTGCACTGCCTGCTGGTGCGCATCGTGCGCGAGGGCCGGCAGGTAGCACGCGCCCAGCTCCACCACCACCCGCCTGGGGCGTTGGACGTGGCCGACCTGTTCGCCGCGCCCGAGCACCGCGGTAGGGGCCTGGCCAGGGCGGTCCCCTCTTATTGCCTGTTATTGCCTGCGCCTGGCCGAAGATCTGGGCGTCGGCGCGGTGACAGCCCATACCTCGCCACTCAACCTGCCCCCGTACAATCTATTTCGCTCCATGGGGTTCCACACCTGCCAGGCGGAGGAACACCTCGAGCGCCCTGTCGGGAGGGATCAGGCACATGAATGAGGGAACGCAGGCAGGTGCCCCTGGAGAGCGCCCAGGACACCACTGGCGAGACCCGGACCGAGCACGGGAGTATATGCAAAGGATGGACGCCCCGGCCGAGTAGCGCCATCGTCAGTTCGAGCTGCTGGTGCGCCTCCTGCTCTACCCGCGCGACGCCGCCATCCGAGTGCTCGACATCGGGGCCGGCCATGGGGCAGTGGCGGAAGCCGGGCTGGCGGGTAAGCCGCGGGCCCGGGCGCTCCTGCTGGCCATCTCGCCGGCGATGATAGAGCTGGGGCGGGAGCGTCTGGTATGCTTCGCCGGTCGTTATCGGTACCTAGGGTGGGACTTCGCCGACGGCTCGCTGCCCCAGGGAGAAGGGCCTTTCCAGGTGGTGGTCTCGTCGCTGGCCATTCACCACCTGCTGGCGGAAGCGACGCGGCGCCTCTACCGAGAGGCCCGTTCGCTGCTAGCGTCGGGAGGATGCTTCCTGAACTTGGACATCGTGGCCGCCCCCACTCCAGCCATGGAGCAGCTGTACCGGCGCTTGGCAGAGGAAGGCGGGTGGTCTTCGGGGCCGTCGGGCCGGCACAGTCGACTCCACGAACTGGGCCAGCACCTGGAGTGGCTGAGAGAGGCTGGCTTCGCCGAGGTGGACCGCTACTGGAAGCAGTGGCACCTGGCGCTGTTCGGCGGCTTCGTCCCAGGCGCCTGAGTGCCAGCGCGTTGTGCCCCACTGCTGCCGGTGCTAGCCTCGGACTAGGTCGGCGCTGCACCTGTCAGCGACTCCAGCCGGCCCGGAGGAGGTGATCCACATGGCCCGCTACCCGGCCTACGGGCGCTCGCCGTTCTCCCGGTTCGCGCGCTGGACGGCCCAGGCGGCAGGCCATCCCCTCGGGTTCCTGCTGGCGGTGTCGGTGGTGCTGCTGTGGGCGGCCACGGGGCCCGTCTTTCACTTCAGCGACTCCTGGTAACTAGTCATCAACACCGGCACCACCATCGTCACCTTCCTCATGGTCTTCCTCATCCAGAACACGCAGAACCACGACGGGGCAGTGGTGCAGCTCAAGCTGGACGAGATACTGCGGGCCGAGCGCAACGCCCACAATGCCCTCCTCGACCTGGAGGAGCTGACGGACGCCGAGCTGGAGCACCTGCGTCAGCATTATCTGGAGCTGGCGTGCCAGGCCCGCGAGCGGATGCGCGGCGGCAGGGATGCCGCTCCGCCCGACGAAGCTATCGAGCGGGCGGTGGCCGCCGACGTAGGCGAAGGCCAGCGCCGGCAGGGCCGCCGGCGGCGGCCTCCTAACGACCGCTGAACCTGGGCTGACGCTTGGCCAAGAAGGCGCGGGCGGCCTCGGCCTGGTCATCGGTGTTGAAGGTGAGCATCTCCAGCGCCAGGGCCGCCGGCATGGTGAGGGAGAGCCCCCACTTGAGCCACTGGTTGAGGGCCAGCTTGGTCCAGCGCACCGCCCACACCGGCCCCTCGGCCAGGCGCCGGGCGTAGGCCAGGGCGGTGGGCAGCACCTCGTCGGCGGGGACGGCCCGGTTCACCAGGCCGATGCGCTCCGCCTCGCGGCCATCGATGAGGTCGCCGGTCATGAGGTACTCCTTGGCACGGTGGATGCCCACCAGCAGGGGCCAGATGACGGTGCCGCCGTCGCCGGCCACCACGCCTGCCCGGACGTGGGTGTCGCCGATGCGGGCGGTCTCGCTCATGACCACGATGTCACAGAAGAGGGCGAGGGTCGCGCCCAGGCCGGTGGCCGGCCCGTTGACGGCCGCTACCATCGGCTGCTCCACCCGGAGCATGTTCTCGATGATGTCCAGGGCCTCGCGCATGGTGCGCTGCTGGCCCAGGAAGTTGCGGTGGGTGGACTCCAGCCAGCGCATGTCTCCGCCGGCGGAGAAGGCCCGGCCGGCGCCGGTGAGGACGATGGCCTTCACCTCCGGGTCGGCAGCCAGGGCCGGCCAGACGTCCACCAGCTCGCGGTGCATGACCTCGTCCACGGCGTTGAGCGCTTCCGGGCGGTTGAGGGTGACTACGGCCACGCCTTCGTCTTTCTCTACTTTCAGCGTCCGGAATGTCTGCTGCGCCATCAGTCGCTCCTCCTGCCAGGGATGGGCGGGCAGCGCCTCGCCGCCAGTATAGTAGCACCCCGAGCGCGAAGGGCAGCCCGTGGCAGTGGGGGGAGCGTGGGCCGAAGGCGTGATAGGATGGGGACGCGGCAGGGCGCTTCGGCAGAAGCGTGAATCAGGTCGGCGGCCCCGTGACCTCTCTCCTTGCGGTGCTGCGCCGCAGCGGGGCAGGAGGCTGGCGGCGGGCCTTCGCCTCGCTGGAGGTGCGGAACTTCCGTCTCTTCTGGGCCGGGCAAGTGGTCTCACTGGTGGGGACCTGGGCCCAGCTCACCGGCCAGTCGTGGCTGGTGGTGAGCGACCTGCGGGGCTCTCCCCTGGCCCTGGGCACCATCACCATGCTCCAGTTCCTGCCCGTGCTGCTTTTCTCTCTGGTGGCGGGGGTGGTGGTGGACCGGGTGAGCAAGAGGGCCTTCCTGGTGGGCACACAGGTGGCGGCCCTGGCCCAGGCCCTGGCGCTGGGGGTGCTGGCGTCGACGGGGCACGTGGCGCTGTGGCATGTGGGGTTGCTGGCCTTCTGCCTGGGAATGGTCAACGCCTTCGACAGCCCCGCCCGCCAGGCCTTCATCCCCGAGCTGGTGGGCCGGGAGCTATTGCCCAACGCGGTAGCGCTGAACAGCATCATCTTCAACCTGGCGCGCATCGTGGGGCCCATGGTAGCCGGGATATCCATCGCCGTGGTGGGGACGGCGAGCACCTTCTTCATCAACGCCGCCACCTTCCTGCCGGTCATCGCCGGGTTGCTGATGATGCGGTCCGGCGAGTTGCTGCCTGCGCCGCCCGCTCAGGCGGCGCCCCTTTGGCAGCAGGTGCGGGAGGGGCTTCGGTATGCCCTGGAGACGCCGCCGGTGTTCCGGGTCATGCTGCTGATGGCGTTCATCGGCACCTTCGGCTACAACTTCAGCGTGGTGCTGCCCCTGCTGGCGCGGTACGTACTGGGGGTGCAATCGGTGGGGTTCGGTGGGCTGAGCGCGGCCATGGGCGTGGGCTCAATACTGGCGGCGCTGGCGCTGGCCTACCGGCGCCAGGCTGGAGAGGGGCAGTTGCTGCTGGGCGCGGTGGCGTTTGGTGCGCTGCTGGTCCTGTTGGGGGCGTCCCACTGGCTGCTGCTGACGGTGGTGGTGCTGGTGCTGCTGGGGTTCGCGGGCGTGGTGTTCACCACCACGGCCAACACCCGCCTGCAGCTGCTGTCGCCGCCGCACCTGCGGGGCCGCGTGCTGAGCCTGTACGTGCTCCTGTTCCTAGGGAGCACGCCCATCGGCGGGCAGTTGCTGGGGCTGACGGCGGACAAGCTGGGGGTGCAAGTGGCGGTGATAGCCTTCGGCATGATAGCGCTGCTGGGGGTAGGGTTGGGCTTCTTCCACCGGAGCGCAGTGACCGCCTCCGATCACCTGCCCGCCGACAGCTGACGGCAGCGGGTACGGTGGAGGGCCCGGTGGGATTCGAACCCACGGCCCTGGGATTGAAAGTCCCGGTTTGGGCGTCCACGGTCGTCCGCAGCCGTCCATTTTGTATCTGGCATGGCCCGCTTTCCGTCCATTTTCGGCCAGGGCCGTCTGCTGTCGTCCGCCCGCTTTGCTGTCGAAATCGCTGTCGCCAGAGGCTGCCCTGCCTTTCGGGGTTCCTCAGGCAGCGCGGCTGTCAGTCAGGCCCGCGGCGCCCTCGAGGGCGCCGCACAGGGAGCGCAGGCGTGGCCCGAATTAGCTATGAACTCGTCTGGCTTTGTAGGAAAGTGGCTGGCAGTGGGCTAGGCTGGTACTCGAGAGTGGGGAGGGATAGCGATGGCCGAGGTAGGTCTGGTGCGGCTGGCCCAGGTAGCGAGGGAGGTAGGGGAGGCGGCCCTGCCCCCGTACAGCCATCCACGCTCGGGGCCGGCTGTACAGCCAGCCCCAGCTCCTGGCCATCCTCTGCCTCATGCGCTACGAGGGCTGGACTTATCGGGAGGCGGTGGTGCGGCTGGCCGAGCACCGGGAGCTGCGGGAGGCGCTCCATCTATCGAGGACGCCCCACTTCACCACCCTGCAGAAGTCCCTCGAGCGGCTGGGGGAGGAGGAGCTGGAGCGGCTCCTGGCGGAGACGGCCAGGAGCCTTGTGCCCCCAGGGGGCCCGCCCTCGACAGGGGCCTGTGATGCCACTGGCCTGCGCACCCCGAGGGCCAGCTCCTACTTCGTGCGGCGCCTCAGGGAGATGGGGCAGGCCAGGGCCAGGCGGGGCTGGCTGAAGCACCCTCTCCCGGTGGCGGTGAGTCGAAAGGACGTCACGTCCCAGCGGGCGAGGCTGCGCCCCTCCTCCGACATCCCCGACCTCCCTCCCCTGGTGGCCAGAGGGGCCAGGGTGGCCAGGCTGGGGGCGGTGCTGGCCGACACCGGCTGCGACTCCGAGGAGGACCATCGCTACGTTCGAGAGGTGATAGGGGCCATGAGCGTCATCCCAGCCAGGCATTGGTCATCACTACCCGCCAGAGGCCCAGGACGAATCCGGACCGCCCCGCGTCTCCACCTGCCGGTGCCGGCCGGCCCGGTTCGGGTACATTCCCGGGAACACTTTCCGGAGCGGCAGGAACTCCCAAAACAGTCGGGGACACTGTGCTCGCCCCGGAAATAAATGTTTCAACAACCGGAACGCTTCAGCCGCCCCTCCGAATCTGCACGCCGTGATATAAGGCCGAGCCCTGGAACACTCCCGGCGCCCACCCCCTCGGGAAGGCCGCTCTACGGCCTGAAGAGTACGACGAGATTTCGATGCGGTGCTTAAGCGCGTCCCAGGGTCCACCAAGACCGGCCCTGCTCCGTAAACTCGAACTTACCGGTCAGCCAGCGGCGGACCGCCCCGGGCGAGCAACGGCGATGGTAGAGGTCGCTGCCTCTCTCGCAGAAGTGGTGCGCCTGCAGCGTCGCCGGGGCGTGGTAGACCAGGGGCGACTAAGGGTTCACGCAGAGGCAACGACGCTGGCCCTCCCACGTGGGGCGAGAGGAAAAACGGGCGCCTCGGCAGGGATTCCGGCTTAGGCCGCCCCCTGCAGCATCGCCAGCAACAGATGTTCCGGAGCGGTTAGGGGGCGACGGCTCGCACCAGGCATGGTAGTCAACCCGGGGCAAGCGAGGGCCTCTTAGCGTCCAGCGGCCTTATGGCGAGTGAGGCCGACCGGTGGCGATGCCTGGCTATAGATTAGGCTCAAATGAGCCTGGTGCACAGGACTGGCGGTCCGGAAGGCCGATTGGGGATTGCCGTCCGGGGCTGCGGCTGAGACCTGGGGACGAGCTCATGGCCGGGGAGCGGATGCTCAGCAGCCAGCAGCGCTCCCGCACCGTCGCCCGTTCCTCGCCGGGAGCTCAGGGCAAAGAGCGCCCGCCGCCCGATCTTCACGACGGCGTGGCGAGTCCATCCTGATCCCCTCGCTAACGAACCGGCACTGGGTTGAGGGGGGTCTCGGTAGTCGCGTATGCTGCGGGCGATGGAGTCCGCCCTGCCCCTGCCGGGGGCGAACCGCCGCTGAGGTTGATAGCTCATACCGACACCAGTGGTAGGAGCTATTGTCATGGCGGCGGAACTGAACAGCCCCCAGAGCCTAGCGGCCCTCTGGATCGGCCTCGCCTTCGTTGCCAGCCTCCTGTCCATCAGGCTCGGCATCTCCGTGGCCTTGACCGAGATTGTCCTTGGGGCCATCGCCGGCAATGTCCTGGGCCTCGAGCCCAACGAGTGGGTCAACTTCTTGGCTGCCCTGGGCAGCGTGCTCCTCACCAACCTGGCCGGGGCGGAGGTGGAGCCATGGGTGCTGCGCGCCCGTTTCAGGGAGACCGTGTCCATCGGTCTGGTGGCCTTCGCCGCGCCCTTTCTGGGAGCCTTCCTCTCCTGCTGGAGGTGGCCGGCAGGGTGGAGCCTTTCTTGCGGGGGCTGCCAGCGCGGCACCTGGGCCAGACCGTCGCCTTGGTGACCCACGAGCTGGTCTGCCAGATCCTGGTATGCCTGGCCCTGGTCACCTTACTGAACGATGAGCACGGCGACTTCTATATGCAGCGGGAGGCGCTGCTGGCCCTGGCCCGCATCGGCAGCCCGGAGGCGCTCCAGGCACTGCGCGCGGCCCGCGGTCACCCATCGCGGCTGGTCCGCGACCTGGCCCGTCGCCTTTTCGCCGGGAGCGAAGGGCCGCGCTGAGCCGCGACCGCTGCCTGGGCGGCCCTCGTCTTCGACTCGAAGGTGCCCGGGCGTGGTATCATCGGGTGTGCGGAGATGCTGCGCAACCTGGGACCCGGCGAGCTCCTCATCATCCTGGCCATACTGGTGGTGCTCTTCGGTGCCTCCCGCCTGGGCGACCTGGGCGGCGCCATCGGTCGGGCCATCCGCGAGTTCCGCCGCGAGGTGCGCGACCGCGAAGAGCCGTCCGAGGGAGGGGAGGACGAGGGCGGCAGGCGACCGCCCCCCGGCGACGAGCAGCGCCCCCAGTTCCGCCACTGAGTGCCCGACTCCGGCCGTGCTCAGAGGAGAGGAGCCGACCCGAGCCGTCGGCCAGTGCCCGATGCCTGTGGAAGCTGTCGGGTGCTGATGCAGGCCACAGTTCGCCCCAGGGCGTGGCAGGGGAGATCTCAGGCACGCATGTGTTTTTCGCCGGTTCTCCCTCTGCCAGCGCCACGCCCTGCACTACCTTTTGGTCGAGACGGCGTTCTTCCCCGCATCGGGGCCGCACGGGGTTGCCGTCCTCTACGAGGCTCTGATGCAGCGGGCCGTGACCGCATTTTCGGGCCCCCCGTGGCTGCAGCGAGTGCTGGCGCCCCGACGTTTACGAGAGTCGGCCTCCTGCCTCATGTGCGAACTGGGATACGGGCCTCGGTCTGCCGCCGGCTTCATCCCCGAGCGGGTGCTTGGACAGGGAAGGGATGCCAGGAGGCTGCTGACCTTCCTGCGGGAGACGTCCCCATATTGGCAGGTAGCGGTCTGCGGCAGGTGCGCTGGTCGGGTACGGTCCGCCCTCTGCCGTCCGCATTTCTTGAGGGCAGGCAACCTGGGCGAGGCCGACCTGGAACGCCAGGCGGAGCTCATCCGCTGCATCTTCGGGCGGGTCCAGCGCTATTCACGCTCCTTCCGCTGGGAGCTGCGGGGCACCGATACCCCGGCTGACCGGGCAGGCCTGATAGCGGCTATGGGCTGGTGCCAGGGCTGGGGCCTGTGGCTGTCCCTGGTGCTCCCGTGAGAGAATGGGCGTGGGGCCTTCCTTGCCGGTGGCCTTTGCCGCCAGTGAGTCCCGCTGCGCGCATGTGGTCGGCTGTGGACAGCCTCCGCTGGTCTGAAGGGGTCGGTCTCGGGCTGCTCCAAGGCGTCGTGGGCGGCGTTTTCGGAATCGGCGGCAGCAGCATCGGCACACCGCTACTCAGGATGCTCTTGGACACGCCTCCCCTGGTAGCGCTGGGCACGCCTCTGCCACTGACGGTGCCCAGCTCCATCGCTGCCGCCGCTGCCTATAGACGCCGGGGAATGGTCAACTGGCGAGCGGTCCGCTGGACGGCCCCTGTGGCCGCACCAGCAGCGGCAGCAGGAGCCGTGAGCACCCGCTGGGTGCCCACTCAGCTGGTGATGATGCTGGTGGCGCTGACCCTGCTGCTGGCGGCAGCCCAGCTCTGGCGTCGGCAGTCGGGGGCACAGCCACGGCCAGACCTCTTCGGCTCATCGGGTGTATCGGCCCGGCCCTGGGCCCTCGCGTCCGTTGGCGTTTTGGTGGGTGCTGCGTCGGGCCTCTTGGCCAACGCGGGTGGCTTCCTGCTAGTGCCGGCCTACGTTTGGCTGTTGAGGGCTAGGGTGCGGGAAGCGGCGGCAACGGCCCTGTGCTGTGCCCCCTTCATCGCTCTACCGGGCATCGTGGTGCACGGCCTGCTCGGACACATAGACCCGAGCCTGGCCCTCCAGCTGGCCATTGGGGCGGTGGCCGGTTCCGTTCTGGGGGCCAGGCTCTCTCTCAGATTCCAGGCGATAAGGCTGAGACGGCCGTTCGCCGTTCTGCTTCTCGCCTTCGGCATCTACTTCTCTATGCGGGTGCTGAACAGTACTTCCTGAAGTCCCTAGGGGGAACCTTATCTCGCGCCCCCAGTCACGCCGTCGCGTTGTTCCTGGACGGTTACGGTGCTACGCTGTAGCTGCCCGGCAAACAAACGGGCTCGCAGGGGGTGGGGGAGTGCCCGACATCGGACTGCCCGAGCTGCTCATCATCCTGGGCATCCTGGTGCTCCTGTTCGGGGCTGGGCGGGTGGCGGAGCTGGGCGGCGCCCTGGGACGGGCCGTCCGGGAGTTCCGTCAGGGGCTGCGCGAGGAGGACGAAGGGTTCAGGCCTCCGGCGTCTGAGGCCGAGGGCGGCGACCAGGCGCGTCCTGGCTATCAGCACTAGGCCCGACGGTCGAGGTGATGGGGCCGTGGGGCGGTCCACGTCCGGGTCTGCCCCAGCGCCCGAGGCCAGCGGGCCACGGGTGCTGGTGGTGGACGACGACGAGCGTCTGCTGCTGGCCCTGTCTCGGGGCCTGCGGCTGCGTGGCTTCCAGGTGGCCCTGGCCGCCGATGCCACTCAGGCGCTCCCCTACCTGGACGGCGGCTGGCCCCAGGTGGTGGTGCTGGACGTGATGCTCCCCGGCACCGATGGCCTCACCCTCTGCCAACGGGTTCGCCAGACTTCAGACGTCCCCATCCTCATGCTCACGGCCCGGGACTCGGTGCCCGACCGGGTGGCAGGCCTGGAGGCGGGCGCCGACGATTACCTGGTCAAGCCCTTCTCCCTGGACGAGCTGGTGGCGCGTTTGCGGGCGCTGCTGCGTCGCACCGGCCAGCGGCCCGTGACCAGGCAGAGGCTGGCCTACGCCGACCTGGAGCTGGATCTGCGCTCGTGGCGGGCCTGCCGTGGCGGTCAGCCACTGCCCCTGACGGCCACCGAGTTCCGGCTGCTGGAGCTCTTCCTCCGGCACCCCGAGGAGGTGCTTACCCGCGACCGCATCCTGGCTGCCGTGTGGGGCGACGAGCCGGAGGTGGAGTCCAACGTGGTGGACGTGCACGTGGCCAACCTGCGCCAGAAGATGGAGGCAGGCGGGCGTCCCCGCCTCGTCCAGACGGTGCGCGGGGTAGGCTACGTCCTGCGGGCGGGTGACTAGCCCTTGTCGCTGCGGCTGCGGCTGGCCCTCCTATACACGCTTTTGCTGGCCGGGGTGCTGGCCGTCTTCGGGGCGCTGACCTTTGTCCTCGTCTCTAAGCGGCTGTATGCGGCGGTGGACGAGGGGCTTCGGGCCGAGGCGGAGGCGGTAGAGCAGGCCATCGGCCCCGGCGACGGCCCCCTGACCTCCCAGCGGGTGCTCGAGAGCTTCCAGCGGCTCTCGCAGCTGGCCAACGAGCTGGCGACTTTCTACGTGCTGGATCCCTCGGGCCAGGTCCTGTATTCGTCGGTGAGGGGGCCAGCCCTCGCGCCCCTCCCCCGGCCGCAGGAGATGCCCGGCTATGTGACCTACCGCAGTCACGGTCAGGGCATTCGCCTCTATCTGGACCCGGTGGTGGGCGAGGATGGGCAGGTGCTGGGGGCGGTGGAGGTAGGGCAGTCGCTGCGGGCCACCGACGGCGCCCTGAGCGAGATCCGCAACGTCATCGCCCTCGGGGGCGCGGTGGCGCTGGCCCTCACCGCCGGCTCCTCTTATCTGCTGGCCGGGCGCGCCCTAGCGCCGGTGCGGCGGCTGGCGGCCCTGGCCCGCTACATCGAGCGCACGGGCGACTTCCGCCGTCGCCTGCCCGAGCCGGCCACCCGCGGTGAGCCCAAGGAGCTGGTCTCCACCTTCAACGCCATGATCGAGCGGGTGGAGCGGACCCTGAGGCTGCAGGCGGCCTTCCTCGCCGACTCCTCCCACGAGCTGCGGCGGCCTCTTACGGTCATCCGCACCGACATAGACGTGCTGCGCTCCGACTCCCTGCCTCCGGAGGAGCAGAGGGCATGTCTGGACGAAATGGCGGCCGAGGCGGAGGCCATGGGCAGGCTCATCGCCGACCTGTTGTTCCTGTCACGAGAGGGGGAGCAGGCCATCGAGCGGGAGCCGGTGGACCTGAGCGACCTCTGCCGTGAGGTGGTAGACCGTTACCGCGAGCAAGCAGACGGACACGTGCTCGTAGCCGACATCGAGGACGGGCTGTGGGCCAGCGGCGACCGCCAGCGGCTGGCCCAGATGCTCACTAACCTGCTGGAAAACGCCCTGGACTACACGCCGGCTGGTGGCGAAGTGTGCGTCTCCCTGAGTCGCTCCGGCGCCTGGGCCGAGCTGAGGGTGAGCGACACAGGTATCGGCATCCCGCCGGAGGAGCTGCCGCAGGTGTTCGATCGCTTCTTTCGGGGCAGGGAGGCTCGGGCCATGCGGCCCCAGGGCAGTGGCCTGGGGCTGGCCATCGTCCGCCACGTGGCCGAGGTGCACGGCGGCGAGGTGCGGGCCGAGAGCGAGCCCGGCCGGGGCACCACCTTCACCGTCCGCCTTCCTCTTCTGGCCCGGTAGAGGGCTGCCTTAATCTTTTCCCAATCTTTGGGCCATCTTAATGCGTCCTTCATGAACGGCCGGCGGCCGCTGGCGGAACATGGGCCTCGCGATGGAGCTGCGAGTGCCCGCTGCCGCCGTCCACTTCCCCGAGGAGGACCGGCGCTGGCTGCTGGAGCGCATAGACGAGATCCTCCAGAGCGGCCGCCTCACCCTGGGCCCCTACACCCGCACCCTGGAGGAGGAGTTCGCCGCGCTGTGCGGGAGGCGCTACGCCGTAGCCACCGCCAGCGGCACCGCTGCCCTGGAGATAGCCCTGCGGGCCATCGGCGTGGCGGGGCGGGAGGTGGTGGTGCCGGCCAACACCTTCTTCGCCACCGCCGCCGCCGTGCTGCACGCGAGCGGCGTCCCCCGCTTCGTCGAGTGCGAGCCGGCAGCCCTGGCCCTCGACCCCGAGGCCCTGGAGGGTGCCATCGGCCCCCGTACCGCCGCCGTTATCGTGGTGCACATCGGCGGCATCGTCAGCCCTCACATTGAGCACATCGCCGACATCTGCCGTCGGGCAGGGGTGACTCTGGTGGAGGATGCCGCCCATGCCCACGGCTCCAGCTACCTAGGCCGGCCGGCGGGCAGCTTCGGCCTGGCGGCGGCCTTCTCCTTCTACCCGACCAAGGTGGTCACCAGCGGCGAGGGCGGGATGCTGGTGACCGACGACGAGGCCATCTACCGCGAGGCATTGGTCTATCGCGACCAGGGCAAGGAGCGGTTCGACAGCAACCGCCATGTGCGCCTGGGCTACAACTGGCGAATGAGCGAGGTCCACGCCGCTATCGGCCTGGCCCAGGTGCGACGGCTCCCCGGGTTCATTGCCCACCGGCGCCACATCGCCGCCGTCTACGACCGGGAGCTGGCTGCCCTGGCGCCCCACCTGGTGCCCGTGCGCGAGCCGGAGGGGGCCCGAAGCAACTACTACAAATACATCTGCTGGTTACGGGGGCTGCCCCGCGACCTGCTGAAGGCGCGGCTGCGGGAGCGTTACGGCGTCGCCCTGAGCGGCGAGGTCTACGATCTGCCCTGCCACCGCCAGCCCTGCTTCGCTTCCTGGGATCCGGGCCCCCTGCCGGTGGCGGAGGAGATTTGCGCCTCCCACATCTGCCTGCCTATCTCAGCCCGCATGACCGAGGACGATGCGGCCTATGTCTGCTGGGCGCTGCGCCGGGCCATCGCCGAGCTGCTGGCGGAGGGCCACGGAGGCGAGGGGCCTTGCGCGTAGGGGTCGCCGGCGGCTCCGGCTTCATCGGCTCCCACGTGGTGGACGCCCTGCTGGAGGCGGGGCACGAGGTGCGGGTCCTGGACTTGCGCCCGTCCCACCGGCCCGAGGCCGAGTTCCGCCCGGCGGACGTGCTGGACGCCGAGGCGCTCGTCGAGGCGGCGGCCGGACTGGACGCCCTCTTCCATCTGGCGGCGGTGGCCGACGTGAACGACGTGGACCGCGACCTGGCCGGGGCCGTGGCGGTGAACGTGGTGGGCACGGCGAACGCCCTCCTCGCCTGCCTGCGGGCGGGGGTGGGGCGCTTCCTTTTGGCCAGCACCGTCTGGGTCTACTCCTCCCTTCCCGACCGCGCCGCGGCGCCGGTGAGGGAGGACGCGCCCCTGGCGGTGGCGGCCCAGCGCCACCCCTACACCAGCAGCAAGATCGCCGCCGAGATGCTCTGCCACGACTTCCAGCACCGTTACGGCCTTGCCTGCACCGTCCTGCGCTATGGCATTCCCTACGGCCCCCGTATGCGCCCCTCGCTGGTCATACCCACCTTCGTGAGGCGGGCCCTGCGCGGCGAGCCGCTGCTGGTGGCGGGGGACGGCTCGCAGACGCGCCGCTTCCTCTACGTGGGCGACCTGGCCCGTGCCCACGTCCTGGCCCTCTCGCCCCGGGCCGCCGGCCGCACCTACAACCTGGACGGGGACGAAGAGGTCAGCATCCTACGCCTGGCCGAGACGGTGCTGAAGCTTACCGGCTCCCGCAGCCGCATCGAGTTCGTGCCCGCCCGCGGCGGCGACTATCGCGGCGTGGCGGTGAGCAGCGAACGGGCGCAGCGGGAGCTGGGCTGGCGGCCAGAGGTGCCCTTCGACGAGGGGATGGCCCTCACCGTGCGCTGGCTGGCAGAGCAGGAGCGGTTGGCCGCCCCCACACAGCCATGAGAGAGGTCCTGCCAGCCCAGGAAGGCGTCGCTCCACCGCTCAGGCGTCGCCAGGTGGTGGCGGTGGTGCCCGCCTACAACGAAGAGGCCACCGTGGCCCGGGTGCTGGAGCGCCTTTACCCCCTAGTGGACCGCATCGTGGCCGTGGACGACGGCTCCACCGATGCCACCCGCCAGCGGCTGCTCGCCTGGGCCGGGGACCGGGACGGCGTTCACCTGTTGCTCTTCGACCGCAACCGGGGTCTCTCGGCTGCCTACCGCGCCGCCTTCGAGCTGCTGGCGCGCCTGCGCAGGAAGGGCGAGCTGGACGATGGCGACATCGTGCTGACGGTGGACGCCGACGGCCAGCACGACCCCTGCGACGTGGAGCGGCTGGTGGCGGAGATGGAGCAGGGCGGCTACGATGCCGTCATCGCCTGCCGCGACCTCTCCGGCTACAGCCCGCTCAAGCGGCTGGGGAACTGGCTGCTGTCCCTCTGGGCCTCCCTCTGGGCAGGACGCCGCCTGCGGGACGTGGAGTCAGGCCTGCGCGCCTTCCGGCTGGGGGCGCTCCTCGCCTGCCTGCCCTACTACCGGGGCTGGCGCTACAGCGAAACGGTGGAGCTGGCCGTGGTCCTCTGCCGCCTGGGCTACCGTCTGAGCGATGCCGTGGCGGTGGCGGTGCCGGTGCGCCGCTCCCGCACTAGCATCCGCGATGGGCTGGTGGACTTCCTGGCCATCCCTTTCGCCTGGTGGCGGGCCTGGACGGGGGGCACGCGCCCTCGGGGGCTGCCCCTCCGCCTCTCTTACCTCCTGCCGCTGCCCTTCCTCCTCGGGCTGCTATTTCTGCTGTTCGACCTGCTCTGGCACCCGCTTTTCTTAGGCGACGACTCCGTCCACCACTACGCCCACATCTGGTATGTCGGCCACTACCTGGCCGAGCATCGCTCCCTGCCCCTGCACATCCCTTACCTGGAGGGCGGGCGGGCCATGGCCTTCCCCTACGGCCTGCCCGTCTACGTGCTGGGTGGGCTGCTGAACCTGGCCCTGGGCGACCGGGCCGTGGGGCTGATGATGGACCTGGCGCTGGCAGGCGTCCTGGGAGCGGCGGCCCTCCTGCGACCCGCCCTGCGGCAGCCCTGGCCCCTTTGCCTCGTGCTGCTGAACCCCTTCCTGGTAGACGCCGTCTATGCCTTCCAGCTCACGACCTTGTGGTGCGCCCTCTTCTTCCTTCTCTGGGCCTGGGCGGTGGAGTCGCGAAGGAAGCTGGTGGCGGTGCCACTCCTGTGGCTCGCGGTGGCCGCCCACCCGGTGGTAAGCATTCCCGCCGTGGCCGCCTACGGAGTCTACGCCTGGCTGAGGCGTAAGGGCTCCCTGCCTGCCCTCGCCCAGTCGGTCGCCCTGGCCGCCCCTGCCCTGGTCCCCGTCCTCTGGATGACGCTGCACACCCCTGCCCTGTCGGAGACTTCCCTCGGCACCGTGGCCGCCTCGGTGGCCGATTCCCTGTCCCGGCGCCTGACCATCGTCGCCCTGCCCATCGCCTTGGGCGACGCCTGGCCCTGGCTGCGGCAGCGCTACCTGCCTGTCTTCGGGGCCGGACTGACGGTGTTGGGCATCGGGGTGGCCCTGGCCACCGGGCCTGTCCAGGTGCAGCCCGGGGTGGGAAGTTACTACGGCGCCCTCCACGGCGAGCGGCACCTCTACGACGATTTCATGGCCTCGGACGCCTTCCGGCCCGGGGCCGTCTACCGGGTGCTGGAGCCCAACGAGCGAGAGGACGGCATGTACCGCCTCATCCAGCATGAGGCGGTGCTGGCGCACGAGTTCTTCAGCGAGAGCGTGGGGCGGCGCAACTGGCGCTCCGCCGCCGAATACCGCTGCTACCTGGCGGGCAAAGGCGTCGAATACGTTGTAGTGGAGGGAGAGTTCCAGCGTCAGTTCCACACCAACGAGGCATCGCTCCTGGAGGGGATGGTGGCCGCCGGCGACGCCTCCGTCGCCTACCGCGACCCCGGCGGCCGCTTCGTGGTCTACGACGTTTCCCGCCTCAGCGGCCCCGCTCCGGCAGAACAGGGATGCCGAGGCTGACGCCCCTCTTGACCCTCCTCGCCCAGTGGCGGCAGGTGGCCCGCTCCCCGGACCTGCGGGACTGCCTGGCGGTGGGCTTCCTGGTGGACTGGGCCTTCGCCTTGGTCTTCTTGGTGGGGCTTCAAGTGCACGGGCCGGCGGAGCCGGGCGGGAGGGGGGCCCTGGCGGGCTACGCCCTGGCCGCCTACGGTGCCGCCAAGCTAGCCGTGCAGGCCGCCTCCGGCCCCTTGCTGGAGCGGCTGGGGCCAGGCTGGGGGCTGCGGCTGGGGCTGGCCACCGTGCTGGCGGGCATGTCGGTGCTGGCCCTCGCCGCCCGCAAGGCTGGCGTGCTGGCCGGGGCCTCCGTCTACGGGGCCGGCGCCGGCCTCTCCTGGCCCTCCCTCTATGCTCTGGCCAGCGCTGCCTTCCCCTATGAGGAGCGGGGCCGCCTGAACTCGGGGCTGGCCCTGGCCTCGGTGGTGGCCCTGGCGGCCGGCGTGGGCACCGGCGTGCTGCTGCCCGAGGGACTGCCCCTGGCCGCGGTGGTGGCGCCAGCGGCCCTCGCCATCCTGTTGGCCATGACCCTCTCGCAGCGCCTGGGCCACCTCGCCCATCATGCGCCGCTCGGGGCGGCACCCCTGTCCGAGGCGGTGGGGCTGGCGCTGCGGCCCGCCAGCGCCCTTGTGTCCCTCCTCTTGTTGCTCCAGACCACCGCTGCCGGCTCGCTGGTGGCCGTTTTCCGCCCCTGGGGCAGGGAGCTGCTGGGCGTCTCCTTCCACACCCAGGCGCTCCTCCTGGCGCCCGCCGCCCTGGCCGGGGGGAGCGGCCTGGCCCTGGGCGGGCCCGCCGCCGACCGTGCGGGCCGCCTGCCGGTGATGGCAGCAGGTATGTCCCTGGCGGGCGCCGCAGCCCTGGCCACCTCGTCCCTGGGCTTCCCGCTGGCTGCGGCCGCAGCTGCCTCCCTCGGGGGCGTGGGGATGGGGCTGGCCGCGCCCACCTTCGGCAGCCTGGCCATGGACGTGGCCCGCTGGTGGGGCCGGGACGCTCTCCTGGCCTGGTTCCTGGCCGTGGAAGGGGCAGGCCACGCCCTGGGGCCGGCCCTGGGCGGACTGCTGGAGTCCACCTCGGGGCCGACGCCGGTGCTGAGGCTGGCTGCCGGCCTCTTCCTGGCCTGCGCCGCCGTCGCTCTGGCGGGCTGGCGCGCAGGCTGGCAGGAGCTGGGGCCGGCGTTGGCGACCGGCGGAGGCGACGGCTGATGTCCCCAAGACTGCTCTTCGCCCTGCCGCTGCCCCTTCTGGCCGTGCTGGGCGCAGGCTACTACGCGGCCATAACCCCTTCCTCGCAGCTCTACGGCCGGCTGGTCACCCACGGACCCCGCGACGCGCCCCTGGTGGCCCTCACGTTCGACGACGGCCCCAACGGCGAGTGGACTCTGGCCGTGGCCAGGGTGCTGGAGGAGCACGGCGTCCGGGGCACCTTCTTCGTGGTGGGGGAGAATGCCGTCCGCGACCCTCAGATGGTGCGGGAGCTGGCGGCCCGCGGCCACCTGATAGGCAACCACTCCTTCCGCCACCGCAAGCGGGACGCCCTCCTAGACCCCTCTTACTCCGACCTGGCGCGGGCCGAGGCGGCCATCCGCGACGCCACCGGCCTCTGCCCGGCCCTCTTCCGGCCGCCCAACGGCTTCCACACCCCCTGGCAGCTACGGGCGGTAGCGGCCCACGGCCTCCTGGCCGTGACCTGGGACGTGCAACCTTCGGACTGGAAAGGGCCTCCGCCCGAGGAGCTGGCGCGACGAGTGGTGGAGGCGGCGCGCCCCGGCTCCATCGTCCTCCTGCACGACGGGCTCGATACCCGCAGCGATGTGGACCGCTCTCGCCTGCTGGCGGCGCTGCCGACCATCGTCCAAGGGCTGCAGGAGCGGGGCTTCCGGCTGGTGCGGCTGGACGAGCTCCTCGGCGTGGCACCCTACGTGAGCGATTGCAGCTGGGCGGCGGGCCCATGACTGGCCGCGCGCTGGTGACGGGCGGGGCCGGCTTCATCGGCTCCCACATCGTGGAGGCCCTGCTGGCCCAGGGCTGGGAGGTGGAGGCGCTGGACGACCTGAGCGCCGGGTCCCCCCTGCACCTCCCGCCCGACGTCCCCCTGCACGTGGCCGACGTGCGCTCCCCGAACTCCCTCCGGCGGGCGCTGGCCGGTCGCCGCTTCGACGCCGTCGTCCACTGCGCCGGACAGACCAGCGTCGCCACGTCGGTGCGGGAGCCGCTGCACGACTGGCAGACCAACGTGCGGGGCACGCTCAACGTCCTCTCCTGGGCAGTCGCCACCGGTGCCGGGCGGTTCGTCTTCCTCTCCTCCGGCGGCGCTATCTACGGCGAGACGCCGCGGCCGGCCCGCGAGGACGACCGGCCCCGTCCCGAGAGCCCCTACGGCCGCCACAAGCTCCTGGCCGAGATGCTGGTGCGGGCATCGGGCCTGCCCCACGCGGTCTTGCGGCCGGCCAACGTCTACGGCCCCCGCCAGCGGGCCGGCGCCGAGGGCGGCGTGGTGGCCATCTTCCTCGATCGCCTGCGCTCCGGCCGACCGCTGGAGGTCTATGGCGATGGTCGGCAGACGCGCGACTTCGTCCACGTCGGTGACGTGGCAGCGGCAGCCGCCCTCGCCCTCCGTTGGCCCCGCAACGTCACCTGGAATGTCGCCTGCGGCCGGGCTGTGTCGGTGCTGGAGCTCGCCCACCTGCTGGGGCAGCTGCTCGATATGGAGCCGGAGCTGCGCTTCCTGCCGGGCCGCCCCGGCGACGTGCGGCGCTCGGTGCTGGATCCGGGACGCCTGATCGCTGCCGGCTGGGGCCCACCCCTATCCCTGAGAGAGGGGCTTCGGCGGCTCGTTGCGGAGACCGGGGCCGTCGAGGGTTGGCCGGGCCTCTCGCCCGGCAGGAGGAGGCGGTAGCGTCGGACCCGGACGGCTGTAAGCCCCCGGTATGCCGTTGCGGCCGCGCGCTCGCATGAGGCCGAACCGGCGCTTCATGGAAACTTCATGAAACAACGAAGGAAGCAGCGCATAGTGGAATTGGCCGCCCTAGAGAAGCGGCCCGCATCGCCAGGAGCGGGGGAACCGGAGACGAGAGCGGCCGAAAGCGAAATAGCTTGAAGAGCGAGACGCGCGACGGAGGTGATGAGATGCGACGTCTGCTTCCGTTACTGGCCGCTGCTGTCGTCGGCGGGCTGGTGGCGGCGGGTGTGGCCTGCGGTGGCGAGGAGGCCACCCCGACCCCCGTGCGCACCACCACCGCCGTCCGCACGCCCACGCCCGCCCCGCGCACGACGCCACTGCCCACGCCCACCGTCCCACGGCTGTCGCCTACCCCCACGCGCTAGTCCTGACTCACCTGTGGCCGCAGCCGATGGGCGGCCATGGCGTTGCTGCAGCCGACGGCGGCGGGCAGGCTGTGTAGTCCATGCGGACCGGGAGGTGACACTGGCAACTGGTGGTGCCGACTGCTTAGCAGCCGATCTGTGAGCGCCAAAGGCCACAATCGGCACCGCTGTGGCAGCGTCCGTATCTTGCACATGAAAACGCTGCCGTGGGGAGCCATAAGGGGGTGGAGGGATGCTCAACAACCTGAAGACGGCGGCCCTGCTGGCCCTGCTGGCGGGCATCTTCATGGGCATCGGGGTGCCCGTCGGCGGCATGAGCGGCCTGTTGGTGGGCTTCGTGCTGGCCCTGGTCATGAACGGCTTCGCCTACTGGTTCTCGGACCGCATCGTCCTGGCCATGACCGGCGCGAAGGAGGTCTCGCCCCAGGAGGCGCCCGACCTGCACCGCCTGGTGGAGGAGGTGGCCGCCCAGGCGCGGCTACCCAAGCCCAGGGTGGCCATCATCCAGGCCGACCAGCCCAACGCCTTCGCCACCGGCCGCGACCCCAAGCACGCGGT
>ENA-ORXB01001605-ORXB01001605.1-sediment-metagenome-genome-assembly--contig:-NODE-1605-length-24853-cov-14.713917_pt1 | contig 24853 bp, 27 predicted proteins | sample MGYA00237863_ERZ511475 | MGnify/ENA primary metagenome ERZ511475 (study PRJEB26305, sample SAMN06343858) | sediment metagenome | isolation source: hot spring sediment | place: Canada: British Columbia... | reverse complement strand
CCAACAATAAATCGCCACTCGGACTAAAACACAGGGTATCAACACAGATAGCATCTTCTCCCAAATCGATAACATGGAGTAGCGAAAAATTTTCAAAATCTACTAACCCAACGCGCGCTTGGTCATCTAATCCTTCACCGCCTCCAACAGCAAGCAGGCGCGAGTCAGGTGAAAAAACAACCGAATTCGGATTCGGCACCTCAGGAACGAACATGCCGCGCAGTCTCTTCTTTGGAGGGCACTCTCCCACGTACAAAAAGCTATTGCCTCCTACGAGCGCGAGCCACTGACCAGAAGGCGATACGGCTAAGGATGATACGCCCTGCAGCGAGGTGAGTTGGAGTCGCTTTAGCCGCCTCGATGAACGATCTACCCACCATCCACCACAGTTTAGGGTACCTACGATTAGGTGAGTAGGATCCTTTGCGAATTTTATGGACCTTACCCAACAGCTAGGGATAACATAATGTTCACGAACCACTGGGTTGCTCACACCCCTAACAAGCAGATTGCCCTCAGTATCTGCTATCGCAAGTTCTTCATGGGAGCTACTCAGTGCAGCTGCCCATGCTTCCGATTCCATAATGTGCTCACTCAATAGTCGGATTCTGGCAACCATTCCTGATGCTCTCGGTATTGTACCCACCCGCGAATACTGCCCACGACTCATTTTACAATAACCGTTACCACAGTGCCATCTGGTTCCACGATAACTTCTACATTACCTCGCTTATACTTGTACCTACCATTTTTTTGTTTTCGTGGAGACTTGTCTTGACGCATTATATCTTCAACGTCTTGCTCTGAGAGACTGTCGAGCATTTCCGCATCTTCGCCTCGCAAGGCGCGAACACCGAAGACTTTCGTAGCACAGGAATATCCCGTGCGCAGCAATTGCTCGACGGTTTCTTAGCGTTGCACTCGTCCAATTTGTCCTCAAATTGCCTGCTCCACTGTTTCCCTCTTTTGTAGTTCTTGTTGGTCATTATGTGGTGCCCGTGCATTTTTTGAGTTGCATTCTTCGCTGCGCCTTTGGTGGCGGTTGCCCCTGTGCCTTGTGCCACTGCCTTCTTGGTTGACCCCGCCGAGACTTGCTTCGCCCCGTTGCGCAACGCCGATTTCAAACCGCCTTTTGCTATGCCTTTGACAATCGTGCCTGTCCCAAAGGTGGTGCAGTCCAAGATCAAGCCGCCGACGCCGATACCAATCATCACCCAGTCGCCTTCGCGGATGCCCTGTATCAGGTCGCTTCCGCTGCCGACGAAGGGGATGAAGTCCACCCACCTTTCGCCGTCAGGGTCTATGAGGTTGAGAGGGTCGTTGCCGCAGAAGCGGTAGAGATTCGGGTCGCCTGAGTCTGCATCTGCTGGATCTCTCTGCAGCCAGCGGGCGGTGCGCGGGTCATACGCCCGCGCGCCCACATGATAGAGGCTGACTTCAGGAATCCACTCGTACCCATACGCCCCGTTCCAAGTGAACGGCTGGCGCGTGCTGCCGTTGTGAACGACATTCCCCCACGCATCGTAATCATAACGGTCGGTAATCTGCCCTGTCTCGGCGTCAATCAGCGCGCGTACATGCCCCAGCGCGTCGCACACATACAGCTGCACCCGACCGCCCGCAATCCGCGCCAGCGGTCTCTAATACCAATCGCGCGGTCAGAGTTTATGAATTGCCCCCCTCCTTTAGGTTCCCCCCGCTTCGCGAGGGGAACCGCGCGAGGCGCGCCTACTCGGTTCCCCCTGCGTGCAGGGGGAACCTGCAGGAGGGGGTCATCAACTGCTGTTTTTGTGAACTTTGGCTTGGCGATTGGTATTACACCTCTCTGCCCCTGCGGATTGCTTGGGTATCCCCCCAGCTCAGTCTGCCGCCTCGCCGAAGAAGGCTTCCACAGGAATCAGCCCCATCTGCGCCGCGCGTCGGAACGCCTTCACACGGTTGTTGACATTGAGTTTCTCGTAGATGTTCGCCAAATGGAAGTCCACCGTGCGCTTGCTCACAAACAGCGCGTCCGCCACTTCCTGCGAGGAGCGTCCCTGCGCGATGAGGCTCAGCACCTCAATCTCGCGCTTCGTCAGCCGTACCGGCTTGTTGCGGTTCTGCCAGTTCCCTTGGCTCATCGTCGTATCACCTCGTTCCATGAGATTTCGCCGCCCGCAAGAAGGGTATTCCATATCCCCGTGAAAATTTCACAGTCGCTTCTCCCCATGCCCTCTTTAGACACCCGAACGCCCCCTTAGGTTCGCAAACGGTATAATCCCCCGTGTTTATCGACGAGGCGGTGATCGAGGTAGAGGCGGGTCGCGGCGGGGACGGGTGCGTCTCGTTCCGCCGTGAGAAGCATGTGCCGCGCGGCGGTCCCGACGGCGGCGACGGCGGCAACGGCGGCAGCATCATGCTGGTCGCGGACACGCACCTCAGCACCCTGCTCGATTTCCACTACAAGCGACGCTACAAAGCCAGCAGCGGCGGGCACGGCAGCGGCAGCAACCGCAAGGGACGCAACGGCAAGTCGATTACACTGCGCGTGCCCGTCGGTACGCTGGTCTACGACGCCGACACGGGCGACCTGCTGGCAGACCTGTCGCGCCCTGGCATGCGGTTCGTCGCCGCGCGCGGGGGCAAAGGCGGACGCGGCAACGCGCACTTCACCACCCCCACCCGCCAGACGCCCCGCTTCGCCGAGAAGGGCTTGCCCGGCGAACGGCGCACGCTGCGACTGGAGCTGAAACTGCTCGCCGATGTCGGCATCGTCGGAATGCCCAACGCGGGCAAAAGCACGCTGATTAGCCGAATCTCCGCCGCCAAGCCCAAAATCGCCGACTATCCCTTCACTACGCTCGTGCCCAATCTCGGCGTCGTGCGCTACCAAGACCAGAGCTTCGTTGTCGCCGACATTCCGGGGCTGATTGAGGGCGCGCATGCGGGCGTCGGGTTGGGGCATCAGTTCCTGCGCCATGTGGAGCGCGCGCGGCTGCTGCTGTACCTGCTGGATGTGTCGCCGTTTGCGACCGCGCCGCCGCTGGAGGCGTTCGAGACGCTTCGGCGCGAGCTGGGACTCTACAACCCCGACTTGGCGCGAAAACCCGCGCTGGTCGCCCTGAACAAAATCGACACGCTCGCCCCCGATGAACGCGCAGCACTCGACGCGGTGCGCTGCGCCATCGAAGCGCAGGGCTACGAGGTGTTCCCCATCTCGGCGTACACGGGCGAGGGTCTGGAGGCGTTGCTGGCGCGCTTGGCGCAGCGCATCGCCGAACTGCCCCCGCCTGAGCCGCTCATCGAGCCTGCCCCAGAGGTCGCCAAGCCCGTCCGTCAGCCCACCCGCGTCTACAAAGACGGCGAGGTGTTCGTCGTCGAGGGCACGCTGCCGCTGGAGATTGTGCAGCGCACCGACTTCGGCAACCACGAGGCGGTGCTGCGCATGCAGAAACGGCTCAAGGGGCTGGGCGTGTTCCGCCGCCTGCAGGAACTGGGCGCGCAGGAGGGCGATACGGTGCGCATCGGAGATGTGGAGTTGGAGTATGTGCCCGATGTGTAATCACTGCCCCGCCTCCATCTGCTTCAGGATTGCCTCCAGGCGGCGCATGCGCTCGCCGTAGGCTGCCCAGTCGCCGTTTTTGAGGGCGTCCTGCGCCTCGCGGTAGATGCGGCTCGCCTGTCGCGCCAGGCTGCGCAGGTCGGCGGGCGCGGTCGGCGCCGTCGGTGGGGCAGTCGTCTCGCCGTTCCGCGCCACACGCGGCGGCGTGCGACCCGCGCGCTCGGCAAGCAACAACTGCAGCCCCTCCTCCACCGTGTCGGTCATCACCACGCGGTCGCCGCTGGCAAGCACCACCTTCGTGAGTTCAGGAATCGCGCCCTCCGAACGCGCCCGCAGGTAAATCGGCTTGAAATACAGCATCGCCCGACCCAGCGGGATCACCAACAGGTTGCCCCGAAACACCTGCGACCCCTGCTGGTTCCACAGGTTCAACTGCTGCGCGATGTCGGGGTTCTGGTTGATACGCGCGTCAATCTGCTCGGGACCGTACACCAGCCGCTGGTTGGGGAAACGGTACAGCACCAGTTCGCCGTAGCGGTCGGGGTCGCAGTGCGCCACCAGCCACGCCACCAAGTTTTTGCGCTGCTGCGGGGTAAACGGCAAGGTCAGCAGGAAGCGCGGCTGCGGCTCGCCCGGCGGCTGCATAATCACATAGTACGGCGTCATCGGCACGGTCTCGTTGTTCTCCAGGATCTCGCGGGCGATTGCCCACGCATCCGCCTTGTTGAAAAACACGCGGGCGTCCGTCGTGTTGTAGAGTTCCAGCAGTTGCGCCTGCACCTCGAACAGGTTAATCGGGTAGCGCACATGCTCGCGCAAGCCTGCGGGCATCTCCGAAAGCGGCTTGAACACGCCCGGATACGCCCGCGCGTAGGCGCGGATAATCGGGTCGGTCTCGTCGGCGATGTAGAAGTTCACCTCGCCCGTGTAGGCGTGAATGGTCGCCTTGACCGAGTTGCGCAGGTAATTGAATTGGCGCACGACCCGATCGCGCGACAGGAACGGGCGACTGTACGGGTAGTTGCGCGTGAAGGTGTAGCCGTCGTAAATCCACACAATCTCGCCGTTGTGAATGACGGGGTAGGCGTCCTCATCCCAGCGCACGAACGGCAACATCGTCTGCACGCGCTCGCGGATGTTGCGCCGAAACAGCAGGCGCGACTCGGCGGTCAGGTCGCCCGAAAGCAGGATGTTCTGATCCGACAGCCGTATCGCAAACAGCATCCGCGTCAGCCAGCCGCCAATCGGCACGCCCCCATCGCCGCTGTAGGTCGTGTAGACATTCTCCTCGCCCTCCGCGCCTGTGAGTCGCGGGTAGTCGAACTCCTGCAACTGCGTGCGCACGATCGAGTAGCGGTCGATGTTCTCGCCGAAGTAGACGGCGGGGTTCTTCAGCGGCAAGTAGTCGGGCGTTTGCGGGGGCAAGTCGCGCATCCAGAACAACGGTTGCCCTTCGGGGGTCGCCTCGTTCACGGGGTTCATCACCACGCCGTAGCCGTGCGTGTACAGCAGGTGCAGGTTCTGCCAGCGTTGCGCGGCGGGCGGCAGCCCTTCCAGGTTCAACTCGCGCACCGACAACAGCACCTGACGCAATGCGCCGTTCACCCGATAGCGGTCAACATCGATGTCCACGAACGCATAGTAGGGTTTCAGCGCCTGTAGCCCGTTGTAGACCTGCCGCAGCGGGCGGAAGTCCCACAAGCGCAGGTTCTCCAGCGTGCCCTCCGCCCCGCGCAAATCGGCGGTGGTCAAGTCCTCGCGCACATCCATCGGCTGCACGCGAATCGTGTCCAACTTGTAGGCGCGGCGCGTGAAGGTCAGGTGTCGCTCGATATACGCCGTCTCGCGCTCCAACTGGTTCGGCACGACCACGAACCGCTGCACCAACGGCGGATAAATCAGCGTCGCCGCAATCCAAAACAGCAGCACAACGGCGAATCCGACAATCGGCAGTAGCAGCCCCGCCCCGCGCCGCAGGCTAATCAAGCACAACACCGCTGCGCCCAGCAGCCCGAACACCGTGATGTTCAGAATCGGCAGCCGCGCATGCACATCCGTGTAGCCCGCCCCGAAAAACTGGTCATGCTCCGAGAACACCAAGTCGTACCGCGCCAGCCACAAGTACCACGCGAACGCCAACAGAAACAGCGTCGCCAGAATCAGCATGTGCGGCTTGACCGACGGCAGAAAGGTCGGCATCCCGCCCAGCCAGCCCAACGCGCGATTGACGTAGTAGAACGCGCCGATGCCCACCAACGCAACCAGCGTCGTGAAGACCACCAGCCCCGACACAAACGACAGAAACGGCAGCCGAAACACATAGAAACCAACATCCTGCCCGAACAGCGGGTCCTTGACGCCGAACGCCTGCGCGTTTTGGAACAGCATCAGGTCGTTCCAGTACGCGCTCGCGCTCAAGCCAACAAACAGCGCGAACACCCCTGCGCCCAGAATCAGCAGGTAGTAGGCGCCTCGGCGCACGGCGCGTGTGATGCGCACGATTCGCCCGCTGCGAATGGCTAAGTCGGGCGCGTCAGACGCCCCCGCCACGCGATTGGCAATCACCAAGTTCACCAGCGCGAACAGGAAAAAGCCAATCGCCGCCGCCAAAAACAGCACCCAGCGCAGCGCGAGAATGCGCCCGAAAATCTGGGGGTACTTCACATCATGCACAAACCACAAGTAATCGGTGTACAGGTTGACGAATGTGCCCCCAAACAGCATCACGAGCAGGACGGCAGCGATGACGCCTGTCGCGATTCTCTGACGGGTTTCCATACGGGGTATTGTACCTGTTTGGGCGCGGGCTTTCAGCGATTGCAGTGCGGCAGGTTAGCGACTCCTACGAATTTAGAGCCTGTTTCACAAGCAATAGTTTGAGCGGCAAAACATGATAGAGAGCCTAACACACCTGCCAAAGCTTGATGGTTTCATCCTCACTTGCTGAAGCTATTAAGCTACCATCAGAGGAAAAGACGACGCTCCTGACATCACGTGTGTGTCCTCTGAGGGTCTGCGCTTCCACACCACTCGCTACACGCCACAACCTGACGGTACCATCTCCACTCCCCGATGCCAGCAAAGCACCATCAGGCGAAAACGACACACTCCAGACCACGTCAGTGTGCCCCCTGAGAGTGCGGATTTCTGTACCGTCTTCCACACGCCATAACTTGATAGTCCCATCTCCGCTTCCCGAGGCCAGCAAAGCACCATCAGGTGAAAACGATACACTCCAGACATTATCTGCGTGACCAGTTAGGGTGTGGACTTCTATACCATCTTTCACACGCCATAACTTGACGACTTTACCTGAACCTCCTGATGCCAACAAGACACCATCAGGCGAAAATGATACACTCAAGATTCTACTTCTATTCTCCACTATGGTACGCTTCTGGATACCGTCCGTCGCACGCCATAGCTTGATGGTACCATCTCCACTCCCTGATGCCAGCAAGACACCATCGGGCGAAAATGATACACTCAAGACGCTACCCTTGTGATCTCTAAGGGTACGCACTTCTATATCATTCGCTAGATGCCATAGTTTGATAGTATTATCATCACTTCCCGATGCTAATAAGTTGCCTTCTGGCGAAAACGACACGCTCATGCTCTGTTGCAAAGAGGGGTGGCGATGTGGAATAACCCCCCCGATGGAGGAATATGCCTATGCGAGAGAGCCGATTCACCCAGATCGCAAAACTCGCCTACCACATCGCCCAACAAACACTCCCCACTTACGCCCATCCCAAAAGCCGACACGACTACACCTTCCCCCAACGCGTCGCCTGCGTCCTCCTCAAAATCTACCTCAACTACACCTACCGCGAAATGGAAGAGTGGCTCCTTGCCACTGACCAAGTGCGCCAAGCCCTGCAACTCACTCGTGTCCCTGACCATACCACCCTCTACCGAACCTTCGCCAAGCTCTCGCAGGCGCAGTGGGAGCAGCTCAACGACGCGCTGCTGCAGCATCTGCAAGTGAAAGAGGAAACCGTCGCCGTGCACACCACAGGCTTTCGCAACGACACGGCGAGTGCTTATTACCAGAGCCGCTGCGGACGCAAGCGGCGTTCGTGGCACAAGGGCGGGTTTGTGGTGGGCACGGAGAGCCAGTTGATTGTGGGGATGCGGGTGGGGCGGGATCCGAGTTCGGATGCGCCGTGGTTAGCGCCGTTGCGTGCCAAAGCGCGTCGGTATGTGGTACGCAAGGGGCGTTCGGCGCGGTTTTGGCTGTTGGCGGACGCAGGGTTCGGTGGGCGGGATGTAGAATGGACGGATGTGGTGCCGCCGATTCGGCGTGGGGGTCGGTTGCGGGCGTGGTCGCGCGTGTTGCGGGCGGAGATAGTGGAGCGTGTAAAAGCGAGCGGGCTGTATGGTCAGCGTTGGAAGGTGGAGACGGTGATTTCTGTGATCAAGCGCAAGTTTGGGGATGGGGTTCGTAGTCGGAAGTTGCGTTTGGCGCGTCGTGAGGTGTTGGCGAAGGGTGTGGTGTATAACTTGCACCGCAGTTTTTTTGTGGTTGTGTGTGTTTGGTGTGTGTGGTGGAGTTTGAGGGGAGGGCGTCGGTAGTCGGACTGGGTATCATTGCAACAGAGCAATTTTGTTTAGGTAGATGATCATGAGCGCTGATCCGTCGGATATCCTACGCCGCCTGTTTAGCGAGAGCGAGCTTGATCGGGAGCTTGCAGTGAGAGCGCTTGTACTGGCTGAAGCTCACTCCGACGATGTTTTAGAGACACTTACTACTGTGCTCAAAAGCGATCCTTCTCCTAAGGTACGTGTTTGGTCAGCCCTTGCGTTAGGATGTAATCCATGGCAAGAAGAGCAGCTCGGCAAAGTATCTTCAGCTTTAGCTGAAGCGGTACTTCGCGACTCGAACGCCCAGGTGCGCACACAAGCCGCTGGAGGATTACGAGTATTATGCACAAATAATGCTCCAAGTGACTTGGTGGTGCGATGCTGTGTTCAGGCTCTTCAAGACGAAGAACCGAGAGTAATTATAGCGGCGATCTACGCCATAGAGAAGGCGTCTCACAACGAGGTGGATGGGTGCCTACTATCCCTTTTGGATCATGAAGATCTGTTTGTGTGCGTGTCTGCGATAGATGTCCTTATCCGACGTGGTCACCGATCCGAGAGGATACATCGTGCGATAGATCGCCTATTGCAAATGGATTATCTAAAAGGGGAAATGACTCTCCTTTGCGATGAATCTGGATGTGTCTCTGAAGTAAGTATCCATGACTTTGTATTGTCTCTTCGTAAGTTTTGCAACCAGAAATTACAAAGTGAAGACTGAGTCAGCCAGGCTAAATATAGCATCAGAGTATGGATATACTAATGACGGCATGCTGGGTGAAAGGGGGACGATCTCAGTCAGCAGGAGTATCGGTATATGGAACGGGTATGCACGGGTGTTTGGGTATGATGAGGAGGGTCGTTTGTTGCGGATAGAGCGGGACTATGGGAATGGCAGTTTGCAGTTGGCGTATGCGTATGGGTACAATAGTGATGGCGTTCGGGTGTGGAAGCGGGATGCGTTGACAGGGCAGGAGTATCGGTATGTATGTAGAATTGGATGTGGAGGCGTGCCGATGCGAGTGTACAATCGTCAGATTGTGGAACAACGATGGATAGAGGAAAGCGATTACTTAGAGAACAGGGCTTTTGTGCTTTCTTCTTCTGGATTGCTTCATATTGGCTTGCCACAAGTAGGGGACATTGTTAGTGACTTATCTTCTGGGGCGACGGAAGTATTTAGAATAGACGGCTTTGGTGAGGCGATTTCAGAGGGAGCCTTTGAGAACAGTACCGATGAAGGTGTGTTTGAGTTTTCAGGGCGATTCGGCTTACCAAGATTTGGTTTTGGAATTATTCCGATCTTTTTACCTCCACCACTTCCACCTATTATTTATCCAGTTACTCCTCCTACTAGCCCCACCCCACCCACTTTTTGGCCGTGGCCCAATCCACCTTATACCCCGCCTCCTCCTGTTGGCACACCTGATCAGTGCGCAGCTATGTGTAAAGATGGTTTGAATCAGTGCTACGAGAGGGTTAAGGAATGGGCAAAAACGGCTTGGACCATCTGGGGTGTTTTTTGTGGTGGATCTGGACTTGCTTTAGGGTTATCTTGCATCGGTCTATGTGTGAAAGCAGGGCAAGTTAACCCTGTCTGTTTAGGTATTTGTGCTGCTTTAGCAGTTGTAGTAATTATTGGATGTGGTATAGCTGCTAAATGGATAGGGGATAAGATACAAGAAATGCTGAGTGATTGTTTTGATAAATATACGGAACGTGTTCGAACTTGCCGAAAACCAAAGCCTAAGCGTTGTCGAGCCACACAGCCTTTAGCGCCGATGAAATGTCCAACGGTAATAGGATTTTGAAAGAGGTGCTGCGATGTCCAAGTCATCGATACGATTCGGTGTTGCTCTTCGCTTGACCTGTATTGTTTGGCTGGCGATTGTTTTGCTCTCCAACGGTCGCTACCTTGGGCATTATTTCTGGGTGCAGTTACCTTCACCTGTGCTTGCTAATTTCATTTTTTGGTTATTAGCTATATTGTTCACATTGCTTTTGTTTTTTATATTTTATAATTTCATAAAGTTTCACAAAGATATATATACAAATGGACATTTCATGTGCAAATTTACGAATTTATTTGTTATTTCAATTTTTACATATTTATTATTAATTTCTACTTATTTTGGCATAAAAGAAATGGAATATATAGAACACCTTGGTCAACGACTATCTGTTTTGCATAACAGTCTGCAGTCTGGGATAGCTCCTCCATTTCTCAAACTTTCTGTCTTGCCCTCAAGGGATGAGCTGATGGGATGGATGTTTTTATTCCCGATCATTTTTACAATTATTGTTTTTGGATTATCTATTCAGAGAAAGTTTTGGCGTTATCTTTGTACAACATTAATATCTATGATAATGATAACAATTTGGTTTGTCTATCAAGATACGCTTCAGCATTTTGCAGTTTACTGGTATCTACTAGCAGGTGCTATAATAGGACTTGGATGTGCTTCACTGATTCACATATGGCTTATGTGTATGAGTGTTCAGCCGGAATCGCATTAAATTATGTATTGCAATTTGACAGAATCACAAGGAGTATCGGTGTGTGTGTAGAATTGGATGTGGAGGCGTGCCGATGCGGGTGTACAATCGGGCGATGGGCGGCAGTAGCTGGGTCAGTGTGGAGGACTACCTGCCTGCAGGGAATGCGTTGGGGTATAGTATGAACTGGCAGTATCGGCATACAGGCGGTGAGTTGCTCATGATGGGCGCAACGGGCGAGCCGAGCGGGTAGAAGTCATTTCAAAATGCTCTGTGTTGGGGTAAACTATAACCCGTCCTATGTAAAGGAGGCAGACAACGATTGGCGAACTGACAGATGCCCAGCGGGAAGCGCTCCAACCTTTGTTGCCCCCGCCCAATCGCTGAGCACGACCCCGTGCCGACGAATGCTGAATGACATCTTCTCCAGAGGAATTTTCCGAACAGACTCATGGGGGCAAGATGGGCTATAATATAGCTATGCAACGACAAGGGTTCACCCTGATTGAGCTGCTTGTGGTGATCGCCATTATTGCGATCCTGGCAGCGATTCTGTTTCCCGTCTTCGCGCAGGCGCGTGAGCGAGCACGCCAGGTGGCGTGTCTTTCTAATGCACGCCAGCTGGCGATAGCGGTGCAAACCTATCTGCAGGACTACGACGAGGCATTCCCACCATCGACCAACTACGATGTGCCCGTTGAGGTGCCGGAGCGTATCTGGACGCGACTGATTCAGCCCTATGTAAAGGATACAAACATCTTTACCTGCCCAAGCGCATCGCGCACGGGCTTTCCGACCGATTGGTCGCAACGGGGCATCGGCTCCATCGGCTACACGACGGTAACGGCGTATGACCCGCTGCAGGTGGAGGGGTTCGCCACCCCTGCCCTGCTGCCCCAGATGGAGGAGCCAGTGCGCACCCCCCTGTTTGGCGACACGGCAAGCGGACCAACCGCCGAGAAATATCGAGGCTATGTATTTGACCCTTATAATGGCGAGCCGAACCCGCGCGACCCGCGTCTGGGCACGCCCCTTATCGCCGATCGGGACCTCGTACGCGAGCTGAACCATCTGCCGCCCGCACGGTTGAAACCCCTTTATGCTCGCCACTTCGCCACAGGCAGTAATCGAGGGCTGGCAACGCTCATCTTCGCTGACGGGCACGCCAAAGCCTACTCGCCAGCATCCATTCTGGCACAGGATCGAGGCGCTAATCTGCTCTGGCGATTCAGGTAGAATCGGCGCGATGGTCACTTTCGACTTTTCGGGCAAGGTCGCGCTCATCACGGGCGCAACGGGCGCGTTAGGGCGCGTGGTCGCTCGCCAGTTCCACGAAACGGGCGCAACGCTCGCGCTCATCAGCACCGATGAACAGAAATTGCACCAACTGTTTGCCGACCTCGCCCTAAATCCTGACCACCTGCTCATTGGTGGCGTGGACCTTACAGACCCGGCGCAAGCGGAGGTGGTTGTGCAACAGACCGCCCAGCGTTTCGGACGCATCGATATGCTAATCAATACCGTGGGCGGCTACAGAGGAGGCATGCCCGTCCATCAGATGTCCATCGCCGAGTGGGAACAGATGTTTACCCTCAACGCACAGGTGGCGTTCCTTATCTCACGCGCTGTGATTCCTATCATGCTGCAGGCGGGTGGTGGCAAGATGGTGCATGTGGCGGGTCGGGCGGGACTGAGCGGCGCCGCGGGCATCGCGGCTTATGCGGCGGCGAAAAGCGCGGTCATCCGCCTTACCGAGTCGCTGGCTGCCGAGCTGAAAGAGCACCATATCAATGTCAACTGCGTATTGCCAGGCACCATCGACACGGCAGCGAACCGCGCCTCGATGCCCGACGCCGACTTCCGTCGCTGGGTCGCACCTGAGGCTATCGGCGAGGTTATCATGTTCCTCTGCTCGCCTGCGGCGCGTGCTCTCCACGGCGCTGCCATCCCCGTCTACGGGCTGAGCTGAGAGCCTCTCGCTGCCGAAAATAGAACTGGGAATGGCACTGCCTGAATCCCAGCAAGAACCCTTTGGCGAGCGTCCCCCCCTGCGCCTGCTGCAGGAGGCGTTTGCGGGCGAGACCCCGCTGGAGCAGCCACACGACCTCTACATCCAGCACCTGCTGGACGCCCTGCCCCCTACACTCATCGAAACGCTTACTCCGGACCAGTATCACCAGCTGAAGCAAGCGCTCTATCGCTATCACCGCCACCACCTGATCGATGTGCGCGGCATCATCCCCCTCCCCTTCGGACGCTACTACTTCGTGTTTCTCTTTGGCACGGATCGGCGGCAGCGATCCCAAGCGGTGCCTTTCGAGCGACGCCAGCCGAACCGTCCGCCGATTTCGGAGAAAAAGTTGCGTGTCATCGGCTGGCTCATTATGATCATCCTACTCGCGCTGCTCGTGCTGGGCGCGCTGGGCTTTGCACAACTCACACGCCTGCTGGGCAAGTAGTTATTGCCCTTCACCCGATTGTGCTATAGGCGCGAATGAGGCTGCCTGCCCCCAGCACGGCGCCACGCAGTTGCGCATGCGACTCAATAACTATCTCATCATCCAGAATGCAGTCCTGCAGGTGGCAACCGTCGCCGATTTTCACATGCATGCCCAGAATGCAGCCGTGCAGCGTGCTGCCGCTGCCGATGGTGCTGCCTGCCCCGACCACTGTATACCCACTGAGTCGCACGCGCGACTCGATGCATGCCGAGGCACCGATATGGCAGCCCGCTTCGATCTCGGCATCGGGTTCCACCTCCGCCTCGTGCATCCGCCAGTAGCCTTCGGGTGTGCGCGTGCCCGGCGGTGTCAGCACCGTGCGCACCTCACCGCTGAGAAGGGCGCGTGTTGCACGCATATACTGCGCCGGACGCCCAATATCCAGCCAAAAACCACGCCCCTCAACCCCGTACACAGGGATGCCCTCCCGCAAAATCTGGGGGTAGAACTCCCGCTCGATGGAGCATGGACGCAGGGGGATCCGCGCGATAAGGTCCGGTTCCAGCACATAGATACCCGCATTAATAAAGTCGGTTCCCTCCATCGGCTCCCCACGATCCGCGGCGCGCTTTTGCTCCTCGCTCGGCTCAATAAACGCCTGCACGCGCCCATCGTCTGCTACCTGAATCACACCGTAGGGATGCGGACGTGCCACCCGATAGAGGGTGAGCGTTGCCTGTGCCCCGTGCTCCAGATGAGTGCGCACAATCGCTCCAATGTCAAAATCGGTCAGAATATCGCCGTTGAACACCACGCAGCGCATTGGGGGCAGCCCCTCCACGGCGTTGCGAATTGCGCCCGCAGTGCCCAGCGGTTCATGCTCCATCGCATAGCGCATCCGCACGCCAAAACGCGAGCCGTCGCCAAAGTGCGCCTCGATGCGGTCGGCTAAATAGTTCGTGGCGAACACGATCTCCTCCACACCTGCCGCCCGCAACTGCGCCACCTGATACTCCAGAAAGGGACGATTCGCTACCGGGATCAACGGCTTCGGTCGCCTGAGCGTCAGCGGGCGCAGGCGCGTGCCGAACCCGCCCGCAATAATCACACCACGCATCCAAGACCCTCCTTGCGTGCGAGGGATTGTACCCGACAAGGTGCTATTCTAGGTGCCTGCGCAGGAATGCCCGTATCTCCTTCAGTTTCTGCGACACGCGCCCCTGCGAAAGCCCCATCGCTCGCGCCACCTCCGCCTGCGTACGCCCCAGCACCTCCACCTGCCAGAAGAGATATTGATCGCGCGCGGGCAGCTGCATCAGCGCCTTGTGCACATCCACGCGACACTCCACCTGCTGTTCCCAGCCGATGGTCTGCTCATCCACCGGTTCCTGTTCCGCCTCTTCGCCCTCTTCCGTCGGCACAGGTTTCCCCAGCGAATGTCGCCGTTTCCACCAATCCAGCTCTTGCTCGGTATAGCTCTGCAGATGATTGCGCGCGGCGCAATACACATAACGGAAAAGACTCCCCTGACGAGGGTCATAGGTGCGCAGGATGTTGGGCAGTTCGCTCCAGAGTTCATCCAAGCACTCGGCACGCCACTCATCCGGTAGGCGGTCGGGTGGGCGTTTAAACGATTTCAGATGACGCTGAAGGGCTTTTTCAAGCGCCTGGACTGCTTCGGCTGGCGGATTGAAAACATCCCCTTCATCGCCTTTGCTTCGAAGGGGTCTGTACTGGCCCTCCTCCTGTTGGTCCCTTTCCTGCCTCTCTGCTTCAGGTTGCACCGTCGCTCACCCACATTTTGTAAGGAATTAAGCCATCCTTGGACAGGATAGCCCTGCTAAGATAGTGTGTAGAGCTATCCTGTCCTTGACTGAAGGTTTCGACTACGGGGTAACGGGTTCAGGATCACAGCATGGACCGCACTCGAAGCTCTCAATGGTGTACCACCCGAGCTTGCCGTTAGTACACTCAATCAGCCGAACCCGCTGGCACCAGTATTGCCCGTCTGGCTCCAGTGGATTGAGGTAGCAGCCATGATCCCACACACAACACATCTCCAGCCATGTACCGATTTCTTTACCAGAACATGGCTCATCTTTAACACATGGACCAGTGGCTGCAGAGAGTATAAGGAGCCATGAAAGAACCACCGGTAGTCCACACTTTAATCCGCGCACTGCTAACACCTCCTCAGTGTACTATTTTCCCAAGCGGTTATGCTTGGGAAACCTCATTTATGTTCGTCAATCTTCAAGGTATCCGGAGGGCGATACGGGAATATAACGCGGTGGTCTTCGTTCAACTCGCCCATCCAAATGTAAACTAATTACAATTTTATTATGGTTTAAATCGCGAACAATCTTGTAATTATGCTTTTCCTGCTTGAGGCGCCAGAGATGGTCGTGTATCGTGTTAGGGCGTCCTTCAATGAAGCCCGGAATATTTATTAGAACGCTTGGATCGCTATAGGCATAATGAACCTGAGGAGAGATTCTTAAGGTTTGATGACGAACACTTCTACATTTAAACAGGTCTACCGTTTTCACATAGCCGCAACGATACAATGCCCATAAGTCATCAGGGAATCCCCAACGAGCTACTAAAGCTTCACGCTCCCGTTGATTCGCTATGCCCTGATAGCTGTCGATCTCGGTATCCCAATCGGCTTGTTTATAATCTTCCATATAGAGCTTCAGCGCTATGCCTATCTGACGCAGGTTCGAGATGCACTGCCCTTGGCGTGATTGCTCCAGCGCATATGCACCTATCGCATAGACCAGGCTCGCCAGCACCACGACGATCGCTATCACAATCAGCAGTTCCATCAATGTCCAGCCCTTTTGATTTCTCATCTTTGCGCCTCCGCCAGAACTATCTGTGTCGCTTGGATAAGCGCCTGCTGCCCAGACTCGGCATGCGATTGAATATACCGCAAACGCCACTCATGGTCTACCAGGTACAATCGCCCCTGGAAGTAGGCATTCCAGCTCTTCGCTAGCTTGCGGGAAGGATCAGACACCCATACAAAATCGCGCCCGTATGCCATGTCCACTAACGGCAGGACATTTTTCTTTTCATCAGCACACACCACGACCACCTGTAGTTTGCCTTTCAAACCTTGCTGAAAGACGTGATAACTGGGCAGTGAACGCAGCACACAAGGCGAAACTCGCCCCAAAAACAGCACAGCCTTGTAGGCATGTCCGTTCAGGTTGCCCCATATAATCTGCCCTTGATGAGGAACATCCATTTGGGTTTCCAAGACAGGGTCGCCGCGAGCGAACCAGCGTAACAACAAAGCCGTGCGTCCACGCCAGTAAATTCTTTTGACGAATGCCAGCGCATCGAACCCCAATGTAGCTTGCCATGTAGGCGCCGCAACAGTAATCAACCCAGCCCACAAGGCAAGCAACACAAGTAGTCGCCGCTGCCTACACCAACTTGATAAGCATGTTGCCACCTGAGACCACACTCTCATTCACCTCCTGCAATTAGCCCCTTTGGGGACCTCCACTTAAGTATATTCCCCCGATGCTTGCAAAATATTAGCTCGACGCTTCTTACCATTCAAAACCGAGACGACCATTAGAGCGCCGTACGAGCTTAATTTTATCGAGGCGATTCCTTGTGCCTGAATGAGAACTGACCAAAGCGGACTGAACGCCATTTTTTATAAATATCTCATCAATTATGGAATATATCTCTTGCTCGGATAGATTCTTCGCGATACTAAGACGCAGTACATATAACACAAGTGCTTGCATCACCAAAGCACAGCGTGAGCGCGGTTTTCCCAACGAAGAAACAGCAACAGATAGTCGCACATACCCTTCTGGCATCCGACCAAATATGCCATACCGCTTACTCAACGAATTTACTTCTTCTGAAGAACAAGCGATTAATTCATTCTTGTCTGGAGATAATCTAAAATAGAAGAAAAAGTTGTAATCTTGGGGAACTAAAGTGGTATGGGGACGATACGCAACAGGCACGTGCGAGGATGCCATTAGTTCGGGGAATCGCTGCGCGATTGTGTCCAGAATATGTTGCAGCTGCTCGGGCGTAATGCGCTCACGCTCTTCTGCACACATATAGTCAAGCAGAGTGCGACCATCCTTTTTGCGAATGGCTTCCATTACGCGCATTGCGACGAGAGATGGTTCTGGCGGTTGAAGGTACCACCAGACACCAGTTCCAAGGACAGCTACTAAACAGGCAGCCAAGGCTATCCACTGCCACTTATGCTTCGACGACAAAGCCCATCTCAGACCTTGTACGATTCGCATCGCAACTAATCACCTATCAATTCTGCATAAAGGTTGTACCTATAGTGGACAAATGGCGGAATTATTTTTCTTGAAAAATGACCATCTAAATGCACAAATAGGTAAACCCAGCGATCAGAGGGGTGGTACTCCGTATAAGGATTGTGATGTTCATCGTAGACTATCTCGAAGTTTGTTCCAAGAACACGAAATAGAGCATCCTCCCGTTCTCTGTGACGCCGTTCTGCCTCAGCCATGTCTGGCGGAAATTGAATCACACTATCACGGTGCGCATCATAACCAAGCATGTATTGCGCACAGTTCTGCGACAGACATGCTTCTAAAAGTCTTCCTTGAGCATCCAAGCAAGGAAAAGTACAGACATGATTGGGATGCCGGCGTATCACTGCCAGCTCATACGGCGGTATTTTACGGGTAGGGCAGTGAAAGCCCTCAGGAAAGCGCTTGACATACTGTGCCTTGAACAAATCGCTTGAGTAAGAGGTTGCTGGCAGACCTGCCTCTATCGGATTCCTTGCAGCAGGGGGATCAATGTCGCGATAATCCTGTCGATAGGTTTCTAAGGCTAACCAGATTTGTCGTAATTTGCTTGCGCATGTAGTTTGAAGTGCGCGATCGCGCGCAGGCTGCAGAATAGCCCAGATAATTCCTGCTAACAAGACCACAATAACCAGCACAATCAGTAGCTCGACCAAAGTTAGCCCTCTAATGCGCAAAGCTTTTTTCACAATCGCAACTTCCTCCCATAGCCGTCTATTGTCTTTTTGAGCGTTCGCATCGCTTGGTTCCTCCATGCCCTGTTAGCCCCTTTTGGGACTTCCACCTAAGTATATTCCCCCGGCGCTTGCAAAATATTAGCCCGCTGCTTCTTACCATATACCTTTGTACTTCTTTGCCAGTTCCTTGATAACCTTTTAGAAAATCTCTAACGACACCAATGGTACATCTCATATCTTTCTGTTGCTTGTTCATAGCCTTCTTCCCCTGGATAGATAGGTGAGAAAACAGTCATGCTGCGTCCCTCTATCTGCTCCTGTCTCTGTACCTGACGGACGCGACAGCTATGAATCGTCTCCACCGAGCCATTCAACCGCAACACAATCTCAAATGGCCAAGAAGGGCTTGCTTGGTAATCGTACCCTGCCGAATCCCCCCTTCTCAACAGGGGTAAACCAAAATGGTGGATGCAGGAAAACAGAACCGTGTTCGAGTGTTCTCTCAGCATCTGCTGTGGCGAATCAGAAGCGATTTCTGTGGCAGACCAAGTATAGGAAGTGGCAGCCCGTTGGATAGGCACAAATAGCCTATCACGAGGACAGGTAAGGATTTTCTCAGTCATAGAGCCTTTTGGTAGGTAGTCTCGGAGAGAGAAAGGGCTTTCATAGATGCCCTGATAATCAATCATATATTGATAGGTGGCGATGGCAATCTGGCGTAGGTTTTGGATGCACTGGGTGCGCGCGGCACCCTCCTGAACGGAACGGGTTACCACCCAGATCACGCCTATTAGGAGGATGAGAATTGCCATCACCACCAGTAGCTCAATCAGCTTATAACCTGACAGAAAGCGGTTATGTCTCGTCATGGTCTACGGCCTACACGGCTGGCGCGTGGTGGTACCACATTCGGTGTAGGGACCCAATTTCTGGACTCGTCGTCCTCCACACCAGCATATATAAGTATATCTTTTACACTGAGCACAGTGGAAACGCAGGTCGTTGTCGAGATCTACGCAACACAGGTCATACGTGAAATCAGATGTTGGGAAACACCCGGCGATGTCCGTGCGGCAATTGTTGCCGTCGCAACCCGTAGAAACAGAAACACCTTGTACAGGCTCAACACATGGGGGCAGATACTGTATCTCCTGGGCAAAACTCGTCGATCGCTGCATCGCCAAATCACCAAACAGCAGGGCAAACAGCACCAGCCCTATATAAGCTGCTATCACTTTAGCAGCTTTAACGACCCAGCACATCCTCGCTTCTCGCATCGTTATCGCCTCCTTGTGTTTTTCAGGGCTTCCACTTAAGTATATTCCCCCGGCGCTTGCAAAATATTAGCCTGCTGCCCTTTGCTTGGGAATCTTTCCGTTTCCAGGCGACCGAAAGCCACCTCTTCCGCTGCGTGGAGGCGAGCCAGCGATTCGTCTGCCGCTACAAGTTGTAGATATGCTTTTTGGTGGAGAACATCGGGCGACGCAGCTGGTCATAAAGAACGCGCCGTGCATGCCCATCTGCCCAGAGTGAGTTTGCGCCCTTGCGGTGAAGAAAGTTGAAGTGGTCAATCAGATAACTGGTGCGTGGAGGTCCTTGCTCCCACTCTCTGCCCCGTTGCGGCCAGTCGACCGGCTGCAAGAAGTTGCACATGGGCACACGCGCCAGATGCTCCCACATAATCAGCGTGCGGGCAGGCTCCTCCACTTCCGCATCGGGCGCAGCAATCGCGTAGCATGCCCCGCCGATAACGAGCAACTGCTTCGTGGCGGGACTGTACTCGTTGCCCCGCGCCGCAGGATTACGCGCATAGTAGCCCGAGGTGAAGTAGGGGCTGAACCAGTTGAACGCATAGGACATCTGCCAGCGCGAGGGCATGCTGGGGCAGCGTTTGACCCCCTCATCCTTGATATAGGGATCAATCAACCCTGGACGCGGGGCGCGTCGTGCCGGTTCATACACCCGTCCGTAGAAGCAGCCATCCAGCGGATAGTTCGCGTTGTCGTAGCCGATCCAAATTTTCTGCGGGTGTGGCCATCCCGACAGCAGTTCTTGCGTGGAAGCGGGAAACCATGTCTCCTCGTTATCGGTGATGTACATCCGCATTGCCATCCCGATCTGGCGCATGCTGCTCAAGCAGACCGTCTGTCGCCCCGATTCGCGCGACTCCGCGAACACCGGGAACAGCATCGCCACCAGAATGGCAATGATGGCGATTACCACCAACAGTTCGATCAGAGTGAAGCCACGTCTCATGATATTGCCCCTCCGCCATCGCTGTCGAACCTGTGCTTCCACATCAGGTCCGGCTCACTCTATTATAGCCCACAAAGGGGTGCTTTGTGATGTCCCCTCATCCCGCCCCTCCCCCAGCGGGGAGAGGGAGTAAGGGCTTCTTGCCCCATCCGCCCCGATGAATGGGATGGGTATAGTTTTAGCGCATGCGTGAGGAGCTGGTCTGGACCGATGAAGGTGCGCTGGAGCAGCCATCTGCGCTGCGAGCCACGCTGGAGTTCGTTGGCGCACTCTGGCTGCTGCTGATTGCCACCCTACGTGGATTGTTGCGCGGGCGATTTGAGTGGCAGGAGTGTCTGCACCAGATGGCGTTCGTGGGGGCGACCTCGGTGCCCATCGTGGCGCTGACCAGCAGCCTGGCAGGGGCGGTCATCACACTGTACAGCACCTCGCTGCTGCTGCGCGTCAGTGGTGGTAGCTTCGTGGGTGGCGCACTTAGCGTGGCGATGACGCGCGAAATCGCGCCCATCCTTACAGGCATCATGGTCACCGCCCGCTGCGGCTCCGCCATCGCGGCGCAACTGGGCACCATGAAAATCACCGAGCAGATCGACGCGCTGCGCGCACTGGGGGTCAGCCCCATCCAGTATCTGGTGGTGCCGCGCTTGCTGGCGAGCCTTGTGATGTTTCCCCTGCTGGGCGTGGTGGCGAACTTTACAGGCATTCTGGGCGGACTGATGATTGCCGCGGCGCTCGGAGTGCCCACACCTGTCTATTTCCGCTCGGTGCAACTGTTCACCGAGCCATTCGACCTGATTGGTGGTCTGATCAAAACGGTAGTGTTCGCAGCGATTGTCGTGCTGGTCTGCTGCCAGCAGGGGTTGAGCGCACGCGGCGGTGCGGTGGGCGTCGGACACGCCACCACGCGCGCCGTCGTGCTGTCGATGGTGCTGATCTTCGTCGCCAATTACTTCCTTGCCGACGCCCTGTTCGCCAAACGATGAGCCACCAGACGCTGCAAAGTCCACCGCCCGCTATCGAGCTGCGCGGGCTGGTCTACAAGGTAAACGGGCGCACCGTCCTGCAGGGCATCGATCTACAGGTCGCGCCCGGCGAGATTGTCGCCATCATGGGCCCGTCGGGCTGTGGCAAGACCACCCTGCTCAAGTGTATCGCTGGGCTGCTGCGCCCAACCGCAGGCGAGGTGCGCATCGAAGGGGTGGAAATCGGACAACTGAGCGAACGGGAACGCATGCCCCTGCGCCTCAAGCTCGGCATCGTGTTTCAGCACGCCGCCCTGTTCGATTACCTCACCGTGTTCGAGAATGTGGCGTTCGGGCTGAAACGGCATCGGCGACTCCCACGCGCCGAGCTGGAACGCATCGTGCACGAGCGACTGACCTGGGTCGGACTGGAAGGCACCGAGCCACTCTATCCTGCGCAACTGTCCGGCGGCATGCGCAAGCGAGTCGGGCTGGCGCGCGCCCTCGCCTTAGACCCCCATATCGTGCTGTTCGACGAGCCGACCAGCGGGCTGGACCCCCTCAACGCCTTTCAGATCGACCGCCTCATCCGCCGCCTGAACAGTGAACTTGGACTGACCGCCGTGGTGGTGTCGCACGATGTGGTGAGCGTATTCCGCACCGCCGACCGCGTGCTGATGATGGACGCAGGGCAGATGCTTATGGAAGGCTCGCCCGACGACCTGCGCCACTGCGACCATCCCCAGGTGCAGGCATTCCTGAAGACGGCACTCTCCGAAAATCTTTTGTAGCCGAGCGCGTCCTGGGGCGTCGGCGTGAGTATCCACCTCCACGATTCGCCATAATTAAGGCGCGATGAGAGCAGACCTTGCGCGTGTGGGGGCACTCCTGCTGATCGGCATCTCCCTGCTGATTGGGGGGTTGCGCTTCCTGCAGGCGCGCTTTTCAGAACGTGGGCATTATCGGCTCTATGTCCAGTTCAGCGACGCGCGGAATGTGGCCATCGGTGCGTCTGTGTTGATGGCCGGTGTGCCTATCGGCTTTGTGCGGGATGTCGCGTTGGTGGGAACACCCCCTGTTGCCGAACTTGCGCTCACCATTCGTGAGCAGGTCAAGATTCCGCGCGGCTCCCGCTTCCGACTGGTAGGTGGCATGCTTTTGCCCACCGAGACGCGCGTGGAAATCGTCCCACCCCCACAGGTGGCTGGCTATTTCCAGCCAAATGAGCGCATTCAAGGCGAAAACCCCATCGACTTCAACGCCGCGCTCAATCGCCTCACGCCCGAAGCGGAAAAGACCCTGCAGGAACTCCAGCGTACCCTCGCCGCTGCACGCGCCTTGCTGGAAGACAGCCAACTGCGCCAGAGCCTGCTCCACACGCTGGATGTCGTCGAAAGGGCAACCGAGCAGACTACGCGCCTACTCGCCCAGTCCGAGCAGCTGGTGCGCGAGAACCGCGCCACCGTACGCCAGCTGCTCACGCAAGCCGCTCAGGCGACCCGTGAGCTGAAACTGGCGCTGCAAAGTGCGAACCGCCTGTTGCAGGACCCACAACTGCGCGAAGACCTGCAAGCCACCCTTGCCAGTGCGCGCGCCGCCGCCGAACGCGCCGAGTCGGCACTGCAACAGGTCAATGCCATCGTGGGCGACCCGCAACTGCAGGAAGATATCCGCCAGACTGCCCATCATGTGCGCACCTTCAGTGAACGTGCCAATACCCTCGCAGAGAAAACCGAAACTGTGCTGGACAATGCCAACGATCTGACACGAAATCTCAACGAGACCATCACCGAATCGAAGGCGGTCATCCAGCAGGCGAAAAGCACCTTCCAGCGCGTGGAAAATGCCCTGCAAAACGCGATCAGCCTGCGCACGCTCGGCTTCGAAGACGCCACCTATCGCCTCGATCTCGGCTTTAACAGCGAGACCGATCGCTACCGTACCGACGCCTTCATCACCCTATTCACCCCCGACCGCCGCACCGTAACGCTGGGACTGTATGACCTGACCGAGAGCAATAAGCTCATTGCCCAGTACGGCACACCGCTCTCGCCCCGGCTTCACCTGCGCTACGGGTTGTATGCCGCCAAACCCGGCGTTGGGGTAGACTATAAGTTTAGCGAGCAGGGACTGCTAACGCTGGATCTGTTCGACCCGAACGACTGGCAAGGGAACCTGCGCCTGCACTGGCGCGTGTCGGAAAATATCCTGTTATGGGGCGGTGTCGAAAGCCCCTTCCGACGCTATCAACCAGCGTTCGGCATCCGTATCGAACGATAAATAAGGAGGTCAAAAACGATGCGAGTGATCCTGACACGAGATGTGCCGAATCTTGGCAAGGAAGGCGAACTGAAAAATGTGGCAGGAGGCTACGCCCGCAACTACCTGATCCCACGCGGGCTGGCGATACCCGCTACCGAGGGCAACCTGCGTACATGGCAGGAACATCAGAAGCTGATGCAAGCGCGTGCTGAACGACTGCGCCAGCAAGCAAAAGAGGCTGCCGAACGGCTGAACGGACAGACCGTCACCCTGCGCGGCAAAACCGCGCCCAACTCCACCCGCCTGTTCGGCGCCATCACGGCTGCCGATGTGGCGCAAGCCATTCAGGAGCAGTTCGGCATCAAAGTGGACAAACGCCGCATCGAGCTCCTGGACCCCATCCGCACCACCGGCACCCACACCATCGACATCCGTTGGGAGCCAGGGGTGGAAGCAACCATCACCGTCGAAGTGTTGAGCGAGGAGTAGCCCCATGTGTGGCATCACAGGCTATATCGGGTCGCGACCACCTCTGGAGGTCGCCTTAGATACGCTGAAACGCCTCGAATATCGGGGCTACGACTCGGCAGGCGTCGCCTTCTGGGGGAGCAACAGCCTGCAGGTGATGAAACGCGCGGGCAAAATCCAGCAGCTGAGCGAATTGCTCAACGGCGTCGAAGCGCACGGGCTGGCGGTCTCGCACACGCGCTGGGCAACGCACGGCATCCCGAACGACCCGAATGCTCACCCGCATACCGACGAACAGGGGCGTGTCGCCGTCGTGCATAACGGCATTATCGAAAACTATCTTGAACTCAAGCAGGAGTTGCTCACACGCGGGCATCACTTCCGCTCCGAGACCGACACCGAAGTGCTGGCACACCTGATCGAGGAGCAGCTTCCCCTCTGCCAGACCCCGGAAGAGGCGGTGCAACGCGCTCTGCAACCCGTGCGCGGCTCCTACGCCATCGCGGTCCTGTTTGCTGACTATCCCGACCGTGTGGTGGTTGCGCGAAACGATTCGCCGCTTGTCATTGGGCTGGGCGAGGGTGAAAACTTTATCGCCTCCGATATCCCTGCTCTGCTGCCCTACACCCGGCGCGTCATCCTGCTGGAGAATGGCGATCTGGGGGTGGTCACGCGCGACTCAGTGCGCCTCTTTCGGCTGGATGGCTCCCCAGTTGAACGTCCTCCCATCCAGATCGATTGGTCTGCTGAAGCCGCCGAGAAGGGCGGACACGAACATTTCATGATTAAAGAAATTCTGGAACAGCCCGAAGCGGTGCGCGACACCCTGCGCGGG
>ENA-ORXB01001602-ORXB01001602.1-sediment-metagenome-genome-assembly--contig:-NODE-1602-length-24963-cov-4.401631_pt1 | contig 24963 bp, 22 predicted proteins | sample MGYA00237863_ERZ511475 | MGnify/ENA primary metagenome ERZ511475 (study PRJEB26305, sample SAMN06343858) | sediment metagenome | isolation source: hot spring sediment | place: Canada: British Columbia... | reverse complement strand
GGGTAGGGGGGCTTAACCCCGCTTTGCCCTCCGGGCAAAGCGGGGAATGCCCCGGGGGATGGGGCACTGCCCCTCGAATGCGTTGGCCCCGCTCGTGGGGCAACCTGTCCGCCCCTGAACCCAGGCAGGCTGGGGGTAGTTCGGAGTTGCCCTACGTCGCGGCTCCCCTCGGCGTGCCCCCAACACCAGTGTAGGCGGCCAATGGTCGCCTCCGATGGCATGTATGTTGCTGGCCGTGCGGTGCATGGTGCTACAGGAGGGTCACATGTCGGGTACAGGCAGCCGCCTTCTCCGCCTGGTGCTGGCAGCCATCGTCGGCTTTCTGGTCGTTGGCTGCGGCGCCGGCGGAACTCCCGCTCCGGGCCAGACCGTGTCCTTCACTCCCTTGCCGTACGGACCGCCGGGCATCGCCGCTACGCCCACGGTGCCGGGCGGAACCACCCCCATACCGGGCTGGACGGAGTACAGCCAGCCGGAGGATGGCTTCGCCATCGCGCTTCCGGGCTCGTGGCGGAAGATCAACCCCGACCCTGCGAGCCTGGCCAACGTCATCCAGATGCTGCGCCAGCAGAACCCCGAGCTCGCCGAGCTGGTGGAATCCGCGAGCCGGCGCCTGCAGACCTCGGACATCCACTTCATCGCCTTCGACATGAGCGCCGAGAGCGTCTCCAGCGGCTTTCTGACCAATCTCAACGTGCTGCACCGGCCGCTGGAGGGGGGTACCACGCTCGAGAGCTTTGGCGACGCGAACGTGCAGGAGCTGGAAAGGCTGACCGACCTCTCGTCTCCGATCCAGCGGCAGGACGTGCAGTGGCCCGCCGGGCCGGGGCTCTGCCTTCGGTACACTGTTGGCCTGGACACACCCGGCGGACAGCGCGCCGACCTCAGCCTGACGCAGTTCCTGTTTGTGCAAGGGCACGATGGCTATGTGCTGACCTTTGCTACGACGCCGGGCCAGCTCGAGCGCTACCGGCCGGTGTTCGAGCAGATCGGCCGCACGTTTCGACCGCTGGGGGGCTGAAAGCCGTCAAAGGCCGTTTGACAGGTTGGCCGCCACAGCTATAATGCATCTTGCACCAACTCTCCGCACCTTTGGGGCAGGGTGAGGCGGCGCAGCAACGCGCTGCCAATTCCCGATCGGCGGTAAGCCGCACTGCGGCGAGCCCGCGAGCCGAGTAGGCAGACCCGGTGCAAAGCCGGGGCCGACGGTAAAGTCCGGATGGGAAAAGGGGGAGGTCGGTTGGTCTGCGTCCCCGCATGCCCCGAAGGTCGCTGGCACTTCGGGGCTTTTTGTATGGGCAGCATCCCTGGTCCACAATCGGCGCCACCACCTCCGGCGAGGCAGAGACGGGCTCTACACCGCCTGCTCATGGCCGTCGCGCCCCTGCTGTTCCTGGCGCTCTGGCAGGGAGTGTGCTGGCGCGGGCTCTATCCTCCCTTCGTGTTGCCACCACCGGGCGCGGTCGCCCGACGCTTTGCCGGCGTTGTCCGCGATGGGACGCTCTGGTCGCACACCTCGGTGACCCTTCTGGAAGTCTTTGGCGGGCTCCTCATCGGGCTCTCGGTCGCCCTCGTCCTTGGCTACCTGCTGGCCAAGTCGCGTACGCTGGAGCAGCTTGTCCTCCCTTATCTCGTGGCCTCGCAGGCGCTGCCCGTCGTGGCCCTCGCCCCGCTGCTGGTCATCTGGTTCGGCACGGGACGGCTCTCCAAGATCGTGGTCTGCGCCCTCACCCTGTTCTTTCCGGTCCTCGTGAACACCATCGTGGGCATCCGCTCCGTCGAGCGGGGCCTGAGGGATCTGATGCGGTCGCTGGGGGCCTCCCGCTGGCAGATGTTTGCGCTGCTGGAGGTCCCCGCCGCGATGCCGGTGCTCCTGAGCGGCCTGAGGATCGGGCTGACGCTCTCGGTGATCGGCGCCGTAGTCGGCGAGTTTGTCGCCGCCGACAGGGGTCTGGGCTTTCTGGTGAACCTGGCGCGGGGTCTCTTCGACACGCCGCTGCTCTTCGTCGCGCTATTTACCCTGATGGCCATCGCCCTGGCCTTTCACGCGCTCACGTCATCGCTCGAGCGTGCGCTGCTAGGCTGGCAACGGGATCAGTGATACTGCTCGCAACCTGAGGAGGTTGTTCCCATGCGCAAGCGTCTGATTGGCCCGCTGATCGCCCTCTCGCTTGTGTTAGCTGCATGCGCCGCGCCGGGCAACGCACCAACCGCCAGCCCGGCATCCGGCTCCCCGACGCCTGCACCTTCCGCCACCGCGGGGGACCTTGTCCCGGTGACCCTGGCCATGGGCTACGTGCCCAACGTCCAGTTCGCGCCGCTGTATGTGGCAAAGGAGCGGGGCTACTTTGCCGCGGAGGGGATCGACGTCACCTTCGACTATGGGTGGGAGACGGACCTGCTAAAGCTGCTGGCCGCCGGCGAGCGTCAGTTCGTCATCGGCAGCGGCGATCAGGTGGCCCTTGCCCGCGCCAACGGCCTGCCCGTGCGCTACGTCCTGAACTGGTATCGGCGCTTCCCGGTGTGTGTGGTAGCGCTCGGTGACAGCGGCATCTCCAAGCCGGAGGACCTCATCGGGCGCACGGTCGGCATCCCCGTCCTCGAGGGTGCGAGCTATATCGGCTGGCGGGCCTTTCTGAAGGCCGTGGGCATCGAGCCGGAGAAGGTGAATCTCCAGGTCGTCGGCTACACGCAGGTCGCCAGCCTCACCGAAAAGCGCGTGGATGCTGCGGTGTGCTACGCCCTCAACGAGCCGGTGCAGCTGCGCACCGCCGGCCATGACGTGCGGGTGCTGTATCTGGACCAGTATGCCAACCTGCCCTCCAACGGCCTGATCACCAACGACCGGACCATCGAGGAGCAGCCAGAGCTGGTGCGGGGGATGGTGCGGGCCTTCCTGCGCGGCCTGCAGGATACGATCACCGACCCCGATGGCGCCTTTGCGATCACCAAGCAGGTCGTGCCGGAGATTGGAGGCGAGAATGAGGCGCTGCAGCGTGCGGTCCTTGCCGAGTGCGTGCGGTTCTGGCAGGGCGAGGAGCTGGGCAAGAGCGATCCCGCCTCCTGGCGTGCGGTCGTAGACCTCTTGCGCGAGCTGAACCTGATGGATGCGGCGGTGGACCCGGAGAGCCTGTACACCAACGAGTTCGTGACGCCCTAGTCTGGCCGGTCAGCATGGTCGTGTGATCTATCGGGAGATGTGTCGCCAATGACAGAGCCCCTGCTGGTGGCCGAGCAGGTATCCATGACCTATTCGGACGAGAACGGCTCCCTCGAGGCCCTCGCCGAGACGAGTGTGTCCGTCGCGAGGGGCGAGTTTGTCTGCCTCCTCGGCCCCTCGGGCTGCGGCAAGACGACTCTCCTGCACATTCTGGGCGGGCTACTGCGGCCCTCGACGGGTCGGGTCCTGTTCGACGGGCAGCCCCTGAGCGCCCCCACGCACCGCATCGCCTTCGTCTTCCAGAAGGCGAACCTCATGCCGTGGAGAACAGCCCTGACCAACGTGGCGCTGCCGCTGGAGGTCCGCGGCGCCCCGCGGGAGGAGGCGCTCCGGCAGGCGCGCAAGGCACTGCGCCTGGTCGGCCTTGAGGGCTTTGAGAACAGCTACCCCCGGCAGCTCTCAGGTGGCATGGAGCAGCGGGTGGCCATCGCCCGCGCCCTCGTGCAGGGGGCCGAGGTGCTTCTTCTCGACGAGCCGTTCGGTTCCCTCGACGCGCTGACCCGCGATCAGCTCAACGAGGAGCTGCTGAACCTGTGGCAGACGCAGTCCAAGACGGTGGTGATGGTGACCCACTCTATCCCGGAGGCGATCTTCCTGGCCGACCGCATTCTGGTGCTGACCTCTCGGCCGGGGCGGCTGGCGCTCGAGCTTCGCGTAACCCTGCCGCGCCCGCGGCCGCTTGACGGTTCCTGGGGACCTGAGTATTCTCGCCTGGCGACCCAATTGCGTTCGGCCATTGCCACAAGCTAGAGACGACTGCCCATGAACCCCAAACTCCGCAGCATTCGGCCGGAGCTGGCCACCGTGAACGGCCGCCCGGTGCTCCTTCTGCGCGACCCGCTCGGGCTCAGCGATCGTACTGTAGCCGTCCCCCAGGCGCTGGCGCCGCTCCTTCTCTTGTGCGACGGCACGCGGGACGAGTCGGCGGTGCGGGCGGCCCTGCAGGTGCGGCATGGTATCTACCTGTCGCCGGACCGGCTCGCCGAGATCCTCCGGCACCTCGACGAGGCGCTTCTGCTGGATAACGAGACTTTCCGTCTGGCGCGCCTGCGGGCCCTCAACGCCTACCGCAGCGCGCCATGCCGTCCGCCGGCACTGGCCGGCCAGAGCTATCCTGCGGACCCGCAGGAGCTGGCTTCGCTCCTCGATGGGCTGCTGGCCAACGTGCCCAGGCAGCCCATCAGCCTGCTGGCCCGTGGGCTGGTGAGCCCTCATGTCGACTATCAGCGGGGCGGCGCGGTGTATGCCGAGGTGTGGAGTCGCGTGGCAGCCAGCGCCCGCCGGGCTGAGGTGGCGGTGATCCTGGGCACCGATCACCAGTCGGAAGGCGCGCTGCTCACTGTGACGCGGCAGAGCTACGCCACGCCCTTTGGCACGCTTCCGACCGACATCCGAGCTGTCGAAGCAGTGGCCGACGCACTGGAGGGCGCACCCTGGGCTGAGGAGTTGCACCATCGCACCGAGCACTCGATCGAGCTGGCGGCGGTATGGCTACACCACATCCGCCGTGGCGAGCCCATCCCGCTGGTCCCCATCCTGTGCGGCTCCTTCGCGCCGTACATTGAGGGTGGCGTGGACCCGGCGACCGATCCGGCCATCGACCGGGCCATCGGGGCGCTGCGCGGGGCGCTAGCCGGCCGCCGCGCCCTGGTGGTGGCGGCGGGCGACCTTGCCCATAGCGGGCCTGCCTTTGGTGACCCTGCTCCCGCCGGATCGGCTACGCGGGCGCAGGCGCGAGAGGCCGATGCCGCGCTGATCGGGGCCATCGCGCGTGGCGATGCGGCGGCGTTCTTTGCCCAGATCAAGGCGGAGCAGGACCGGCGACACATCTGTGGGCTGCCGCCGATCTACCTCGCCCTGCGGCTTCTGGAACCGGTGCGGGGCGAGCCGGCGGGCTATGCCCAGGCTCCGGCTGACCCGCAGGATACGTCCTTCGTTTCAGTGTGTGGTGTGGCGCTGCTGTAGGCGGATGCGAGGCCTCGGGGCTCAAGCCCCCTTGGCCTCGCGCTTGCGCTGCGGGGCGGGGAATCCGGACAGGAGGGGCTCGACCTTGGCCCTTCCGAGCGCGCCCCCGATGTTGTGCAGAGGCCGCCGGGATGGCGCTCAAGGACGCAGTCTCGGGGATCCCCTCCCCCTTTCCCCCTCCCCCAGGCGGACGCCGCGGCGTCCGCCTGGGGGAGGGGGAAGATAATACAGGGTGTTTCGGGCTTCGCTGGCGCGCCGCGGCGCGCCAGCGAAGCCCGAAACACCCATAGAGAATGACCCCTCCCCCGAGCGGGCATGGCATGCCCGCTCGGGGGAGGGGCGCGGGGTGGGGGTCGCAACGGCGGGAGGCTCGGCAACGCGGGACGGCGCAGGGGGTGTGCGCAGGCCGGGCACGGCCCTGCCTGCGCGCCATACCTTGAAAAGAGCCCGGACAACTGCTCGCAGGGGCATACTGGCCCCGAGGGAGGGATAGGATGAGGCTTGTTGCCGTAGACTATGCGTCGGTGCTCCCAGACCTGATGGCGCAGCTGGCGAGCCCCGGCCTCCTTCTGGTTGTACCGGATGAGCAGCGGCCGGCGAACGTGATGACCATCGGCTGGGCGCTCTTTGGGCGGGTGTGGAGCCGGCCGATATGCACGGTGCTGGTGCGGCCGTCGCGCTACACCTTTGGCCTCATCAACCGTGCCGGCGTGTTCACCGTGAACCGCATGCCGGAAGGGTTTGAGCGCGCCGTCAACCGCTGCGGGACGGTCTCCGGCCGCACGGTGGACAAGATTGCCGAGCAGGGCTGGACGGTAGCCCGCGGTGAGACGGTCGATGCGCCCTACCTTGCCGAGGCAGCGCTCCACCTGGAGTGCCGGGTCGTCCTGACCGGGGAGGTCACGGACCGGCTGGATGCCGAGCTCCTGGCCAACTGCTATCCGCGGGGAGACCTGCACACCGTGTACTATGGGCTGGTGACGGGCGTCTTCCGGCACGAGCCGTAGAGCCGGAGCCCGACTGTGTCCCTGTTGTGCCTCTCTCCGGCCGCAGCCGGCACAGGGGTACGGGGTGTAACCCCTCAATCGGACCTTGCGGGGCACACCCCGATACCCTGTCCGGAAGAGGCTGAGACCACGTCCGGCCATCCTCCGCCCTGGCGCCCTTCCCTCCGGCGGCGTGCCTGGTAGCCCGTGCCCGGAGGCCCGCCTCAAAAGACGCGCCAGAGATTGCTCTCTGGCGCGTATCCACAGACAATGTGCGGTGCGGCCCCTCAGGGCTGCCCTGCCATTCGACCCAGTTGCCCTACGGCCTCGTTGACGGCTGCTGCATGGCGCTCTCTGGCGTGTATCCGCCCTGCTGCATCCGCTCGATCTGCTCTACCGCACGGCGCTCCATAGGTCCGAGAGGCGGCTGCTGCTGCCCCATGATGTAGCGGGCGGTGAACCAGGCTAGGTTCAGGCCCGCAAGCCCGACCACGATGTAGACGATGCGCTCCAGGAGCGACCCCCGGCCAAAGAGCCGGCGTACAACGTTAAAGTTGGCAGCCCCGCTCAGACCCCAGTTGATGGCACCAACGGCCGCGAGGGTCAGAGCCAGCACGTCCCAAAAGCGCAGCATCCTCCTCGGCGAGATCTGTTGCATCTCCCATCCTCCTGTAGGATCTGCGACCCGGCTGCTGCCTGCGGCCGGCACTGTCCACAATCCGGGTCGCTGGAAAACGGCCACTGCCCGCAAGCAAGAACCGTGCCGCTCGCCCATCTGCGGCATGGCAATTGCTATCAGACGGCGGGAGGTCGAGTACGGCGGGTTGGTCACAATAGCGACAGAAGCGCCCGAGAAGGAGGCCATCGCCCGGCCCACGGTCCGGCCACGGGGCTGCTGGAGCCGTGCCACCGAGGCGTTGCATGCTTTTCTCGCCCAGGTCCCCGCGAGAAAGCGACAGGTCGTGCTGTGCCACAGCGATGCCGACGGCCTCGCCGCAGGCGTTATCCTCACACGGGGGCTCGAACGCTCCGGCCGCAGCGACGTCAGGACCCTCGCGACCGGCAAGGGACAGAGCGCCTGGAGCCTGGACATCCTGGAGCAGATAGCCACGATGCATCCCGCGGCGCTCTATGTGGTGGACCTTGGCAGCCGCCCCCGGCCGATCTTCCCCGCCGTGCCCACCCTGCTGGTGGACCATCACCGCTCGCAGGGCGTGCCCCCTTCGGCCCTCCTGATCAGCAGCTACCGGTGGCGGCCGAGCCCCTGCACTGCTGCGCTGACGTGGTGGCTGATGGCCACGCTGACAGACGTGTCCGACCTCGACTGGATCGCCGCCCTTGGCATCATCGGCGACATGGGCGAGCACGCCGAGATCGAGCCGCTCCCGACGGCCAGGCGCCGCTACGGTGCCAGGATGCTGCGCAACGCCGCCTCCCTCGTAAACGCCGCCCGCCGCAGCGCCTCCGGAGACCCGGGGCCGGCGCTCGACGCGCTTCTCGAGGCCCGCGAGCCTGCGGACATTGTGCAGGGCCAGCTCCCGGCCGCCCGCGAGCTTGGTGAGCTCCGCCGGGCCTTCAACGCGGCGCTGGCCGCGACGCAGCGGGTCGCGCCCATCTTCCGGGACCGGGTGGCGCTCATCCGGGTGAGGAGCCCCTATCAGGTCCACCCCTGCCTCGCGCAGGTCTGGCGCGGAAGGCTGCCCGACCATGTGGTGATTGTGGCCAACGACGGCTATGTGCCGGACGCCGTCGCCTTTAGCATCACCACGGACCTCGATATCAGCCTGCTCGAGTTCATGGCCGCCTTTCGCAGCAGCCTTGATCCCACCGAGTTTGGCTACGGCCACGACAAGGCGACCGGCGGGAGCCTATCCCCCGATGAGTGGAAGCGCTTTATGGCAACCCTGGGCTTCCGCTGAGGCGGACGCCACGTGCGCCCGCCGGGCCACTCCTCATTTGCAGGCGAGTCTCAGGGGCGGCCAGCCCCGATCAGCCTCTGGGACCGCAAGGACCGTCCCTCTTCGCATCCCTATCCCTGACGCCGCCCCGCGCCATAACGTTACCCTCCCGCAGGTTCCCCGACCCGCTATGCAGGCAGGGCCGTGCCACCCCTGGCGGAATCCGCGCCTCGGCAAACCCGCCGAACCTGCGGGAGGGTTCCGCCCTCCGCCGCGAGACCCCCTACCGTTCCCCGGCAGCGGGCATCGCCGGCAGTGAATTGGCCGCAGAAGGCGGAACAGACCTGTCCCGAGACACGGGGGACGCTGGGGGCCGCTGCGCCGTGCCGGGTCGAGGCTCTCCGGTCCGGCGGCGCATGGTCACGCCCGCCCTGCATCCGGCCTTGCACTGCTGCGTATACTCTATGTTGAGAGTGCAGCGCCAGACTGCGTACCGCGCCTACGGGCGAAGGCGATGAAAGGGAGTCGAGGATGCCGAGACGCTTCTGCTCACACCGGTCGGTCGTCATGGCCAACGAGGGCATGGTAGCGACCAGCCAACCGCTAGCCGTCCAGGCCGGGCTGCGCGTGCTCCAGGAGGGAGGTAACGCCATTGACGCGGCCGTGGCCACCGCTGCGGTGCTCAACGTCGTCGAGCCGATGTCGACCGGCATCGGCGGCGACGCTTTCGCTCTGGTGTACCTGGCGCGGGAGCGGCGTGTCGTTGCCCTCAACGCCAGTGGCCGCGCCCCGGCTGCAGCTACGCGGGAGCGCATGGTAGAGCTCGTCGGCCAGCGTATGCCCGAGATCGGCCCCCTCACCATCACCGTCCCCGGCACCGTGGATGGATGGGAAAAGCTCCTGACGGCCTATGGCACCCTCTCGCTCGCCGAGGCGCTCGCCCCGGCCATCCACTACGCCGAGGAGGGCTTTCCGGTGACCGAGATCATCGGCCAGAGCTGGGCGCAGGCCTCGGACAAGCTGCGGCGCGATCCGGGCGCGGCAGCCACCTGCCTGGTCGACGGCAAGGCCCCTCGCATCGGGCAGCTCTTCCGGCAGCCGGACCTCGCCCGCACACTGCGCGAGATCGGCGAAGGCGGCGCTGCTGCCTTCTATCGGGGGCCGCTCGCGCAACGCATCGCCGATTATGTCCAGGCGAGGGGCGGGCTGCTTACTACCGAGGACTTCGCTGCCCACACCAGCACCTGGGAGGCTCCCATCGAGGTAACCTATCGCGGCCACCGCGTGCTCGAGTGCCCGCCGAACGGGCAGGGGCTGGTCGTGCTGCAGGCCCTGGGCATCCTCGAGGGCTTTGACCTGCCCTCCATGCGCTTTGGCTTCGATTCGCCCCTTCACCTGCAGATCGAGGCCCTCAAGCTCGCCTTCGCCGACGCGTTCCGGTACGTTGCCGACCCGGCCATGGCCGAGGTCCCGGTCGAGGGGCTGCTCTCGCCCGAGTATCTCGCCGGCCGGCGCGCCCTGATCGACCCGCAGCGGGCCAGCACCGGTTTTGCCCCAGGCCGGCCCGGGCAGCACGGGGATACCGCCTACCTGACCGTCGTCGACCGAGAGCGAAACGCCGTCTCCTTCATCACCAGCCTGTTTCATGGCTTCGGCTGCGGGCTCGCCGTGCCCGGGACCGGCATCGTGCTACAGAACCGGGGCGCCCTCTTCAGCCTCGACCCCAATCATCCCAACTGCATTGCTCCGGGCAAACGACCCTACCACACCATCATCCCGGCCATGGTGTTCCAGGGCGACCAGCTACGCCTCTCCTTTGGGGTCATGGGCGGCTTCATGCAGCCACAGGGGCAGGTCCAGGTCCTCTGCAACCTGCTGGATTTTTCCATGGACGTGCAGGAGGCCCTCGACGCGCCCCGCTTCAACTGGCAGCAGGGGGCGACGGTCGCCTTCGAGACCGGCCTCAGCCATATGGCGCGCCTGCGCCTCGAGAGGCGCGGACACGTGATCAAGACCAATGCTGCGCCGCAGACAATGGGCGGGGGCCAGATCATCCGCATCGATCCGGAGACCGGCGTCCTGCAGGGCGGCTCGGACCCGCGCAAGGACGGCTGCGCGGCGGGATACTAGCGTCCTACCGGCGCCGGGACCTCGATGAAGAGCTCGTCGGTCGCATCGTCGAAGGAGAAAAGCTCCGCGTACCGGCCCCAGCCGATGGCGATGGAGAGCTGCTCCTCAGCATACTCGCCAAAGTCGGCGCGCAGCCGGTCCAGAAAGTAGCTGCTGGGCAGGCGCCCGTCCGGATCGGCCTGCAGCGCCTCGTACACCCAGCGGATGGTGGGGATACGCAGGATGCGCGCTGCCGCGATCTCTTTGCGGGCCAGGATACTGGCCTCGGCAAAGGTCTCGCCCAGGGGTGTCAGGGTGATGTCGCCGCGGCGGACCCGGGCAAAGCCCAGGATCTCGGCGGCATCGACGACGGGGAGGAGGTGGTCCAGCTCGAGGTTCAGCCGCTCGGCGAGACGGGGCAGGTCTTCGCGGTTCCCCGCCTCGAGCAGCTCTTCGGTTAGCCCGGCCACGGCGTTCATATTGGCCTCGGGCAGCGCCACCGTAGGCCCAGGGACGCCTGGTGCGGTTCCGAGGGCCTCAGGGGGCGCCTCGGTCTCCCCGGCAACCACGGCATAGATGCGGTCGACCATCGCCTGGAAGGCGCGGTCCTTGCGGTGGCGCGGATAGGGCAGGTCCACCGCCACCTCGTCGATGACGCGGCCGGGGTCCTTGTCCATCACCACGATGCGGTCGGCCATGAGGACCGCCTCCTCTATGCTGTGGGTCACCATGAGGATGGCCCGGATGGGCACGCGGCGCCCCAGCCACAGCTCCACCAGCTCGCCCCGCAGCGCTTCGGCCGAGAGCACATCGAGGGCACTGAAGGGCTCGTCGAGCAGCAGCAGCTCCGGCTCCACGGCCATGGCGCGGGCGAACCCGACCTTTTGCCGCATCCCACCCGAGAGCTCTCGGGGGTAAGCGCTCTCGAAACCATCCAGCCCCACGATGTCGATCAGCTCCAGCGCCCGCCGCTCCCGCTCCTCGGGGGGCACACCACGTGCCTGAAGGCCCACCTCCACATTCTGCTGAACCGTCAGCCAGGGGAAGAGGGCAAAGCTCTGAAAGACGATCGCCACGTGAGGGTTCACACCGACGAGTCTCTGCCCGCGGTAGAGTATCTCACCGGCACTGGGAGGGGTGAGCCCGGCGATCATGCGCAGCAGCGTCGACTTGCCCGAGCCTGAGGGTCCAAGCATCCCCACGAACTCGCCGGCCCGTATGCGGAGATTTACCCGCTCGATGGCCACGAACACGTTGGGCGCGCGCCCATAGGTCTTGGTCACGTCGCGAAGCTCAACCAGCACCTCCTGTCCTTCCAAGGAAACCATCCCCCCTCGCCGGGCCTCCGGGTCTGCTCCGGAGTGACCGGCTGTATCACTCGAACCGGAACCGCTCTGTCGCCCACGCGTACAGTCGGCGCCACACAAACTGGTTGATGGCAGCGACAAGTACGCTCAAGGTGAGGGTCGCGGCCAGAAGCAGTGTATAGTCTCCGTTGGCCGTCGCCTGAGAGATCAATGCCCCGATGCCGCGCACCTGCCTGGTCTGCCCCGCCACAACCACGTACTCGGCCACAATGCTTGCGTTCCAGGCCCCGCCGCTCGCCGTGATGAGACCGGTAATCAGGTACGGAAAGAGAGCGGGAAGCAGAAGCGTCGTCCAGCGGAGGCGCGCACTCAGCCCGAGCACATCGGCCGTGTACTCGAGCTCGCGCGGGATGGCCGCCGTACCTGCGATGACGTTGAAAAGGATATACCACTGGGTGCCTAGCAGCATGAGGATAATGGCCGCTACGTTCAGCCCCCCGGGCAGTGCCAACAAGGCCACCACGATGATCGGGAACAGCGCGGTCGCCGGGATCGAGGCGACCACCTGGACTACAGGCTGGGCCGCCGCAGCGACGCGCCGGCTGGTACCGATGAGGATGCCGGCGGGCACCGTCCATAGGGCGGCGATGGCCAGGGCTGCGATCACCCGGAGCAATGTCACTGCGGCCGCCGCAAGGATTGCCAGCCACGTGGCCAGCGGCAACCCTGCGAGGAGGGCTATTGCCCGGAAGCTGACGTAGGCCAGGGCCACCGCCAGCAGGCCGCCAAGCACCAACAGGGGCCAACGTCGGCGGGCGCGCGCCGGCGGGCCTGCCGGCTGCGCCGCCAGGCGTCCCAACGCCAGGTCCAGCCGTTGCAGGAAGGGGCGCCACACCCGCGTCACCAGCTGCTCTACCAGCCACGATCGGCTCAGGATATCGTACAGCCAGGAGTGGGCTGCCTCCTCGGGTTCCACTGTGCCGAGCCGGAACCGCTCCGACCAGGCCAGCGCCGGTCGCCAGATGATCTGGTCCAGAACGATAATGGTCAGCGCCAGGGCGATGATGCCGCGCACAGCCGCCGCCACATCGCCCGTCTCCGCAGCCTTCTGCAGGTAGGAGCCCAGGCCGGGCAGCCGGAAATCCCGCTCGCCGACCGTAAAGCTCTCCGCCGCCATGAGAAAGAACCATCCCCCCGCCCAGCTCAGGATGCTGTTCCAGATCAGCGGCTGCGTCGCAAAGGGCAACTCCACCAAGCGGAACCGCAGCCAGGCGTTCAGGCGAAAACCCGACGAGGCCTCGAGGATGTCCCTCGGCACCGTGGAGAACGACTGGTACACACTGAAGGCCATGTTCCAGATCATGCTGGTGACGATCAGAATGATGGAGGCAAGCTCAACGGCCAGCGGGTCAGGCAAGAGGGCACTCAGGCTCACGAGCGTCACCGGCAGGAAGGAGAGGATGGGGACGCTCTGCAGCACATCGAGGAGCGGCAGTAGGCCCCGCGCGGCGGTCGCATTGTGGGCTGCAGCATAGCCATAGGCCAGGGAGAGCACCAGGGCAATCATATAGGCGGCGAGCATCCGTCCGACGGAGAGCGCCGAGTAGTAGGGCAGTGCCCCGGGAGCCAGACTGATCTCGGGGCCGGCTACTGCGGCGGGAGCGCCGGTGGCAACCTGTGCGGCTATATAGAGGACGGCCACCAGGCCGAGCAAGACGACGATGTCGGCAGGCCCTAACCCTGGTCTCGGGCGCGGGGGCCTGCCAAAGGTTCTCACCGTCAAGTGGATGCCCCCCAAAGGCGTTCTCGGGGCCGGGCGCTGTCACTCGAGCCGGGCGCTGCCCCGGTGCTGATGCAGACGACCGGTGTCCTGCGGATTGGCGCCACCGAGTGCAGGATGCCCAAGGGCGACCGCTACAGGGGTTGACTCCGCTTCGGCCCGCATGCTATAATGCGCCCGCTCCCTGGCCTCCGTTTCCGCTCAGCGACCATCCGTACCCCAAGTCCAGCTAGGAGATCAAGCAATGAGCAAGCCTCTGATCCTGATCGTCGAGGACGACGAGGCAACGGCTGAGTGTCTGACCGATCTCCTGCAGTCCGAGGGATACGCCACGGAGACTCTGCCGGTTCCGGGCACGCTGGAAGCTGTACGCTCGATTCGGCCTTCGCTGATCCTCCTGGACCTGGTATTCCCCGAGAGCAAGGGGGAGGATCTGCTCCGTGCCTTGCGGCGCGACCGGGAGTTGGAGAGGGTGCCGGTAGTGCTGCTGTCGGCGGTCCCGCGGCTGGCCGACGTCGCGGCTCGCCTGCCCGTGCAGGGCCACGTCGGCAAGCCGTTTGACCTGGAGCATCTCCTGCAGACCATCGGCAGCCTGGTGCAGCAACCTCCGACAGAGACGTCGGGCTTGCGGCTCCAGCCCGGCCTGGCGCGCGAGCGGTAGTCTCTACCACCTTCGGCGCCGACAGTTTGGCTCAAGCACACGGCGGGGGAAGAGTATCTTCTCTTCCCCCGCCACAGCTAGCAGGGGCTGCTCAGGGCTCCTAGCGGCCCGGCAGGCCCCTCACACCTGCTCCCGCAGCTTTTCCTGCCCCCGCAGGTAGCGTAGCTCGGCCTCCTTCTGGAGGATCTTGGCTCGCAGCCTGGCGTCGCTGAGGCGATTGATGGCCTGTGACCGCAGCTCCTCCAGCTCCCGCTGGACCCGATTGGCCAGTTCGCTGGGGGTTGTGCGGCCCGAGCTCACCATTTCCTGCACCTTCTGCCGGAACTCGGCAGATACGCCTCGCCGGGGCATGGCCTCGCTCAGCGTGGCCCGCAACTCACTTCCTCTGCGGGGTGCGAACAGCAACCCCAAGACGCCGCCAACGGCGGCGCCGAGGGTGAACGCCGAGAACCATCGCATCATCCCCATCCTGCGGTGATAGCGCGCATGGTGCACGGCGTGTGGCTCCATATGCTCTTCCGGTCTTTCCACCTTTCCTCCTCACCAGCTTGGGCGCAGACTGCACTCCCTAGCTTCGGCCCCGGATCAGCCCGACTACCCAAATCAGAATCACCGCCCCGATGACCGCCACAAAGAGACTCCACGCATTAAAGCCCGTGATTCCGACACCGGCCACAGCATTGAACAGGAAGCCGCCGATCAAGGCGCCCACGATGCCGACCACAATGTCCATGAGGCAACCCTGTCGCCTTGACCGGCCGGTGATGAGGCTGGCCAACCATCCGGCCAGCCCACCAAGGACAATCCAGCCCAGGATACCCAGCCCGCCTGGCATGTTGTTCTCTCCTATGATTGGTGGAGGCGGCTGCTGCTATCGCCTCCGGACGAGCAACAATTGTGCCACTTGTGGGCCGGCCTGCCGCGCGCGCTGTTTGACACGCTTCCCCACCTGTGGCATGCTAGCAGCGGCTCGGCACGCCGGCATCGGGCCCGCTCCACTCGTGAAATCCGTCACTATTTGCCTAACCTGGCCCGGAAGCGTAGAATAGCCCTCCGAGTCCGCCATCCAATCGTATCTGGGGGTATCGCAATGCTGGATATGTTCTTCGCGCCGCGGGCCATTGCCGTCGTCGGCGCGGCGCGCGAGCCCGGCAAGCTGGGCTACGGCGTGCTGAGCAACTTGCTGCAGTACGGGTACAAAGGTCAGGTCTATCCGATCAACCCAAAGGCTGACGAAATCCTGGGGCTCAAAGCCTACCCGACCGTCCTGGACGTGCCTGGGCCGATTGACCTGGCGGTCATCGTCGTCCCCAACAAGGCCGTGCCTGACGTTATGAGGCAGTGTGGGGAGAAGGGGGTCAAGGGCGTCGTCATCATCTCGGCGGGCTTTAAGGAAGCCGGGCTCGAAGGGATCAGGCTTGAGCGACAGGTCGTCGCCATCGCCAAGGAGTATGGCATCCGCATCGTCGGGCCCAACTGCCTTGGCATTATCGACACCGTGCAGCCGATGAACGTCTCGTTCGCCGCCGGGCAACCGCCACAGGGCGGGATCGCCTTCATGTCGCAGTCCGGCGCGCTCTGCACGGCTATCCTGGACTGGGCGCTGGCCAACAACATCGGGTTCTCGTACTTTGTGAGCCTCGGAAACAAGGCGGACGTCGACGAGGTAGATCTCCTCGAGGCCTGGGATGGGAATCCGCATGCCAAGGTCATGATCGCCTATGTGGAGGGCCTCCGGGATGGGCGGCGGTTCATGGAGGTCGCACGCCGCGTCACACGGCGGACGCCTGTCATCGCGGTCAAATCCGGCAACACTGAGGCCGGCTCGCGCGCGGTGTCGTCGCACACCGGCTCACTCGCCGGCTCCAACCGGGCCTACGACGCCGCCTTCAGGCAGGCGGGGGTGCTGCGCGCTACGTCCATTCAGGACCTCTTCGACTATGCCATCGCCTTCGCCTACCAGCCGCTGCTCAGGGGGAACCGGATCGCGGTGGTTACCAACGCCGGCGGCCCGGCCATCATGGCGACCGACGCGCTCGAGTCGGCAGGGATGAAGCTGGCCTCCCTCGCCAAGGAGACCATCGAGGCGCTGCAGGGCAAGCTCCCGCCGGCAGCGAACACCTACAACCCGATTGACGTCCTCGGGGACGCCCTGGCCGACCGGTACGCCTTTGCGATCCAAAAGGCGCTGGAGGACCCCAACGTCGACGGGCTGCTCGTCATCCTCACGCCGCAGGTCATGACCCGGATCGAGGAGACGGCCCGGGAGGTCGGGCGCCTCTCCAGGCTCTACGACAAGCCGGTGATCGGCTGCTTTATGGGTGAAGAAAAGGTCTCGGCCGGGATTCGCATCCTGACTGAGGAGGGTGTGCCAAACTATCCCTTCCCGGAGCGAGCTGCCGGAGCCTTCCGGGCTATGATGGACTATCGCCGGTGGCTGGAGCGGCCGATCCCGGAGGTCAGGCAGTTCCCGGTCAACCGGGAGGCGGTGCAGCGGACCTTCACCCGCGTGCGCGAGGAGGGCCGTTTGACCCTCGGCGATGCGGAGGCGCGGGCAGTGGCCGAAGCCTACGGGCTGCGGGTGCCCAGGTCCAAGCTCGCCGCAACGGCTGAGGAGGCGGTCCGCTACGCCGAGGAGATCGGCTACCCTGTGGTCATGAAGATCGCCTCGCCGGACATCCTGCACAAGTCCGACATCGGCGGCATCAAAGTCGGGGTGATGGGTGCGAGCGACGTGCGCGATGCCTTCGATCTGCTCGTCTACCGGGCGACCCGCTACATGCCGGATGCGCAGATCTGGGGTGTGCAGATCCAGGAGATGGTGACCGGCGCCAAGGAAACGATCATCGGCATGAGCCGCGACCCGCAGTTCGGCCCCATGATCATGTTTGGGCTGGGCGGCATCTACGTCGAGGTGCTCAAGGATGTGACCTTCCGCATTGCGCCGCTTTCAGAGGTGGAAGCGCGGGAGATGATCGGAGAGATCCGCTCGTATCACCTCCTGCAGGGCGTGCGCGGAGAGCGTGCGTCGGACATCGACGCCATCGTCGATACAATCATGCGCATCTCGCAGCTGGTCACCGACTTTCCGGAGATCGTCGAGCTGGACGTGAACCCGCTTCTCGTCCGCGAAGCCGGGGCGGGGGCAGTGGCGGTCGACATGCGGCTGGTGCTGAGTTCCTAGCGTTACCCTAGGTTACTCGGAGAGGAGGATTTCCTGATGGCTACGTTGTACGTCACGTCCCCGGAGACCTTCTCGGGCAAGAGCGCCTTGTGCGTCGGGCTCGGGAAGCGCTTTATCCGAGACGGCTACCGCGTAGGCTACATGAAGCCCGTGAGCACGAACGCCCTGCGCACCGGCGGGGTCTGCATCGACCAGGACGCCGAGTTCATGAAGCACACCTTCGGCCTCACGGAGCCGGTCACGGCGCTGGCGCCCATCTGCCTGGATGCGGCGGACGTCGAGGCGACCCTGCGGGGCGAGAAGAACGACTTTGTCCGGCGCCTGCAGGAGACCTTTGCCGCGGTCTCTGAGGAGAAGGATGTGATGATCCTCGAGGGCGGCTCGAGCCTTATGGAAGGCTTTATGCTCGGGCTGCCCAGCTACGAGGTCTCCTCGCTCCTCCGGGCCAAGGAGCTGGTGGTCGTCAAGTACAACACCGTCTCGGTCGTAGATGAGATCCTGGGGGCCAAGTCAGTGCTGCGCACGAGCATGCTCGGCGCGGTCATCAACTCGGTGCCGCGCCCCAAGCTCGACTTTGTCCGCAGCACCGTGGTGCCCTTCCTCGAGCAGCGCGGGGTCAAGGTCTACGCCGTCCTGCCGCAGGAGCGCGTCCTCCTCTCCATCAGCGTGCGCGAACTGGCCGAGGTCCTCGACGGCGAGATCCTCTGCTGCGCCGACCGGGTTGACGAGCTGGTCGAGAACCTGATGGTCGGGGCCATGAGCGTGGACTCGGCGCTGAGCTACTTCCGCCGCAAGCCGAACAAGGCCGTCATCACCGGCGGCGACCGGCCCGACATCCAGCTTGCCGCGCTGGAGACCTCGACCAAGTGCCTGATCCTGACCGGCAACGTGCAGCCCAGCCCGATCATCCTCGACCGGGCTGAGGAGGTGGGCGTGCCCATGATCCTGGTGCGCAAGGACACGCTGACCACGGTCGAGATCATCGAGCAGTTCTTCGGCAAGACCCGCTTCCACCAGGAGAAGAAGATCCAGCGTTTCGAGCGGCTGCTCGAGACCAGCTTTGACTTCTCGGGGCTCTACAAGGACCTCGGGCTGGTCAGGTAGACGGCGATCGCGAGAGATGTTCGCCCGGATCGCCCGAGGTGCGGGATCATCGGAAAGGGGCGTTGGCGGGCAGCTCTCGTGCCCGCCAACGCTCCTGCAAGAAGGTAACCCCGTTTCCCGGTCGCCATGCAGGAAGTTGCGACCGGGGACGGGGTGTCCGCATGTCAGGCGCGCGGAGAGCTCAGAGCGCGCCGTCCACATAGACAGAAAGAGGAAAGGAGACCGCGGATGACCCTCATTGAAGACATCGTCGCTCGCGAGGTGCTCGACTCGCGTGGCAATCCGACGGTGGAGGTCGAGATACAGCTATCCGGCGGCGCCATCGGCCGGGCCATCGTGCCTTCCGGCGCATCGACCGGCCAGTACGAGGCCCTCGAGCTGCGGGATGGCGACAAGAGCCGCTACGGCGGCAAGGGCGTGCAGCGGGCGGTCGAGAACGTCAACATCGCCATCGCCGAGTCTCTGTTGGGGTGGGACGCCCTGGATCAGACCGGCATCGACCTGCACATGATCGGCCTTGATGGCACCCCCAACAAGAGCAAGCTGGGCGCCAATGCCATCCTCGGCGTCTCCCTCGCCGTAGCGCACGCTGCTGCCGAGGCCCTCGGGCTGCCCCTCTATCGCTACATTGGCGGCGTCAGTGCCCGCACTCTGCCGGTGCCGATGATGAACATCCTCAACGGCGGCAAGCATGCCGCCAACTCGACCGACCTGCAGGAGTTCATGATCCTGCCGGTTGGCGCGCCGAGCTTTCGCGAGGCGCTGCGTTGGGGTTCAGAGGTGTACCAGGCCCTCAAGGCCGTCCTCAAGAGCCGGGGCTACGACACCAACGTCGGTGACGAAGGCGGCTATGCGCCCTCCCTCGGCTCCAACGCCGAGGCAGTCGAGCTCATCCTCGCCGCCATCGAGAAGGCCGGCTACCGGCCCGGGCAGGACATCTACCTCGGCCTCGACCCGGCGGCCAGCGAGCTATACAAGGACGGCCAGTACCACCTTACGAGGGAGGGGCGCGTCCTCTCCGGCGACGAGATGATCGAGTTCTACGCGGACTGGGTCGAGAAGTACCCGATCATCTCCATCGAGGATGGCCTCGCCGAAGACGACTGGGAGCACTGGAAGAAGCTCCGTGCCCGGCTCGGCGACCGGATTCAGATCGTCGGCGACGACCTGCTCGTCACCAACGTCACGCGCATCGAGCGGGCCATCGAGGAGAAGAGCTGCAACGCCCTGCTCACCAAGGTCAACCAGATTGGCACCCTCACCGAGGCGATCGCCGCGGTGACCACGGCGCAGCGGGCGGGATGGACCGCCATCATCTCCCACCGCTCCGGCGAGACGGAGGATACCACCATCGCCGACCTCGCCGTCGCGCTCAACGCCGGGCAGATCAAGACCGGCGCCCCCGCGCGCACCGACCGCGTCGCCAAGTACAACCGGCTTCTGCGGATCGAAGAGGAGCTCGGCGACATCGCCGTGTACCCGGGGATGAAGGCGTTCTACAATCTGAAGCGGTGAAAGCAGTTCGAGAGCGGGAGTGTCGTAAGCCCCGGAAGTCTGTGACAGGCGACAATCATCTGATCACGGTCTCTGTGCAAACGTGAGGGAGTGTTCCGCGTGCACCGGCGGGATCGGGCAAGCGTGGAGTACTGGCCCGGTCCCGCCGGAGGAGTTACCTGTACTGGTGTCACGACGTGCCTTTGCCGCTTAGCGATAGAAGCCGAACTCGTAGGCCGCGTCGTACATGGCGATAATGTTCTCGGGCCTGATGCCGGCTTGGATGTTGTGGACGTTGTTGAACACGTAGCCTCCGCCCGGCATGAACACCCGGATGTTCTTTCGGACCTCTTCCCTGACCTCAGCAGGGCTCGCGAACGGCAGCACGTGTTGTGCGTCAATTCCCCCGCCCCAGAACACCAAGTTTCGCCCGTACTTGGCCTTCAGTTCCTTGGGGTCCATCCCTCTTGCGCTGATCTGGACCGGGTTGAGGATATCGACCCCCATTTCGATCAGATCTGGAATGTACTCCGACACATTCCCGCAGCTGTGGTACCATATCTTGGCCTTGGTGTGCGCCTTAATGGTGTCGATGACACGCTGGTGCCGGGGGCGCACAACCCGGCGGTAGAAGGCCGGCGAGAAGAGTGGACCGTGCTGCCCTGCCAAGTCATCGCCGATCATGATGATGTCGAGAAGGTCGCCCACCGCCCCAAGAAACCCCGTCAGCCAATCGACCCAGTACTGGGCGGTGTGGTCGATCAAGGCCTCACAGAACGCCGGGTTGTAGATCATGTCCTCGTACCACTGCTCCAGGCCGCGCATGTACCAGCAGGTTTCGTAGGTCACGCCGCAGATCGTGCTCGAGACGGCATACTGGGTCTCCTCCCGTAGGCGCAAGGCGCGCGCTCGCACCGCCTGGAAACGGGAAGGATCGCTCCCGTCAGGCCATGGGTACCGCTCGAGGTCCTGCAGGGTCGCTTGTGCCAGCGGATGGTGCGAGATGTCCATGTAGAGCATCTGGTCGGCGGGCATCGACCAGACGACGCCCCACTCATCGCGCAGATCGAACCAGGTGCGGCCGTTGCGGGTCCGGATCTTGATCTGTCCATCAAAGGCGAGGGGTGCATCCGCTGAGACGTACCTGATATCGGCGTGCAGCCGTTGCAGGACCTGCTCGGATGGTACGGCGAGTTGCTGCACCGGATCAAGGATCTGTGTCGTCTCCTCGAGGCCGAGGTAGCGGATGAGGTCTTCGTAGGCGACGCGATGGATCCCTGTCTGAAAGCCTCCAAGATCGATAGGTATGCGATCCGCCTCCTCGTGATTCAGGGCTAGGCGTACACGTTCCCTCGGAGTCAAGGTCTCTGCGTGAGTGATGTCTGTCTCCATCTGTCGCTCCTGTCCGCACGGTTGACAGTTCATGGACCGGGCTGCATGGCTCACGTCGTGCACTCGTCTGCACGCTTCCCATGAGACCAATGCGCGGGTCGCTGGTCATCGGCCCTGCAGGCGAAGCTGGTCCAGGCCTACGGCTAGCAGGAGGACCACGCCCCGCGCGACTTCCTGATAGTAAGGGTTGACATTGAGTAGAACCAACCCGTTGTTGAGGGTGCCCATGATAAGTACCCCGAGCAGGGTGCCCACCAGCGTGCCTTCACCACCCGACAGGCTAGCGCCGCCCAGAATAACGGCTGCAATCACGCTGAGCTCCATGCCGGTTGCTGCCTGAGGCGCACCGGCGGCCAACTGCGAGGTGAGTAGTGTGCCTCCAATGGCTGCACCCGCGCTGCAGATCAGGTATACGAGTCGGCGCACATACCCGACCCTGATGCCGGCTAACCAACTCGCCTGCGGGTTGCCGCCCGATGCGTATATCGCACGACCGAGAGTCGTGTGCCGCAGAACGATGTAGCCGAGGGCCCACACGATTGCAAAGACGATCACAGGCACCGGGATGCCTAGCACGAAGCCCCGCCCCCAAAACCCGAAGCCCCTATCCAGCACTGGCTGTGTCAGGCCGCCCGAAAAGACGAACGCCAGGCCCCGGGCAAGCGACAAGGTACCCAGAGTGGCAATCAGTGGGTTGATACCGATCGAAGTCACGGCAAGGCCGTTGATCAGCCCTACAGCAACCCCCACCAGAAGCCCCAGGATGACTGCCGGCCCAATCCCGATGACCGGATGCGACAGGGCGATGGCCACACCCACGAGTGCCACTACCGCTCCAACCGACAGGTCAAGGCCGCCGCTGATGATTACCATGGTCATCCCCACAGAGATGACACCGATGACCGCGACTGCGAGCAAGATGTTCAGGAGATTGTTCACGCTCAGGAAGTAGGGCGATGCAATCGAGAGCGTAACCACCATCGCTGCATACAGCGCGACGAGGCCAATCCCTGTGGGGAGGCTTGGTAGAACCCGTGGGCGGGCTCTTGGGCTCGCAACGCGGGGATCTGACTCGCTGGTCACCCTGCGCCTCCTGCTGCGGCCCCCAGCAGCCCAGCTTGGGTTGCGCGATCGCCCGGGAACTCGCTAACGATGCGCCCCCGACTCATGACGATGATGCGGTCGCTCACGCTCAGTACTTCCTGCAGGTCCGACGACACCACCAGGATCGCCATGCCCTGATCCCTCAGTTCACGGAGGAGTGCGTGTATGTCGGCGCGAGCGCCCACGTCTACCCCCCAGGTCGGCTCGTCAAGGATCAGAATGTGGGTGTTCGCCTCGAGCCAGCGTGCCAACACCACCTTTTGCTGATTGCCGCCACTCAGGAACCGCACCTGCTGCTCGCTGGTACCCGACATGCGGATACCAAGCCGCTGGATCCAGTGCTGCACGCGCTCCCGTTCTTGGCGTTCCTGGAAAAGGCCCATGCGAGTGCAGCCTCGCCAGTTAGCGAGAGTGACATTGCCCCGGACGTGCATGCACATGACGAGCCCCTCGACCTTGCGGTCGACCGGAACGAAGCCGATTCCTGCAGCTCGTGCCGCCTCAGGTGAGCGCAGAGCGACAAGGCACCCATCAACCAGCACCTCGCCGCGCTCAGCCGGCTCGGCGCCAAACAGGGCGCGGCTGAACTCGAGATGACCGGCGCCCAGGAGCCCGAATATCCCGACAATCTCGCCGCGGTGCAACCGCAAGTTGACGTCCTCGAAGGCACCTGCCGCACTCAGGCCGCGTACCTCAAGCGCGACCTCCCTCCTCGTCGGCGGCGAGTCGGCCCTTGACTGGGCTGCGTCGATATCGCGGCCGACCATCATGCGAATGAGATCTCTTCGCGTAACCGCTCCGGTGTTCACCGTGCCGACGTGGCGCCCATCGCGGAGCACCATAACACGCTGCGCGATGCGGAATACCTCGTCGAGCCTGTGGGAAATGTAGATGATGGCCACACCCTGCGCGCGGAGCTTGTCGATGGTGTCGAAGAGAAGGTCGGCCTCACGAGGGGTCAGTGCAGCAGTGGGCTCGTCCATCACCAGAATTCTGGCCTGTGCCGAAAGTGCTTTGACGATCTCCACTGTCTGCTTCTGGGCAACGCCGAGATCGCGCAACCGCGCCCGCGGGTCGACGTCGACCTGAAGCAGCTCCAGGAGCTCCCGTGCCCGTTGGAAGGCCGCTGGCCAGTCAATCAGCCACTTCCTTCCCCATCCCTGCCTTCGGGGTAGCCGGCCCATCAACAGATTCTCGGCGACCGTGAGGTCAGGGGCGTAGTGCAACTCCTGGTAGATCACCCGGATCCCGAGAGCCGCGGCATCACGGGGCGTGCGTATCTCGACCGGCCGTCCATCGAGGCAGATCTCTCCCTCGTCCTTAGTATAGTCGCCGTTGAGGATTTTGATCAGCGTGGACTTGCCGGCACCGTTCTCCCCCAGGAGGGCCAGCACCTCGCCAGCATGCGCGACCAGGGTGACGGAATCCAACACACGCGTGCCGAAGAAAGCCTTGCTGATGCCGCGCATTTCAAGGAGCGGGGGCCTATCGCTCATCGCTCAACCTCGCTTCATCTGGAGGCGGCGCGCCCGGACCTGATCGAGACCGACGGCCAGCAGGAGCACCAGCCCTCGGGCAACCTCCTGATAATACGAGGACACGTTGGCGATTATGAGGCCGTTGTCGAGTACCCGCAGGAGGAGAACGCCCAGAAACGTCCCCTCGATCGTGCCTTTGCCTCCGCCGAGGCTGCATCCGCCTAGAACCACCGCGGCAAAGGCCATCATCTCTAGGCCGGTAGCCGCCTTCGGAAAGCTCGCCGCTAGCTGAGCGGCGAGGATGACCCCACCAACCGCGGCCAGCAGGCCTGAGATCAGATAGGCAGCAATCCGGACCCGGTTCACATCGATGCCCGCCAGGCGCGCAGCTTCCGGGCTCCCGCCGACAGCATAGATGTTGCGACCAAAGCTCGAGTGTCCGAGCACGACGTAGAGCGTAGCGTAGATACCGAGCATGATCAGGAGCGGCACTGGAATCATGCCAATGGCCCCACGCCCCACGAATTTGAAGGACTCGACGTTGAGTTGGTTAGTCTGACCGCCAGTGAGCACAAAGGCGAGCCCTCGCGCGATCGAGAGCGTGCCCAACGTGGTGATGATAGGGTTGATCCGCAGGCGGGTGACAATGAGTCCGTTGACGAACCCGACCAGCATGCCCGCAAGTACCCCTGCCAGGGTTGCAGGCCAGATGGGCAGAATGTGGTTGTCGAAAAGCACACCGATCGTGACTCCGGTCAGGGCAGCGATGGCGCCCACCGACAAATCAAACCCGCCGTGTATCACTACCAGCGCTTCGCCAGCAGCAACGATACCGACAATCGCCAGAGTCTGCGCGATATTGATGATGTTAGGTATTGACAGGAAGGCGCGGGAGATCGCGCCAAAAGCGATGACCAAAGCGACAAAAGCGAGAAAAAGACCTACGTTGGTGCCCGCGAGCACTTCATGCCAGAAAGGCCTCACCAATCCGCCCCTACCAGAAACTGGCGATGCGTGACTGTCGGTTCCCATACAACTCCGCCTTCGTCGGAGCATCCCCTCAAGGGTTTGCGGTAGGAATGCCTCCTGATGTGATCCACATATCCATCGGGGGCTGCAAGGCGCGGGGACCAGGTGCGAAAGCCGGCGGCTGAAGTGGCCCCTTGGGCGTACCTGCGGTGCCGACCGCCTGCCTGCACGGGCCGGGCCCGGTCGACGCAAGTCGACGGTTGGCCTTCGGGCTGCCTATCGGCAGCCCGAAGGGGTTACCCACGGGCTGCG
>ENA-ORXB01001595-ORXB01001595.1-sediment-metagenome-genome-assembly--contig:-NODE-1595-length-25089-cov-5.453742_pt1 | contig 25089 bp, 34 predicted proteins | sample MGYA00237863_ERZ511475 | MGnify/ENA primary metagenome ERZ511475 (study PRJEB26305, sample SAMN06343858) | sediment metagenome | isolation source: hot spring sediment | place: Canada: British Columbia... | reverse complement strand
TCCCATACCCCAAATGATCGTGGCGCGGTCGTGAGCTAGTTCCCGAGCAGTCCCCCGAGGCACAGCGATGATGCGCTCAGCAGGCACCGCCTCCGGGCGGTGACGGAACTCCCCTAAACAAGCCGCAAGCATATACTTGGCGTAGAGCTCAGCTAGCCACTCAGAGTATGTGGCGTATCGTTTCTGAGCCCGCCCTAATACCATGGCGGAGAACTCCAACAAATAGAAGTCCGCCGCCTGCCTAGTTAAGTCGAGTGGGAGATCCGATGCCCGAACATCCAAGAATTTCAGCCAATCCAACTCCCTAACGAGGTTCACTCGCGTCGGAGCTTTGGGTTTGGGACTGACGATTACCTTCGGTGCCTCAGGTAGCACTTCCCTGTCCAGTTCTGTCTTGGTCAGCTCGCCGAGGAGTTTGGGGCTCCAAGGCAACGCGTCCCAGCAGACCTTATGCCAAACTATGTACTCAGGCTCGTTCATGACTCGCCAGTAGATAAGGCGAGTCCCAGGCAAATCGCTAGGTTGCTTGCACCCGGAACACTCATAGCCACTAAATGGCCCGGACTCTTTCAAGCCGCAGGCCAGAAACTCGTCGATACTGACCTGCTTTACCTTTGGTACGTCGAACCCTACAAACTTCACTTCGCTGCTCACCGCTAGCCCACCTCCTTCCTCACCATTTGACTTCGAACCATAGCAACGGTACGCCTGTTGCTGTTCCGTACGGTATATGAGTGTTCACGGCATACGTCTGGACGGCCCAGACGATGACCGCCGCCACCCGCCACCACCGAGACTCCTTGCAGATGGCACTTACCCCAATCATCCAGGCGGCGAAATAGATATCCGGCCCTAGTTGCCGGATGATTGGATTCGCCTCGTAGTTAGGACCCCACCGAGCGAACAGGTTCCGCGTCGCCTCATAGTCTCGATGTAGACTGTTGAGGATGGTGGGGCAGGCCACTATCTGCACTGTCGCTGCTTGTGCGTTGCCAACCAGAACTAGCACCAACGCCAGTGCCACGATAGTGACAACTCCTCGATGCCTCAACATGCGCTCCCACCTCCTTCGTTTTGGCCTAGTTGTGGAGGGAGAGCCGGGGATACTCTCCCTCCACAGACTTGAGCTTTAGGAAACTAGGACCTCGTCCTCCCAGACCGGGATGACTTCTTGAGCTGTCTCAGAACGCACCAGGGCCTCGATATCAGCCCGGATGCGGTCCAAATACTTCGTCGCGGTCATATCTGGCGCACTGGAGTTCATCGGGGCGCTCCCGTCAGCCCGCCAGACTGGCGCGTGGTCATCATGAGCTGCAAGATTCTCCAAGGGGAACAAGCAATAGCCGTTCCCCCGGCGGGCGAGACTGACTACCTTGCCCATCAAGCGGCTTGGCACGTCCTCCGCCCGGAGGAGCAACTTGAAACTACCGTCCGTGCCTACCAAGACCTTTTCAGCATAGACTCTCATTCTTCTCCCTCCTTCTTTGTCGTGTCCTGCACTGACTCCGTCCCCGGCGGAGTCATCTCTTCTCCCATACTTCTGTAAAGGTCCTCGGCCAAGTCCGAAAGAGTTAGCATCAGGACCAGTCCATCGGCGTAGGACCTAGTTATCGCCCTTACCACCTCAGCCTGCGCCCATATCAGGCCGTAGAGGACATTCAGGACTTTCTCCTCAGAAAGCGACCCTGCTAACTCTAGGACCACGGCCTCTAAGATCCTACGGCGCAGCCTACCAGCCTGCGCCAGGTCCTCCTCCGTAGGTACCTCATTCTTCGGCTCCTCCAACTCACTCTCCTCCCTTTAGCGACCGGATTGGTCGTCCAATAGGTGGGGGACGAAGTTGGAGGCCGGGCCGGAGAGGGAAGCCCTCCAGGGAAAGATGCCTAGGGGACCTAGAGGTTGTGGGAGCGAGGGAACATAGGCCCAAGAACATAGGCTGGAATAGGGCGAGAGAAATAGGGCAGGGCCGGGTCGCCGGCCCTTTGCCCTACGCGGAGGGAGCTACCAGCCCAAGGCCCCATTTAGCCCTTGAGCAACTTTATCATAGCATCAGCATCCAGGATTACAACATCCCCTATATCGGGATGAGAGACCCAAATGAGTGGAAGCTTGGCCATGCGCCCCGCCTCCCGGCGAAGCTTTTCGAACCACTCAGCTAAGGGAATAGTACGCTGCGCGGTCTCCTTCTCCTCAATAAGGAAGGGGCCGCAGATAAGGTCGGCGTACTCGGCCCGAGATGCTGGGGACTGGCTACGCGGCACCCGGCGGGGTCCGAGCCCCGCACGCCGCAGCAGCCTCAGTACTCTCTCCTCGCCTGTTGCCCCCATATATCTCCACCCCGCACGCTCCAAAAGTGGCGCGTATTAAGCCAAGCCGCGCTACAGCCTCGCGAGCAGAAGGTATGCTGAGCGGCTGGTTTGATCTGCGCGCGTGGCCGGCTGAACGTGCGCCCGCAGTAGTCGCACTGCAGTTCAACCGGAGGCCCCTGCGTACGCTGCCATGGCCGGCCCGACCGGGGCTGCGGCTTGCTGCCATTGCAGGCGCGGCAGAACCCCGCGTGGCTGTGGCGGCGCTGCTGGTACGTACCACTGAACCGGTGCCGCGCATAAATGCGCCGTCCGCACCCCAGGCACGGCTGGGGCCATCGCTGGCGTCGATCCCGCAGCCAGGGTCCACGTGCCATTAGCGCCCCTAGAGGTCAGCAAGAAAAGTCCAGAAATGAAGGTTGTAGTTCACCTTCCAGTGCCCATCTGTGTCCCTCATGTCCATCGATGCGGCAGGAGGCTGCCCGGCTTGATACTCCTCCAAGCTGGGCCAGACCTCGATTATGACAGGGTGAGAAGGCCGCCCCACCCGGGGATCGGCATTGATATGGTCGGCAGTCCATTCGCTGTTGATTGCGACCGACCAAGTCTTGCCATAGCGGCGGATGCGGGCAAACTGGCCATCCCACCAGAGGATGGATTCCTCGATGATAGGCGAGAGGACCACCGCCACGCCGGGCAGTGGCCCTCCGCGCTCGTCTTGTACCGGGATTCTAAGCCTTGCGGTCACGGGCCTACCTTGAGGACAACAGCCACGCCAGGAAGGCCAACCCCACTATCAGGATCCACCACGGGAATCCTGACTCGGGCCTGCTTCGCGGCAAGAAAAAAGGGCTGGGCCAAGATGTCGGCTCCGTCCGGGATTGGCTCCAATACGTAGTTGGGAGCATCTCTGCGCCCGGGCGGTGGAATCACGTCGGCGATCAAGGGGACACCAATGAACTCTGGCGTAAGCTCAAACGTAGCAATCCCATTCTCATCGGTAATAGCGGTCATTTCTGCCATTGGCGTGCCTCCTCTCGGTCATTTTACCTACTCTTCGTCTAGAGTATCTCTTAGAAGACGCTCGGCCTCCCGGTAGGGCTTGAAGCCGGAGGGGTCGCGGGCATACTGCCGGGCTAGTGCGGAAATCCAAGCGTTGAGACGCTTCATGAGCCTGTAGTAGCGCTGCTTCAGAAAGTCGGCGCTACTCATGGGGAAATTTAACTTCTCGGCTACGCGGCGCCAAAGCAACCTATCAGGGACCTCGGGACCTTCCTCTTTCATGTGGCACTTCACGGTAAGGACTGCATCGATGAGGAAACGACCTCCCGGGTTGAGATTGTTCAGCAGAAGGGCCTTGATCCCGCGCTGGAAACCGTACTCCTTCCAATAAGCCCCAACGAGAGTCTGAACGTCAGGGTCCAGCTCGTCCCAGATTCGCTCAGCAAGGGTAGCATAGGCGCGATCCAGGCTGTCCTGCGCCTCCCGGTAAATCACTTCCTCCGCCTGCTCGTCCGAGAGGTCCTCCTCCTCCTGAGCGATTTGCGCAAATGCCCGAGCGAGACCGTCTATCAATGCCTCCTCCATCATCGTACCTCCTCTCTTAGAACGAATGGCCATACGTCCAGCGTATCCCTATTTTCGTACACCAACAGCCCGAGGGGCAGGCGAGCCATCCTCATGTAGGCCAGGAGCTGCTCTCGATGCATGGGCAGTCCTTGGATGCGGCGTACTTGCATCCATCGCCCTGCGCCCACGGTCTTTACCTCGATTATGCGGTCAGGAAGGACGTAGTCAGGATGACCCTGTACCCAACCTTCCACGACAGGCTCCTCGAAGCGCCCCCCCGGATACATTCTCATGAGCAGCGCCCGCCACTTCACATGACGGAACTTCCCATCCACGGCATACTTCGGCGCGTATTGGGCTACTGCATTGGCTTCCTCCTGAGCCTCTTGCAGGATGGTGGAAAGCCGCAACAAGCCAGGCAGAACGAGCTGCGGCGTGATGGCTTCCGACGGTATCTCATCTACCTCTGCGTAGTACCGCATGGCCTCATCCAGCCGGACGAAGAAGTCCGTGATGATGGCCGCATCTGCAGGGGCTACACCTACGAGGACCTCAGGGCTGAAAAGACTACCTGAGTCTGACATGAGCCTTCACCTCCTCCTCTGAGTCGAAAAAGTATCCATCTACGGAGAGCCAGACCTTACCCTCCGCCCATGGCGGACCTACCTTGTTCTTCGTCACCCTGATGAGGATTTCCTGGCCGACCTTGCGCTCTCCGACCTCGACAACCCCCATACGCCGGACCTCTATCCGCATCAGTGCCAGATGATGGAGGACGAAGCCCCCAGGAGTGGTCGTCGTGACGTACTGAGCCCCAAAGGCCGAGCGGAGCTGGTTCACAATCAGCAGGCAGGTCTCGTCCAGCAGGCCCAAGTTGATTAGCTTTCTCAACCCCCGGCTAGTAGCTCCAGAGACAGCGGCAGAGCGGTTGCTATCCACCTCGGCCTCGGCTATCGCTCCACCCAGAGAGTCTAAGACGACGAGCCTGGGCTTCCCAGGCAAGAGGGTCTTCTCTAGTAGCTCAAAGGCCTTCTCCAAGGTGGTGACCTTTGCCACCATCGTATTGGGGGAGAACTTCCTGCCCCAACGGGGATCGAGATACTCGACAGCTATCCAGAAGTCAGGCTGGAAGGTCAGCGCCACAGAGGTCTTGCCAGAGCTAAAGTTCCCGTACATCTCCACGATACCCCTAGCAGGCAAGCCGCCTATGATGCGGTTTATCCCCGGCACCACCGACTCGATGAATGCTGGGGGAGGCATCTCCTCCAGCCGGACCAATTCTGGGAAGTCGAGCTTACGCTTCGGCATCCCTCACCTCTTCCGCACGAAGTATAATGCGAGCGTCACAACGGCACCTCCTCCAGGGCATACCAGTTCGGACCAGCCCTCACCTTAACCTTCAGGTAAGGCTCACCTTCTAGCGCAGGCTCGTCCTCGAAGGCCTGCTTGAGTATACGAGCCACTTCCCGGACCTCGCTCGGATGGGCCGCTACCGATACAGAGTCATGGGTGGTGGTGAGCAGGTCGGTCAGCCCGGCTCTCCAGGCCCGCAGCAGGGCGAAAAGGCAAAAGTCCGAGGCCGTGCCCTGTACGGGGCTGTTGATGATGATGCGCCGGGTGTCTGGGGAAAGAGTCCCGCCTGGACCCACGAGGACCGAGCGATGCCGGCCCAAAGGGGTAGTAACCCGGCCTTCCTCCCTAGCCTGCCGGAACAGGGACTCCCTCCACCAAACCACCGTAGGAAAGCGAGTCTCGATGAAGGAGAAGAATGCCCTGACCTGCTCCTCGCTGACCCCATAGACCCCATCAGCCTGGAGCCTACGTACCACGGTCCGGGGCCGCGCAAGGTACTGTCCGGCAAGCACGGCTGCCTTGAAGGCTGCCCGCTCCTCTTCCGACGGCTCCCGTCCCAAGAACTCCTTGGCTATGTCAACGTAGAAGTCCGCGCTCATCATCAGCGCAGTGGTCAAAGGACGTTCCTTCCGCCCGCGCTCTGCCAGCCAGGCCATGACTCGGACTTCGTGCTGGGAGGCGTCAGCCTCCACCCAGACCTTACCCTCCGGTGGGAAAAACAGAGACCGCAGGTGCTTGGGCACGTTCTGGAGGTTCATCCCGCCATATTTAGCCAGGCCTGTGGCACCGGAGGAGATACGCCCGGTTTCTGCCCCTACAGGGTTGTAGATAGTCCGCACTACACCCCCGGAGTTAATAATGGGCTGAAGGTAGGCACTGGCCTCCTTAGCCAGGTGACGGCGCTCTAACACCAATGCGGCCTCCTCAACGCCCTGGCTCCTGAGGACCTTCATTACCTCATCGTCCACGCTGAACCGCAGCCCCTTCGGAGTGAGCTTCTCCAGTGGGTATCCCTTGCTCTTGAGATAAGCCTCAACCTGTTCATCGCTGGACCACTTGATGTCCGCGTAGGCCTTGAGCTTCTCGTCTATCTCGGCAATCTTAGCCTTATTGCTTTCAAGCTGAGCCCGTGCTCCTTCTAGGTCCACTCGCAGGCCCCGATAGCCCATCCTGGCCAGGATAGGGAACAGCGGGCGATAGAGCTCGGTGTAGAGCCGGTGCTTTCGGACTTCGGGATAAGTCGTAAAGAGGAGCAGTGCGGCCCGGGCGTCCTGTGAGCAATAGGTCTCATCGAGCTTGCCCATCTTAGTCGGTTCGATGTAGTTCAGCCCACAGCGCGTGGCTGCAAGAATCTTCAAGTCGCGCGGCCCTTCTTCGTTGTCCAGACAGGCCAGAACCATAGTGTCGTGCACGTCCGAGGGCAGCTCCGCTCCCATTCCCAGAAGGACCATGAGCTCGTTCACTGCATGGTGGAAAACGATAGTACGGTCCTTGAAGAGGCCGCCTATGTCCCCATTGGGATTGGTCGTCGCCCAGGCCACGGTCCCATCGGAGATGGCATAGATGTCCGCACCCATCCACGGAGGCTTGCCGGGATACTCTGAGTCCGCACCTAGGAGGCTAGGCAGGTAAGAGCTCATAGCCTTTGTGAATGGGCGCACCTCTATAGTGGAGATTGGGTTGAGCCCCTTCACCAGAGCCGCCCTGCACCCTTCAACCCAGGCTCCCTGCCTCATCCCGCCGCCATGCATCGTGCTCGCAGGGTGGGGGTATTGAATGATAGGGATACCTTCTAGGACCTCGGGAGGCACCCGACGCAAGCCCGACTTCGCCACCTCGCCGAGTGAGAGGATAGCGTCAGGCTTGATGGAGAGTATCTCCTCCGCGAGGTTACCGGCACAGGACTCAGCCTCTGCAGCAGAGACCTTCTTGCCCTTTGGGGCACAGACCACGGCGTTGGTAACGTAGATGCGCCCTTCCCACACCGGAGCCACAGCCTGTTTGAGTAGGCTACCAGACCTCCCGACAAAGGGGCGCTTCTGCGCCACTTCCTGCTTGCCGGGATTCATCCCGATAATCATGAGGGTGCGCTCCCCGGTCTTACGCTTCCATTCGCCGAAGACGCAGGGAGCCTCTGGGTTAGGGCAGTTATCGCAACGCTGGCGCACTAGCGAACTCTCTCCTGTACTCACGAAGGTAGTCACAGAAGCGAAGAAGCATGCTGATGGCGAGATTCTGCAACAGCAACACTCCCACCCGGCGGCCTCTGCGGAGCGCCTCTTCCCGACTGGGAACCCACACGTCTACTCTCCTCCACCATCGGCGATGCATTGTGTCCTCTACGATATAAAGCTGGCCGTCTAGCCTCACTACCGATCCATAAGGGGCCTCCGCCAAGAGGTCCCGACTGACTGCAAGAATACCCCGTCGAACCCTAGTCCCAGACGCGGTGACACGAGGAGTCTTATCGGTCTCCCTTCTGGTTGAGGAGTAATACGTGACTGTCACGACTCGCAGATAGGGCAGTATCTCTGGTCCCCGCAGCCGAAGCCATGGAGCCTCTGAGTAGTTCAACGAAAGTGGCAGCAGGCAGCACAACCAGCCAACGCTCCGGTGCAGTACGCTCAACCTTGATGACCAGGCCCAGCGCATTCTGCATCCACCTCCGAATTGTCTTGGCTGTACCCTTGATAGCCTTGACTTCCAGCACGAATGCGGGAGAGGACGGCGGAGGGGCATCAAGCCCCCAGACGGCTACGTCTCCTGTGTAAGGCCCACCTGCCGCCCCAGAAAGCGGAACTCTCCTGGCGTAGAGCCCGCGGGCCTTCAGCCAGTTCACGAAGTCCCGCTCCGCCTGGACTCCCTTACGCCGTGGGGCTGAACCACCCGGCATCTTCGACTCCTCCACTCACTCGTGCCGTTTGCCTAGTCTCTATAGGAGGGCTCTCGGGCTTATACCAGCCCATAGGATTGACGAATTCCCCAACCACGATATTCCCCCGGAACGCAGTGAGAATGGGAGGAGTCGTACTCCGGTCGTAACTCACCCGAGTCGCCGTGATGTAGGTGTTGTCCCCGTTGGCAAGAATGATCCTGTAGTCTTCAGCCCTCTCGGGGTCGATACCTATTGGGCTCATGGGTAGTCCTCTCCCTCCTCCACCTCTTCGATAAGGTCATAGGAGCCATCCAGCATCATGATGGCATCCAGTAATCCCGCCGATCTTCCAAACCACCAGCTACGCTCCGTGAGGTCTCCAGCGCGCTTCGCCTTGGCCACAGCATCCCAAGCGTACCGGTTATATTTCTTGACCAAGGCCCGTACCTGCGCCATCGTAAGCGCTCCGACCCGAACACTCATCCGGAGCCCAGTCCCCTCCGCGCCCCTGGTCTTATTAGGAGACCAGAGCCTGATTACTTCAGTAGCTGTCTTCACCCGCCAGCACCGCAGCGAGCTGGTGAAGAAGCACAGGCGCCTCCTCAGAGAGGAATGTGCGCTCCTCTTCAGAGAGCTTGCCCAAGGCGTCAGCGAACTTCCCCATCCAGTCCTCGTCGGCCCTGAGGAGGTCCTCGAAGGCCATGCTGACTTTTAGCAGTCCCCGAACTACAAAGTCCCACGGTGAGCCGAGCTCAAGCTGGTCCACCCGAGCCGGAGCTGCGAGGACATTCTCTACCGCCTTCGCCGAAAGCCCAGGTTCACCCCAGGGTCCCTCGGGCTCCTTGGGAGCTTCCCCCCTGGCCCTAGCAGGCATCGAGCCCTTGGGTATAGGAGGTGGACCCTCCAATCGCTGGAAGTAGTTCTGGATGCGGTAGGCGGTAATGCCAAAGAATCGTCCCATGGAGCTAAGGGAGCCGGCAAAGCTCTTGATCTGCTCAGTAAGAGCCGGACCAGAGCCATCGCCCTTGAGCTCATTGAAGAGCAGGCCTAGGCTCCGGTTTACGTCCTCACGCCGCAGGGGCAAGCCCTTCGATGCAGAGTTCGCCATCATGCTGATAGCGATGACATCCCGCTTCAGAGTGATGGGGAGCACGACAGCCGGGCACTCCATAAAGCCGCGCTGGCGGTAGGCGAACGTGCGATGCGCTCCATCAATGACAGTTTTCCGGTCAGAGGCCAGGAGGAGAGGAGGAAGTTTGTCCCCCTCTTCCAGAGCCTCAGCCATCTGGGCCACGCGCTCCATATCTATGGAGGCGCGGGGATAGATGGCTTGGTCCACAACAAGCTCTGCGGGATTTACAGGTACCTCCTCAAACTTCCCCGCGACTGCGGCCTCCAGAAGGCCCCGGAGTTCCTCCAGGCGTGTACGCTTCGCCTTCGCCTCCCTTACCATTCCTCCTCGCCTCCTCCCATGACCTGCTCGACTACGCTGAGTATCTCTTCCCGAGTCAGGGCCTTAGCCTCCGGGGGAATCACTTCAGTCGCTCCCACCACGGGGACGAATGAATAGGTGGTCTGCCTACCTGAGCCTTCCTTACTAACTTCCATGACTACATCAGGTCCGGTGGCATTGAAGATAGCATAGACCTGGGCCAGCGGGCCGCGCTTGGGGCCGCTCCAGAGGGCAACCTGGCTGCGCTTGTCGGTGAAGTTATATATGGGGGCAGCGGCAACCGCACCCTGGGGGTCTCCAGCATCACAATACTTGCAGGCCTTGGTCTCGTCCCAACTGCGGGGGCAGAACACCCGCCGCCCGCCGTCACCCTTGCGGTGGACGAATACCGTCACGAAGGTGTCCATATCCCCGAAGGTCTTGATTCGCTTGCTCTCCCCGGAGTCCAGCGTGAACACGCTGTTCGCTCCGAAGAACCGAGCCAATATCTTCTTCCGTTCTTCCTTGTTCATGTCCTCACCTCTTTCGTAGTTCGCTCAGCGAGCCATTCCATGCCAGGAACACTACGCCATCTAGCATCCTCCATCAGGAGACCCTCACCGGGGTCGCTGCCGGGATAGACCAGAACCTTGGCATCGGGGAATAGACGAAGGAGAGCCAGAGTGGTATCCCACCCTGCCTGGTCGTTGTCATACGCTAATATCAGCTCCTTTCCACGACGAAGTGTGTTGATTACCATCGCTTGCTTCTGAGAGACTTCGGCCCCAAAGGTGTAGTACGTCGCACCCCTAGGGAGCCCCAACTTGTCCTGCGCAAGAAGGACTGCGAGACCATCGAATGCGCCTTCAGATAGGTAAACGACACTGCCCTCACGCGCTCCCGCGACGCCGATGCAATGGCCTCGGGGGAATCCTCTGGTGGAGAAGTACCTCGTCCGGGCATTCTTCCTCATCACCCTATAATAGAGCCAAGTCTCCCACTCAAGCCGTCCGTCGCGCGCGACCGCGCACCACGCGCTGATGCCGAGCACCCCATCGCCCTCGCTGAACCTTGGGAGCATCTTGGCGTCCAGCCCTTCAAGCTCCCCGCTCGGACCGACGTTCAGCCCTCGCCTTTCCAACCACGCAAGCGCTCTCCGTGAGGGTGGCCCAGTCGTCCTTGATGCCGCCGGATAGGCAGCCTCGCGTGCCCTCTGGAGGCCGAGGAGGCTTCCCTCGCCATCACCAAAGGCAACATGGGCAGCGTCCTTCACACTCATTCCCAACACCGACGCCAAGCCGAACACGTCTCCCTTCGCCCCGCACGCGAAGCAGTAGAATATGCCCTTCTCGGCGTCCACTGACAACGATGGATGCGTGTCCTTGTGGAAAGGACATAGAATATTCATGACTCCTGGCCATTAGCCGCAACGAAAGCCCTGGTAAGCTTGATGACCTCACTCCAGTCGCGCACTACCACTGGGGCGACTCGCTGATAGTCCACGTTCCAGGGCCGAGCCCAAAGCATGGACAGAGCCAGCGGACGATGCTCCAGAAATCCCTTGATGTTGTGGGGTGCATCATCCAAGTAGAGGTCACAGGCTATCTCCCATTTGGGCTGTTCTTTGGTAAGGATGTGGACCTCTGTAGCTGGCACCCTATTATAGGCCAGCCACTCCAGAGTGTCCTGAACAGCATTGGCCGGACGATGGGTAATGACCACGATGTCCACCATCTCTGCCAGCTCTCGGAGTGCTTCCGCTGATCCTTTGTAAAGATGTCCATAACGGAACATTCCCTTCTTAACGCCCTCGTCCCAAAGCCACTCCCAATGCTCCGGCTTCACACTCTGCTGAATCTGGTCCCAGTGAGTGGAGACCGGGAGGTCATATCCAAAGTAGTGATTGAGCAAGAAGCCCACCGTGTCGTCCCAGTTGTATACGACCCCGTCGAAGGTCCAGGCCGAATCGGTGTTTGGCCATACCACGACCTCCCCCGTTAAGTCTGAGCCGTAGCCTTTCCGCCAGCACTCAGTTCCTTAACCAGGACTCGCACAGTCTCGCGGAAGTCATGAATAGGCTCATCTCCCGAAAGGATGGCGTCCCAGAAGAGAAATTCGTCGAGGTCCGTCTCAGAAGGGTGGCCCTCTCTCTCCGGCACGAGCACAGCCCCAAGAGCCTGCGCCCTCCTGCGTCGGGTGGCCTCACTAGTTTCAATCCTGATGAGCTTGAAGCCCACCTGGCGCAGAGCGTAGGCCTCGTTGCGGAATCTCACGTCGTCCACCACCACGTTATCCCGCTGCATGGTCCTTAACTTTCGGAGCAGGAGCCGAACCCAGAAATCCGCATCCCTCTTGCGGATAAGGTCAGTGCCTAGCCATTGGAGCCACTGCCGCCCCAACGGGGTAGTCTTGTCGAGCAATACCCCGGCCTGCTCCAACCCACCATGCTCCTGGAGGAATTGGACAATCTCTGCCGCCATGGCCTTGAGCTCATCGGCCAGGGAGAGCCTGACGAAGCCGAATTCCCTGGCTAAGATCTCTGCTGCTATAGACTTGCCGCTATAGAACTTCCCCGAGAGCGCGAGTCGCATCCTCCGGCTCCTTGGCAACAGCAATGTCTCCTTCCCGTTCTTCCTTCCGCATCGTAACGTCCACGAACTCTGTGAGGCTAAGCCCGATGGCTCCACTAGCCAGGACCTGGGCCATAAGCGAAGGCTCCTTGCTCAGCACACCCCACACCTTGGCAGGTGAAGGCTCAAGGACTTCCTCCCGCCGCTTCCCCAGCAGAGCCAGCAGGGTATCCTTGGCCAGTACCTTCACCGTAGTACGGCGCTTCACTGTCACCGTAGCATCGGGCAGAGGGAAGAAATGCACTCCTTCGTCAGCCTTGCCCGAGAGCTTGAGGAATGTGAGGAGCTCAGCCTTCGCGGCCCTCTCGGCTTCCTCCGCTGCCCTCCTCGCCTTATTCGTCGCCACCACCTTATCGAGCAGTGCGTTCAGGTCACTCATGGCTCCAGCACCCCCAAGACTTCCTCGGGTTCGAGCAGGCGGTAGTCTTTGCCGTCAAGCCTAAGAGGTTTGCCCCGGAAGAAGGAGTAGAGCACTATGTCTCCTTCCTTGGCTTCAGGCCAGCTCTTACGGCCTGCCGCATTCACGAAGGGCTGGTCACTCACAGAAACAACACGACCGCGAACGGCATCTATACGATGCATCGCGGTCTCGGGAATGACGAGGCCACTCTTACGGATCTCTGCCTTACCTTCTTCTAGGACTTCCACGAGGGTATAACCGTTGCGGACTTTGAGTATCTTCAACTCTGTCATGCCCCCCTTGCCCGTAGAACTATCTTAGCACGAAATGTCAATCGGCATGCGACTTAACTTGCAACTTGGCTTGCAACCCAGCTTGTCACTTGGGAGCCCCCTACGACCTGCGCGACCGCGCTGGCGGCCTCCGGCGGTGGTGCTCCGCCATATGCCTGGCCAGCATGCCCGGGAAGCGCTGCTTCACCTTTCGATGCACAGCCGCGTGCTCAGCCGGACTGCCGAACTGATGCACTCGCTGCAGCGCCGCCCGTGCGTGCGCCCGGTCGGTCACTGGATAGCTACCGGCACCGGGCGCTCTCGAAGGGATCGCGAAAGATCCCCTGGGAAGGCGCTTGCGCTGCTGGTACGTCAGACGTGCCATCGTCACTCCTCCTTCCGGGTGTACCGCTGCCACAGAGCGATAGCCACTGTCGTCAAGCCCTGTACTAACCACCGCGCCCATGGCGCGAAGGCCTGCGTAACTAAGACTGCCGCGCCGGTAGCGATCAGGATGTCGGCGTGAGCCTTAAGCCACGCCAGCACGGCCCTCTTGAAGCCCTCCGGACTAAGATCCACCATCTCGCATCTCCTTTACGCTGGTAGCGGGCCGGAGAGTCGAACTCCGATTTCCTGGGCATGAGCCAGGTGTGCTACCGTTGCACCAGCCCGCGCGATCACGCTCGCCCGTCCGTTATATCATAATACACCGCATAGAGGATGAGGACACCTAGCCACGACACCTGCCACCTAGCCACTGCTCGCCTTCGTCCCGCCAGGCTATAGGTAAACCACGCTTGATGCCCTTCGCTTCCTGACGCGAGGAGACGGTCCACTGCATTCATGGGCGTCAGCCCTTGAGCCTTGAGGGACTCTACCGTTCCTAATGCGCGGGCCACCGCCCGTACCGTCACTGGGGCATGGCTGAGCACCTGGTAGACCCGTCCGCGTGTTACTCCGGTGGCCGCCGCGATTGCGCTTACGAACCCAGCGGGGAACCTCTGTACCTTAGCCACGACTATACATTACCATATACTGTCAAGGGGGGGCAACCCCCCTACACGTACCGGCCCCCCGGAGTAATACCCAGGAAGATGCGCCGCTCTGCCGCCCGCCGGCGCTCCAGCCCCCTAAGCTTCTTCTTAACGAACTTACCGTCTGGACCCCTAACCTTGATATAGACCCACTTGAGGAATTCGTCGGCTGCTCCCAGGTAGTCCCTGCGGTTGAGCTTCTTCAGGAGCTGGGAGATAGCCAGGGCCTTAGTGCCCACGTTGTAGGCGAAGGAGACCAGGGCATCGTATTGGGCCTGGGTAAGCGGAACCTGGACTAGCTTGGTCACAGCCTGCTCGAACCGCACCAGGTCGCGGCGGAGAAGGTCTTCGGCCTGCTCAATAGTGATAACCATACCGGGCTTTACGTCCGCCCCGGTGTGACCAAACCCAATGGTCCACACGCCCTTCGAGTCCTTGTAGGCCTGGAGCCTCAGCCCCTCATGGCGCTTGATGAACCTCAGACCCTGCTCGCTTATCTTGGGCATCTATCTCCTCCCTAAAGGAAGAGGCCCAGCCGGGAGGTGGGGAGCGGCTGAGCCTCAAGGGACACGACAGACTGGTCCGGGACGACCAGCCAAGTCAAGGATAAAGCCTAACCTCCCTCAAGGCAAGACCTTGCCGCCCTTCTTCTTGGCAGCGGCCTGCATCATACGCAAGGCGGTAATCCGCGCCTGCTGCTCGGCCTGCCACCGACGCCGCGCCCGGTCCTCCATAGCAAAGGCCTCCCGCTCAAACGGGTCATTCCTATACGCTTTGTACCAGTTGCCCCTGGCCTTGATGAGTTCCAGGAGCCGGACGAAGCCAGCAATTGTATCCCACAGAGGCCCATACCGCGCAGCCTGCCGGGCGTGAGTCATCTCGTGGATCAGTATAGGAATGTCGTTGGCCACAGAGGGATCAATGATGATACGGCCACCACGCTCCATGGCTAGATCATCGCGCAGGGGCGCGATCCGAATATCATAGCCCGCTAGCCGCACCCACGGCGCGGGATGCGGAACTCCGGGTGGTGTCTGCCGTACCCAAATCGGCATTACTCTCCTCCTAATCCGGCTTCCTCCAGGAACTTCCTCAGCCGCTCGCGGGTCTCTTCTTCTACCTCGAAGACCTGCCCCGGCGTCAAGGGCTCTTCGCCCCGCCCCACATAGCCGGGCTCACCAGGCTGCGGCCTTACTGCCGTCATGCCCTTGCGCCGTAGAGCCAGACGCATCTGGTAGTCAATGGCCTCCTCAACAGTAATGGGATTCTCAAACTCCACCAAGAGCCTGTTCTGGATATTGTTGAAGGTCTCCCAGTCCTTGTTCACCCAGGCTCGAAGGCCAAACTCCCGAAGACGCCTGTACTCCAGAGGTTTGCTCCCCAATACCGGGACGCTACGAAGATGAGGATAAGCCAGACGCCCAACAATTGGGATCTGCCGGACTATATATCGCGCGGCCTCCTTCACCTTTGGGAATCGCTCCTTGCCAGGATGCCGCTCTCCTGCTGTCAAGGCCTCCTGCAATCCCTGGGCCATCTTAGAAACCAGGTTGAACGCTTCGGCTGGGTAGACCCCGGTGAAATAGCTCGCCAGCAGCATCGGCTTGCCCTCAGCCAGGGTGAACAGGGCATCGGTGTAGAGCCCGAACAACCCCATAGCCACGGCATTTCGAAGCTGATCTATCATCCACTCATTCAAGGTGATGCCCAGAGGACCCTTAGCCTCCATCGCCGTCTTAGGAATGGGTTCCTTCACCCTGGCGAAGCCCTCCTTGCCACCCACCCATATGATGTCTCGCCCAGTGAGACCAGCGCGCATGAATTCAATCATATTGCCCACGCCCCAAGCCGCAGCAGCCATACGGAGCAAAGGCATCATATTTCCCCTTCCCGCTTCCTGGAAGGCGAAGTTCACGAGCTTCGTAGCCTGCTGATAGGCATATCGGCGGAACTGGAAGACCGTGCTGGCTAGAACTGGATGCGCCCAGAGAATAGGGAAGTCCAAAGGCATGTAGTTGAACTGGGTCTGGTCAATACCGTGCATGAACAGGCGCTCCCACGGTGTGAGATCCAGCACGGCGTCTGGGTCCAACGCCATAATCTTCTGTGGAGTCCATCCAACGTCTCGTAGGTTCATACTCATGAACTGCCGGACAGCATCATCGCCCTGGACCCCATATCTGGCCAGGATTCGCAGTGCCTCAGCATTCCGAGGGTCCCTCGCGAGAGTGCGCTGGACCGCCAAGAGCTCTTCCTGCACAGATGCCGTGGAATACCGACGCATGTAATCCTCGGCAGAACCAAAGCCCACCGCCCGTATATACTGGCGGCTCGCCTTCTGAAGCGCCGCGCCTGCACCCTGCTCTCGGGCTATTTCCCGAAAAGACTCCAGGATGTCCTTCATAGCTCCTACAGGCCGGGATATAATCCGATGCGGATTACGGAGAAGCTCCGCCGTGACTTCGTTGTAGCCCAGCGCGAGGTCAAGGTGACGACTCATGACCTGGCTCTGCCCCATCGCAACAGCCATCCATTTGAGGGCCTCAGACTCGTTGGTCCAGTAGAGCTTGCCCAGTCCCGCCCGAATGAAGCCCCGCACCGCCGGTCCAAGACCTCGCACGATGTACTCTGCTATTGTCTGGCCCAAGTTGGGGATGGTCGAGAAGGCCATCATCTCGATGACTCCCGCAGCCGCTATACCCCTCCACAGGCCTTCAAACTGGGACTCCGGGAAGTGCCCCATCGTGTACCGTGCTATAGCCTCCAGCCCCGCGCCGAGAGAACGTACGACGTTGCCTGGAATCGCAGTCTTCCAAACGTCTCCGACTTCGGCGAGGTATGCCCGAAGGTTCGCGGGCAGCTCTTCCATTACTGTATCAGGGAGTATCTCTCCCTTGAGCAGCTTGATAAGATTCCAGAATTTGTTCCCCTGGAAGCCCAGTATCGCGGTATCCACGAGATAGGTGAGCTCCTCGTTCATACCCAACAAGGCCTCGTCCATCGGGTGCATACGCGCTTCATCTGGAAGAGTAATGCGCCGCCTCATCAAAAGATGCTTGGATGGTCGGATGAGTGGGTCAAGGTCCCGGACAAGGCGCGGGGGTTTGTTGAGCACTGTCTCAAAGGCCAACTCCAGCTCGTCATCCGTCAGCATTGGATTCCGCGCCTTCAGCATCGCCCGAAACTGCTCCTCGCCAAGCTGCTTCAGATACTCCCGGTTGGCGAACTGCGGAAAGTAATTCTCCCGGGTACGGTAATTCGGCACGAGGCGCCGAGCCTGAGTATCAATCTTCCCATAGATGTCAGCGATAAGCTGAGCCACAAGATGCTCGTCGGCCCGCCCACTCTCGATGAGATTCTTGATGTGACGCCAGCCCTCGATGTTATCTCTGGTCAACCCATGCTCCTGCGCAGCCTGAAGAACAGTAGCGGCGTACCGCGGAACTATTCTGCGGCGATACTCCAGTTCATCGAGCATACGAAAGGCCTCATCACCAGCCTTGGCCCACAAGCGGACTAGCCCAGCAAGCTGGGGCTCAGTAGCAGTGAGATCGTCAGCAATCTCATACAGTCGTCCGGTCAGTTTGGGGATGTAGGACCTCGCTGGAGCAAAGAGCTGGCCTACAATATAGTGTCCCATCACCGCGAGCTGACTGGGATGCTCACCGATAGTCAGTCCCGTCACATTGCGCGGCACCACCGCTCTGCGCAGCAACGCCTCAAAAAGCGACTTCATTATGCTCATAGCACTATCCTCTTAGGACCTGTCTTGGTTCTGCGTGTCTTGACCTTACTAGGTTCGAGCTCGATGCGCATGCCGGGGATACCCTCCTCAGCGATAGGCTTCTCCGATGCAACCTTAGATCGAACGAACGCCCTGAAGCCTCGCACAATCCTGAGTACCTTGCTGTACTTCTGGTCTGGGCTCAAGGCCTCATCGTCCAGTACCCGGTTGATAGCCGCGATGACGGGCTTGAGCCGCTTTGCTGTGCGCGGGTCTCTCCTTGGGTCTTCTATCCAGTCGCCGAAGAAGGTCTCATCCATTTCCTGAATCAGAGTCCGCGAAATGTCTTGGCCACGGGATGCCGCCCTCACGGGCTCCGGCAGAGCTTCCAACTTCTTCACAACTTCGACGTAGGCCGGGAAGGCCTCGGTCTGCTCAAACGGCGTCATCGCTCCGCGAGGCACAATCTCTTCGATGAGTGGAGGCACGAAGGTCTTTTCTCCCGCCTCAGTAGAGAAAATCCCCGAAGTAACCCGGCGGACTCCCGTAGTCCTGCCCCAGGCGATGTCGTTCTTATTCTTACCGATGGACTTTAGAGCCTCCTCCGTCACAATGCCCGGCGTAAGGCGAGACTTTACCGCTTCACGCACGATACTTTCAGCGTAAGGGTCAGGCGGCATGAACTTCCGAGCCTTCGCGTAGAGGGATCCCAAAGATGCCCTTGCCGCCTTGTCCAGGATGCTATCCGTAGGCAAGTTGAGTCGGCTTGCCATCACGAGCAGGATGTCATCGACATTGAATATGCCTATTGCAGCGTCGTCCGCGAACGCGTAGACATCCAGCCAGTCCACACCCATCCGCTTGGCGATAGCTCGGGCGAGCACCGGACCCGGACTCCCCGCCGCCGCCGCCTTGGCCCAGGCCAGCTCCTGCGCTGCATCCTCTACAGAAGGGAAGAGCAGCCGAGACAGATTCCGCACACCCAGAGCCTGGGCAGCAAGGTCGCGGGCGAAGCCAGGCGGTGCGCCCGCTTCCAGGGAGGTTTCGTAGACCGAGAGTGCGCCTTTCACTACATCATCGCTAAGCTTACTGGTAGTCTTCCGCAACGTCTCCAGCGGCACACCCAGAGCCTCCGCGAGGTGTTCCTCTGTATTCTGGCGACTCAGGCTGGAGATTAGCTTGCTGGGAGCCCTAGTTTTGATGTATTCCGCCAGCAGCGGGCGCACATTCTGCACGTCGAGATTGGCCCACCTTCCAAGGTCGCCCTCGGAGACATCCCGGAGCATCGCCCGCAGGAACTGGGTCAGCGGCGGTACGAGCTCACCGTTGACGTTTTGGCCCACCCGGCCCAACACCGCTCCTCGAATGTCCGAGTACCGAGCCAGCATCCTGGCTACATCGCGTAGGTCTATAGCATTCTCCCTCAGGGCATTCGCCAGGTCTCCGATAGTAATACCGGAGAGCGAGGCCTCGGCAGCCTTCAACGCTGCGAGCTCCTCAGTCGCCAACTTAGCCGCAGCGAACTGTCTTCCGCCGCTTCGGCCTGCCGCACGCGCCGCTCCTTCCGGAGCTGCAACCTCGCCGAATGCCCTCATCAGGACTAAGCGTACGTCAGGCCCGTCCTCAGCCTGCCGTAGGCCCTGAGCCGCCCGCTTTATCGCAGCGACGACAGCCTTGCGGTCCTTGCCCTCTGCAAGCCGCGCCAGAAGACGGTCAGCCATAGCCTCGGCAGTCTCGGGAGTTACTCCATTCTCTGCGACAAATACACCAGCAAGCCTTTCTCGGACCTTCTGTACGGCCCTGAGGTTCGTCACCTGGAGCTCGTCCAAAGTCACTCCGCCCGAACGGAGAATCTTAGCCAGGTCTATACCCTCTGTAGCCTCAACTACTTTGAGGGCCGCTGGCTCTGGAACACTCCTAAGTCCCGCCTCATAAGCGGCGTTCAAGCGGCGCACATTGGCGAAATGACGGTCCATCTCACGGTCAATCCACCGAAGCGCACGGCCAACTTTTCGTTCCTTACCAGGACGAGCGGCCATGGCCTGGATGCGCTCCCTCATGGTCGCAAGCTCATTGATGCGGGCGCGCTCAGCCTGGAGCCGAGCCCACAAGGAAGCCGGAGGAGGCTGAGGAGGACCTGGAGGGAGCGCCCGGAGGCCCGGAAAAGGTGAAGGGAGAGCCGGAGGGAACGCCAGGGAGACCGGAGGAATCTGCGCTGGGGTCCCGGGAACTATACCCGTCATCCCGCCCGCAGGGGGAATTGGCCGCAGCCACGACGGTGCCTCGCCCGGGAACCCCAGCGTCATCTGCTCCGGGGCTATGCCAGGAAGCCCCAACTGCTCAAACCGCCTAGGAACCGCCTCCTCAGTTGGCCTGATGATTAGCCTAGGCGGCTTCATACCCGGTAGAGCTAGTTGCTCGGGTGGGCTCTGAGCCCACAGGGGCAAGCCCGCCACCGCCTTCTCCACCGCAGCCCTCTCCGCTTCCGCCTTCTCCGCCGCAGCCTTGGCACGAGTGGCCGCCGCCACCTTTTCCTCCGCAGCCTTTCGTAGCTGCTGAGCTTCCTTTTCCGCCTTCTCCTCCATAGCCTTAGCCGCTGCTGCTGCGGCCTTACCCCTGGGTGTGAGCCTCCAGGCCTTTCTGAGAGCCGGACCCACCATCGGAATCGCCGCGCCAAACGCTATATTCTGCGCCCATGTCTCAGGCGGATGGCCGATGGCAGCCTTCGCACCTAACGCAGCGAGCGTCAACACCTGGAGGGGAATAGATATCTGAGGAGTGAGGGCAGTAACTCCTAGCCGAGCAAGCAACATAGGAGCGTACCTCATAACTCCGCTATAGAGTGCCTGCTCTCCGAGAGCGTAGCCTAGTGTGCCGCCGCTGAAGAAGGGCTGATTCTGCGGATAGCCCATCCAGGGAAGGATGCCACGCTTAATTCCACCCAGTAGCCCTTCCGGTCCGCCTCGGACATCCTGCTGCTCCAGTGGAATGTACGTGATGGGCATGGTTTACCGCTTGCGGGGTGGCTGCTCACGGGGCCGAAATGCCTCCTGCAGCGCCTGCCAGGTAATCAGGAACGACCTCGTTGTGGGGTCTAGCCAAGCGGCCCGCCAGGCATCCAACCTGGACTGGAGCCAAGGGGGCAGCGTCGCTGGAGCGTTTAACAACTCCGGTCGTGCCAACAGGAACGGAGCCGCTTCTAATTCGCCAAATGTAGTAGGCCGGCGCGGCGGCGCCGCACCCGCACTAAAAGTGAACGAGCCCTTGAGCATCTCTCTCAAGGTATGGCGCGTGGCCCGGTCAATGATGCCCTCGCCATAGGCTATATCCACAACATCCGTCAAGTCCTGCCAGACTCGCCAAAAAGTGTCGGGAGATATTCGGCCTTTCTGGAGAGCATCCGTCGCAAGAGTCCCATACTCTCGAATAGCCATCGGAAGCTGTCTCCGCACATCCATTGCTGGTTGCGGACCAAGCGGGGAATACTTAGCCGTTTGAATGTCCGCCACAGCAGCCGACGCAAACTTACTCGACGCATCTAACAAGAGCGGATCCAGCTTCCCTCGGCCTGGCAGGGCTTCAATTAGGCTCTTCTGAGCATTAGCGTAATTATTAGATGTTGTTTCCCGCCAGCTCTTAGCCTCCGTTAGCGGGATACGTGACCGGGGGTCGATGCCGTAGGTTAGGAGTTCGCCTTCAGTCATACCAGCTAGCCCTCCCCTACGGAGCTTCTCCGATAGCTCCCACTTTCGCTGTTCCATCTTGAGCCGCACCTGTGCAGTCGCCTTCTCGATTTCGCTGAGCTCCCTCGCCACCTTTGCTGCGGCATGGGCCTCCCGTAGCCGGGCAATCTCCAGCTCTCGCTCTCGAATCTGCAAATCCCGAAGCTTGTTCTGCTGCAATGCAGCGTTGTAATATGCCGCATAAAGGACCTTCGCCGGGATGCCAAGAGCCTGTCCCTCCCGTATTATCCTCTCCTTTTCCTGCAGGAGCTGTCGCTGCTCCACAGGGTCCTTCGATGAGGCGAGTGCAGTAGCAACGGCCTCCAGTTGGGGGGTATACCGATTGATAAGTGCGGTCATATACTTCTCCGCCTCAGCAATCGGCATCAAGACCGTCTGGGGCTTACCATCCTTAAGAATGCCTACCGTAACCTCTTTAACATTACTCATCACCCAGTCGGCGCCTGCCCTCGCCATCTTGAGGTAAGCTAACCCGTCGGGACCCAACCACCCCTGGCGTGCCACTTGTTCTATCGACCTGAGTAGATCCATAAACTCCTTGTACGACACATAGCTCGGATTCTGAGCGAGGAGCTGACGAGCCGTGTCCACCGTGCGAATGAGACTGTCGGCACGATTCGTCACAATGGTACCCACATTGGCCAGGAAGCCCTGTCGGTTTGACAGGTCCACATCGCTGGCCAGCAGGAGCTTTCCCTCCGGATACTGCTCTAGCAGGGATACCACTCCACCCAGACCCTGCCCAACGAGGAACTCCCGAGCGTTCTGGCGATACATCCCAGGTTGCCCAGCCAGAGCGACAATCTGCGCAGGCAGGCGCTCCGTGATGGCGCTGTAGGATGCGGCGTCTATGGTGTAGCCGCCACCCGGTCTCTCCCATACCCGGAGCGGCATTGGATTCAGGAGAGTCAGGATATTTTGGGCGGCCCTCGCTGCCATTTCAGGCGTAGCGCCCGGAGGAAGGGACTGCTGGACTGCAGCAGCCACAGAGGCTTTGATCTGCTCGGCCAGGTTCGGGTCTATCTTGTCTAGGTCGGCGAAGCTCAAGACCTTCAGGGATGGCATTGCCGGGGGAACACCCCTGAGGCCATACTTCTCCACGATTGGGACAACGTTCTGCTGCCACCACTCTGCCCGCTGCTCCTCCGGCATCGCGCTGAGGAAAGGCATCAACCTCTGGAGAAGCTGATAGCCACGCTCCTCCCGAATCATGGGCATCATGACGGCCATCCGAATGAGGTTGGCCGCCACGTCCCAGTCGGTGCGCGGACGGTCTTGGGGGAACATCAGGTTAGCCAGACCAGCAAGAGCCATCGCTTACCCCCTAGGGCTGGCCCGCGGAATAGATACTACGGAAGAGATACCACGGAAGAACTGCATCTAGAATGCTCATAAACGGACTTGGCCCAGTCTGAGTCACAGACGCACCAGATGTCGCGGCGCCTGCTAGAGGAGCCCCGCCCGCTGCGCGGTAGGTCTCATTCCACAGGCGCTGCATCTCCGCGTAGGCCCGGTCAATCTCGTGCTGCGCCAGGCTGCGAGGCAGAGCCCCGGCCTGCATGAGAATCATAGCCAGGTTGGGCACAAGAGCCGCACCGGGCTGTGCCGCACCGTACTGTCGCGCGCGCTCGCTCTCGTAGGCCCCCAGGCGCAGAGCCCCGATCTGGCTGGCGAGCTGCCCACCGATATCTCCAGCCAACCATGCATAGGGTGTGCCCGGGCCTTGACCAGCCAAAGCCAAGCCCTGCTGGACACGAGCCAAAGCCTCGTTGGCCTTGGTCATCATGCCCCGCTCTATTGCGTCCAGGTAAGGGTTAGCCCCGGGGAGATAGCCACCGGAGACCGTCTTCCTCCACTCCTCTAGAGAAGCAGGCATCAGGCCGGAAAGATAAGCCTGTCTGTAGGCATCCTCCACTCCGCCCAGTCCGTAGGTCTCCTGCGGGGACATTCCCGCAGTAAATCCCCCCTCCCACGTCGGGCCATATTGGCCAATACGCCCCCGCATGAAGTCTGCTGCGGCGTCCACATACCTCTTCACAGATTCGGGGACATCCCTCCATCCCGAACTCTGCTGAATCGTTGTTGGCTGGAAGAAGCCTCCCATGAGTTACCTCCTAGAAGAACTGCACGCCGTAACGATTCAAGTAGTCCTCGTCCTTATACTGGTCTTCACTTTCGCCCGCACCAGCAGCCGCCCGGTTCGCCTCAATACCCTCCGTGAATTCTCTAATGAGCTGGTCTATCCGGCTCCTCCGCTCGGCAGATTCGGCCTGCGCCGCTCTGACCTGCTCCGCCCGAGCAGCCTCCGCACCCACGTCGCCTCGTCCGGCTGCTCGCGCTGTCTCGATGAAGGTACTGGGGGAGACTCCCCCGACCATCTCTGAGCCATATCCGAAGGCCCTCCCAAGCTGGAGCCTTGGTGCCTCCAGTGGCCCCTGCACAGTTGGAGGACCCACTGGCGTTGGTGTCGGTGCCGAACGCATCCATGGGAACACTCTCTCCAATATGGTCCGAGCTACACGTCCAAACCAAGTGTTGCCGAGGTTGTAGTCTCCGCCCACAGCACTAGCTCCTGCGCCGCCAAGATTTCCTACATCACGGAGTCCTTCCCAACCGCCACGCCAATCGCCGGCCCCCCCGCCAATTCCGGGAGCCAGAGGCTGATTGAGCGTCGGTGGTCCAACGGGCGTCGGCCTAGGACCCAGGCTGATATCGGGGCGCCTGCCTACATCTGGAGAATAAGGAGTCGGCAGTGGCAATCCCCAAGGATTCATCAATGTGGGCTGGCCAGGGAACCGAGGAATGACCCTAGGGATGCCGAACCCAGGGGTGCTGCCCATAGGCGGGCCGAACCAAGGGATGGACCGAGACCGAGGGATGGTGAGCCTCGGCTCGTCGAATACCATTCTTACAGGCATGGAGCTACCCCCCTAGAAAGGAAGAATCCCGTACTCCGGGAAATACTCATACTCGCCGTACTCCTCTCCTTCTCCTTTTTCCTCATCCGAAGTCTCAGTTTCCGTAGCGCTCTCGGGCGGGGCACCTTCCTCGCCGGGCGATGGCTCCCCTTCCTCCCCTTCCCTGGGCGCCTCGAAGATATCGCCGTAATCCCCTCCCCAACCGCCTCCCGAAAACTCGGACGCCTCTCCGGAGAACGAAGCAGGCTCGGACGGTCCAGGTGGCGCCTCCGCAGACGACGGAATCTCTTCACCCTCTCTACCCTCTGGCCGAGGTGCCTCGGGAGGCGGGGTAGTTTCCGTTTCTTCCTGTGCTGGAGGAACGAAGGCCTCAGCTCCAGTCTGCGCAGCCTCCTCCGGAGTAGGAGCTTCGACAATACCCTGAGCAATCAACTCACGGACGAACGCGGCGTATCTAGGGGAATCCAGCCAGGTTACAGGGATGGCCGCAAACGGAATCTTACCCCGCCTTCCCATCAAGGCAGCCGCCCCGCCGTAGACCGCTGTTCCGGCACCTCCTAGTCCTGCCAACAGAGAACTCAAAAGCGGCGCCCCACCCGGCTCCCCAGCGCCCACACGCCCCGCGCCGAACAGTCCGGCAGCGCCTATATCTGGGCGGGCTCCCACCCCTGCAGCGGCTTCGGATCCTGTGGCAGGGAAGTAAACAGGCTCACCAAGGCCTTGAGCCGGAGCTCCTAGACCTGGATAGAGTACTCGTGATCCGCCTCTCTGCTGCATATTCCGGAAAAACTCTTCTCCCATGTCAATCCCTCCAGGGGTCGCCCTGCCTCTTT
>ENA-ORXB01001594-ORXB01001594.1-sediment-metagenome-genome-assembly--contig:-NODE-1594-length-25096-cov-4.121388_pt1 | contig 25096 bp, 18 predicted proteins | sample MGYA00237863_ERZ511475 | MGnify/ENA primary metagenome ERZ511475 (study PRJEB26305, sample SAMN06343858) | sediment metagenome | isolation source: hot spring sediment | place: Canada: British Columbia... | reverse complement strand
TTTTTTTTTTTTTAATGATACGGCGACCACCGAGATCTACACTCTTTCCCTACACGACGCTCTTCCGATCTCCTCGCACGCCGAGAATGATTTCGTGGTGGTGAGCCTGTTCGTCAACCCCACCCAGTTCGGGCCGCGCGAGGACTTCAAGGATTACCCCCGCGATCTCGCGCGGGACACCGCGATGGCCGCGGAGGCCGGGGTGGACTGCATCTTCCATCCCCGCGTCGAGGACATGTACCCGGAACCGTATCTCACCTACGTGGAAGTGGAGGAGGTCACCCGGGGCCTGTGCGGGGCGTCGCGGCCGGGACATTTCCGCGGCGTGGCCACGGTGGTTGCCAAACTCTTCCATATCATACCCGCCCACCGCGCCTATTTCGGCCTCAAGGACGCGCAGCAGGTGATGGTCATCCGCAGGATGGTGCGTGACCTCAACTTCGATATCGAAATAGTGGCCTGCCCCACGGTGTGGGAGGAGGACGGCCTGGCCATGAGCTCGCGCAATATCTACCTGGAGCAGGAGGAGAGAAGGGCCGCCACGGTGCTCTTCCGCTCCCTGCGCCTGGCGGAGGGGATGGCGGCGGCGGGGGAGAGGGACGCCGGGAGGGTGATCGCGGCGATGCGGGAGTTGATGGCGTCGGAGCCCCTGGTGGAGCCCGAATACGTGGAGGCGGTGGACTGGGGGCTGCTCAAGCCGGTGGAGCGCCTGGAGGGGGAGGTGCTCATCGCCGTGGCGGCGCGCGTGGGCAGGGCGCGCCTCATCGACAACGTCCTTCTCGACCTCGGCGCGGAATGAGGCAACGGTGCTTGCCCGCGTGCCGCGGGACTCGTGCGGTGGGGGTCCACTTTTTTCCGTTTCTGCCGATGTAAACGTTGTGCTATATTGAATAGGGACGGAGGACATATTAAGCTCGTGGAAGCCGGGTGCAGGCGAGCGGAAGAGGAGACGGACCAGGCCATGCAGCGAATCATGCTCAAGAGCAAGATCCACCGCGCCACGGTCACCGACGCGGACCTACATTATGTCGGCAGTATCACCATAGACGAGGAGCTCATGGAGGCGGCGGACCTCCTTCCATACGAGCGGGTGATGGTGGTGGACATCGACAACGGCAGCCGCCTGGAAACCTATGTCATCGGGGGCAGGCGGGGCTCGGGCGAGATAACCATGAACGGGGCGGCGGCGCGCATGATCCACAAGGGCGACAAGGTCATCATATTCTCCTTCAACATGGTGGACGAGGAGGAGGCTCGCAACCACAAACCCAAGATCGTCTATGTGGACGAGCTTAACCGCATCAATTTCGTGGATGATCACGTCAACGCCGGAGATACATGCTGAGCATCGCTCGCCGGGCATGAATTCGGGGAGACGGCCCCGTATTTTTTTATAGACTTCATTTCTGGACCGATGCCTTGCCGAAAAGCCTGTAAGCCGGGACGGAGAAGGGGAATGGGAGCGGAAAGGAATACGATGCTTAAACCGGAGGCGGAGACGCGGCCCGGTGCCGAAAAGGAAACGCAACCCGGCGCCGAAAGTGAGACGCTTCGTGGCGCTGAGGAAGCGACGCTGCGCGAGATAGAAAAATTGAGGCGAGAGCGCCGGGCGGTCATCCTGGCCCACAATTACCAGCGGCCGGAAATTCAGGACATCGCCGATTTCGTGGGGGATTCCCTGGGACTGGCTCGGCAGGCGGCCGACGCCGACGCGGAGGTGATCGTCTTCTGCGGCGTGCATTTCATGGCCGAGACCTCAGCCATCATCAACCCGGACAAGACCACCCTCCTCCCCGAGCCCGAGGCGGGTTGCCCCCTGGCGGATACCATCACCCCCGAGGGCTTGGCGGCCCTGAAGGAGGAACATCCCGGCGCCGCCGTGGTCACCTACGTGAACTCCAGCGCGGCGGTCAAGGCGGAAAGCGACTACTGTTGCACCTCGGGGAACGCCGTACAGATCGTCCGGGCCGTGGAGGCCCCGGAAATCATCTTCACCCCCGACGGCAACCTCGGGCGATACGTGCAGAAGGTAACCGGGAGGGAGCTTATCATTTGGGAGGGGTGCTGCCCCATTCATGACGGCATCACCAAGGGCATGGTCGAGGAGCTCAAGGGACTCCACCCGCATGCCTTGGTCGTCGCCCACCCCGAGTGCCGCGAGGAGGTGCTGGAACTAGCGGACGAGGTGGCCTCGACCTCGGGCATGTTCGCAGTGGTGGAGAGGTCGAGCGCCGAGGAGGTGATCGTCCTCACCGAGGCGGGCATGGGCTATCCTCTTGGCAAGAAATTCCCAGACAGGAAATTCCTTTTCCCCAAGGAGGAGCCACTTTGCTCCAACATGAAACTGATCACCCCGGATAAGGTGGCGAGGGCCTTGCGTGAGCTGGAGCCGCGCGTCACGGTCCCGGAGGACATAAGGCGGCGGGCGCTCCTGGCCGTGGAGAGGATGCTGGAAATAGGCTAGCTTCCCGCGGCGGGCGCAAGAGGCGGCGGGCGCAAGCTACGGCGGACGGCGGCATGCGGCGGCGGGCGGTAACGGGACGCAGCGAGTACATGGAAGGTAGGCGGTGATCCCTCGGTATCTCTGCAATTTCGATCTGGACAGCCTTCCCGGCTCGACCTTCGACGTGGTGGTGGCGGGAAGCGGCGTGGCCGGGCTTTCCACCGCCCTAAGGGCGGCCCGCAGGTTCAAGGTGGCGCTGCTTACCAAGACCTCGCTCACCGTCACCGCCACCAGGTTCGCCCAGGGGGGCATCGCCTCCGCGCTAGCGCCCGACGACAGCCCGGAGCTCCACTTCCAGGACACCATCCGGGCCGGGAAGGGGCTGTGCGAGGAAGAATCGGCGTGGGTGTTGGTCCGGGAGGGGCCCGACAGAGTGAGGGAGCTGGTGGAGGAGGTAGGGGCCCACTTCGACATGACCGACGGTCGCTTCGACCTCACCACCGAGGGAGGCCATTCCCGGCCCCGCGTGGCCCATGCCCGGGGGGACGCCACCGGCAGCGAGGTGGAGGCCAGTTTGACCAGGCGCCTCCTCTACAACAAGTGCCTGGACCTATATGAGAATTATTATGTAATAGACATATTGACCGTGGACGGGCGCTGTGTGGGCCTGCTGGGGCTGGACATCGTCGAAGGAATCATCAACTATTTCCTGGCCCCCGTGGTGGTGTTGGCCATGGGGGGCATGGGGCAGCTCTACGCCGTGACCACCAACCCGGAGATCTGCACCGGGGACGGCGTGTCCATGGCTTTGAGGGCTGGCGCCGAGGTGGCCGACGTGGAATTCCTGCAGTTTCACCCCACCGCCCTGCATATCCTGGAGACGCCGCGCTGGCTGATAAGCGAGGCCCTACGGGGCGAGGGGGCGATACTGGTGGACCAGCACGGCCGCAGGATCATGGAGGGTGTGCATCCTTTGAAGGACCTGGCCCCCCGGGACACGGTGGTCAACGAGATGGTGAGGGTGATGAAGGAGCAGGGGGTGGACCATCTCTTCCTGGACGCCACCGGCATCCCTCCCGAGAAGCTCAAGTCCCGATTTCCCACTATTTACCAGCATTGCCTGGAAGCCGGCGTGGACATCACCCAAGCGCCCATACCCGTCTCACCCGCTGCCCATTACATGAGCGGGGGAGTTATCACCGACCTTCACGGGAGGACCAAGATTAAAGGGCTCTACGCCTGCGGCGAGGTAACCTGCACGGGAGTGCACGGAGCCAACCGCCTGGCCTCCAACTCCCTTCTGGAGGGCTTGGTGTTCAGCCGCCGCATTATGGATGACCTGGCCGGAGAGGTGGAGGCGGGACGCGGCGAGCTGGCCGGGGCGGAGAAGCTGAGCTACAAGTTCAAAAGAAGCCGCCTGCCCGTGGATATAAACCTGCTGCGGAGTTTCCTGCAGCAGATGATGATCGATTGCGTGGGTTTTCGCAGGAGCCGCGAGAGCTTGCAGGAAGCGCAGGAGTTTATAGAGAAGAATCTCGGGGTGCTGCAGGTCGAGTACCTCCACCCGCGGGGGTTCGAGTTGCAGAACATGATCACCCTGGCCCTGCTGATGGTCAGGGCGGCGTCGCTGCGCGAGGAGAGCAGAGGCTGCCACTATCGGGTGGATTTTCCGGGACAGGCGGAGTTTTGGAGGAGGCATATCGTGTTTCGCATGAGGGAAGGTCGTATTTCCTGGGAAACCCGGCCCCTGGGTTGCTTGTACGATTCCTCCTACCAATGGTCCAGGGCCGGGGCGGCGAGGGGGAGATAAGGGCGTGGACGAGGATTTCAGGCGCGCCTGCATGGAGGCGGTGCGGAGGGCCCTCGACGAGGATCTGCAGAGCGCCGGCGACATAACCTCCCAAGCGCTTATACCGCCGGACCTGCGGGGTAGGGCGCGCATCGTCCTGCGCGAGGAGGCGGTGGTGGCGGGACTTCCACTGGCCTCCATGGTCTTCCGCCAGCTCGACGCGGGCATCGGTTTCCAGGCCCTGGCAAGCGATGGCGATTTTCTCCCAGCCATGAGCGACATTGCCGTGGTGGAAGGGCCGGTGAGGATAATTCTGGAAGGAGAGCGAACGGCCTTGAATTTCCTGCAAAGACTCTCCGGCATCGCCACCCTCACCCGCAAATACGTCAGGTTGGCCGCTCCCCACGGCGCGGAGATCATGGATACGCGCAAGACCGCACCAGGCCTGCGGGTGCTGGACAAGTACGCCGTCCGCGCCGGGGGCGGGAAGAACCACCGCTTCGGCCTCTACGATGGAGTGCTGGTGAAGGACAACCATATCTCCGCCGTGGGCGGGGTGGGCCGGGCCACGGCGCTGGCCAGGGAGGCGGTGGCGGGAGAGAGGCCCGTCGAGGTGGAGGTGCAGGACCTGGAATTCTTAGAGGAGGCCATTGAGGCCGGCGCCGACATGATCATGCTGGACAACCTTTCCGTGGAGGAGACGAAGGAGGCGGTGCGTCTGGCGGGAGGAAGGGTCAAGCTAGAGGCCTCCGGCGGGATCACCCTGGAAAACGTGGCCGCCTACGCCTCCACCGGCGTGGACTACATCTCGGTGGGTGCTCTCACCCACAGCGTCCGCGCCCTGGACATAGCTTTAGAACTAGAAAATATCTAATGCGTAAGGTATCGATTAACTGTAGCGCGAAAGCGCCAGCGCCGTCTTCGGCGCGACGGTGCCAGTGGTTGCATTTTGCGGAAGTAAAAGGTAAAGCCTTGGCACGCATGCGTCCGGTAATAGGAAACCGACACGCAAACGCCCGCTAAACGAAAATACGGCCGAAGGGGGTAGAACATGCTTCTAGCCATCGATGTCGGAAATACCCAGACGGTTATAGGAACCTACAAGGACCAGGAACTGGTGGGCCACTGGAGGATATCCACCGACGCCAAGAAAACCGGCGACGAGCTGGCCCTCTATTACCAGGGATTTCTTTCCCTGGAAGGCCTTACCTTTTCCGACTTCGACGCGGTCATCATCTCCTCGGTGGTCCCCCCTGCGACCAGTGCCCTGGAGCAGATGACCCGCGATTACTGGGACTTCGAGCCCCTGATCGTGGGGGTAAACGTTGAGGCGGGAATCAAGGTGCTCATCGACAACCCCAAAGAGGTGGGCCCGGACCGCCTGGTGAATACCGTGGCCGCCTTCGACCGCTACGGCGGCCCGAGCATAGTGGTCGATTTCGGCACCGCCACCACCTTCGACGCCGTCTCCGGCGCGGGAGAATATATTGGGGGGGTCATAGCTCCCGGCATCGAGATATCCTCGCAAGCCCTTTTCCGCGCCGCGGCCCGTCTGACCCGGGTGGACCTGCGCCGCCCCCCCTCGGTCATCGGCAAAAACACGGTGTGGAGCCTACAGTCGGGGATAATCTACGGCTTCGCCGGGCAAGTGGACAGGGTGGTGGAGTTGATGAAGGAGGAGATGGGGCAGAAATCGACGGTGGTGGCTACGGGAGGCCTGGCCGAGGTGGTGGTGGACGAATGCCGCAGCGTGCAGAAACACGACCCTCTACTCACCCTGCACGGGCTGCACCTCATCTATGACCGCCTGAAAAGGAGGGGCAAAGGGTGATGGCCTGCCGGCGGAAGAGGCGGGTTTATCGGCAAGAGTAGGCTGCGATGCGATATTCGGCGAGGAAAGACCGCGCCTTAAAATGAAAATGCATTCCGCCTCGCGCCCCATGGCAAATGACGGCTTGAAAGGGATGACCGGAGACCGTGCGTCGAGGCCCGCCCTGTGGCACGCTTGAACCGGGACAGTGAGACCCCACCGGAGTCTCGGCTATCTTACGCCCATGGAGTTCCTGGCCAAATGGATAAAAGAAAGCGAGGATAGGGTGTATGTGTCCACGATGTAGTGAACCAGGACAGTTTGTTGACATGGGTTTAGCCTAAAGCTATTATGTTACGGGATTGCATTATTGTTCCTTGCGAAGCAAGGAAAAGCGGAAAACCCGGTTCGGGTCCGAAAAGGTCCGATAATAAAAGATCGGCCAGAGTCGAAGCAAGAGGTCGAATCACCATGGCAGGATCTAAGGAAAAGGTCAGGAAAGTTAAAGCCAGGCGAAGGAAGGAGACCAAGCACCTATCCGACCAGCTGGAAGAGAAGTTCGTAGGGGCCAGGACCGAGGTCTTTAGCCGCATAACCGCCAAAGAGGCGGAGATACGTTCCAAGACCAGCGCGGAAAGGGCGAAGGCGGATCGCCTTATAGAGGATACCAAGGGGCAAGCGGCGGCGCTGAAGCGCAAGGCGACCCTCGAGGAGATAGGGAAGGACGTCTACGCCAAGATAATCGCCGGTGCCCGGGAGGAAGTAAGCGAAATCGAGGCCTCCACCGCCAGAGAGGTGGCGAACGTCGAGAAGATCGGCGCGCGAAACCTGGAGCAGGCGGTGGATTTTATCGTCCGGGCCATAACCGGCACCGGGGAAACAAGCTCTTGACAGGCGCCTCGAGCCGCGCTTTTCATCCCGCCGAAACACCGTGTGTGGAGGCAGCCATAGCATAGAGGAGACCTTATCGCGCGGTTGGGTGAAAGGTTAATATAAGCCGGAAATGGAAGGCGAACGGGTAAGCTAGGAGTTGCGGAAATGCTTCTAACCATGTCAAAAGTGGAGATCGTGGGAGTGAAGACCCTCTTCTTCCAGGTCCTAGAAACCCTCCAAGATCTGGGCACTCTTCATCTCGAGGACATTACCAAGAAGAGGGGGCCGCGTTACGCGGATCTCATCCCCATGGAGATGGACCCGGCCCTGGAGGAGGAGAGGAATCTGCTCCAGAACCTGGCCATGCGCAACAACGCCATACTCTCCGAGCTCGCCCCACCGGCCGAAAAGATCAGCCGCAGCGTCATCGAGGAGAAATACAAAAGCTTCCAAGGAAAGTCGCTGGCGGAGATATCGGCCATGGTCGAGGAGGAGGAGAGCGCAACCAAGGAGCTGATCAGCTACAAGAATGAGCTGGAGGTGGAACTGTCGCGCCTCTCCAAGTACGAGCCGATCATTAAGAAGGTCTACCCCCTGGCCAGCAAGGTTACCACCACCGAGCAGTATACCTCCATCGCGCTGCTCATCGAGGAACGCTACAAGGGAGTGCTCGATTACATCGAGTCGGAGCTGGAGAAGATGACCGGCGGCCAGTGCGACGTCTTCTCGGCTCGGGTGGACGAGAACACCCATGCGGCCATCCTGGTCTTCCATAAGCGTTTTTCCGAGCAGGTGCACAACTTCCTGGCCACGGAGAACGTCAACCAGGTGCGCCTGCCCACGGAGCTGGCGGATAAGCCCTACGACGAGGCCCTCAAGGAGATAGAGGCCCGCTATAAGGAGATCCCCCCCAAACTGAAGAAGGTCAAGGAGGATCTGGAAGATATATCCAATAAATGGTATGCCACCCTGGTGGCCCTCAAGGACTACCTGGCCGACCGCATCGATTCCCTGAACGCCATACCCAAGTTCGGCCAGAGCGGGCACGTCTTCGTGATCACGGGATGGATGCCCTCCGACGAGGTGGAGAGGACCAGGAAGATACTGGAGGAAAAATTTGAGGGCAAGGTGGAGCTCACCGAGGAGGTCCCCAGCCACGAGGAGATGGAAGAGGCGCCCACGGCCATGAGGAACCCCAGCGCGGTGAAGCCCTTCGAGTTCATCTATCTGCTTATCAACCCGCCCAAGTACGGTTACCTGGACCCCACTTTCCTGGTGGCCATATTCTTCCCCATCCTCTTCGGGTTCATGCTGGGGGACATGGGATACGGCATCGCCCTTTTCGGTGCGGTCATGCTGGTGAAGCACATACTGAAGAAGCGCGAGTCCAAGAGCATCTTCTTCAACCTCTTCGCCAACGTGCTGCTCATCTGTTCCATATCCACCTTCGTCTTCGGGCTGCTGTATTTCGAGTTCTTCGGTGACCTGCTCATCCGCGCCTTCGGCTGGAAGGATGCGGCTGGCCACCTCCAGGTGCAGTGGATATGGGGCTATACCTCCAACGGGCAGCCTTTCGGGTGGCCCCTGGAGCGCATCGCTCAGGCCAACCAGAAGATGTTCAACCTTCTACTTATAGTAGTGATCATCATCGGGGCGCTGCATATGGGAGCCGCCCTGCTCATCGGCCTTATAGACGGCTTGCGGCACGGCGATCGCAAGCACGCCATGGAGAAGGCCGGCTTCCTCATGTTCATCTTGGGGCTGGTGATCATCTTCGGAAGCATCTGGGGCTTCAAGGGCGCCAAAGGCGTAGCCGTGCCCCTGGGGGCGGTGGTTGCAGTAGCGGGCATTGTCCTGGCCTTTGTCGGCGGCGGATTCGGCGGCGGGCTGGAGGCGGCGCTTACTTTCGGGAACCTCCTCTCCTACGCCCGTCTTTACGGCATCGGGCTGGCCTCGGTCATCCTAGCCGAGGTGGCCAATGAGCTGGGGGCGGAGTTCGGCGGCGGTCTCATGATCGTCTTAGGCATCATCGTGGCCGCCCTGTTGCATACCCTGAACCTGGCTTTGGGCATTCTAAGCCCCTCCATACAATCCCTCCGTCTCAACTTGGTGGAGAGCTTCACCAAGTTCTATAAGGAAACGGATGTGGTTTACAAGCCCTTCAAACGATCAGGAGGTGAATAGTTTGGAACTAGGACTCATAGCCATCGGAGCGGCTCTGGCCATCGGTCTATCTGCCCTGGCGACCGGGTGGTCGCAGTCTAAGATCGGGGCCGCCATGGCGGGGGCGCTCGCGGAAAAACCAGAGCTCGCAGGAAACGCTATCATCATGATCGCTATTCCGGAAACCATGGTGGTGCTCGGATTCGTTATATCCTTCTTGATCACCGGGTTGAAGCCGGAATAACGGTCGGGTAACTTTTACCGACCTTGATCGCGAAAACTTAGGAAAACGGGAAGTGAAGGTATGTCTATAGAGGACATCCTGCAGGCGCTGGACGACCAGTGTCGCGAGGAATGCCAGGAAATATTCGACAGGGCCCAGAAGGAAGCCAAGCAAATTCTGGAGAGGGCTCAGGCGGAAGCGGAGGAGATTCGCAGGGCCAGGCTGGCCAAAGTCGAGGCCGAGGCCAGGAGCGAAAGCACGGCCCTTCTTTACTCCGCCCGCTTAAAGTCCAAGAACGCCATCATCAAGGCCAAGGAGGAAGTGGCCGAGAAGGCGCTGGCCGAGGCCGAAAAGCGCCTCGAGGCCTTGAGGTCCAGCAAGGATTATCCCGCCGTGCTGGAGGGTTTGATCCGCGAGGGGTTGACCCGGGTAAGCGGAAAGATCCTTGTGCACGTGGACCCGGCGGATAAGAAGCTGGCCGATTCCATACTCCACAAAATGGGAGTGGATTACGAGTTGCTCGCCGATTTGGAAACCATCGGGGGGGCGGTGGTTACCGATATGGACGGCCGGGTGCGCATAATCAACACCCTGGAGGAGAGGCTGAACCGGGCCCGGGAAAAATTGAGGATGCAGGTTTCCGGAATCCTCTTCGAGGAGGAGAAGGAGGCCGCGGTCAGGGGGGGCTAGGCCCCCCTCTTTCAATGTGAGTCGCGGGAGCAGGAAAGTTATGGTTCAAGTCCCGCTCAAGGATTACAGCTACGCCAACGCCAGAGTGCGGGCCATGACCGCCCGTCTCCTAGATGAGCATGTCTTCAAGTCGCTGCTCGACGCTCCTGACTACAACGCCGCCCTGGGAGTGTTGGAAGACACGGAATACGGAGCGGACATCGAGCAATTCGTCCTGGAGGGAGCGCGCCCCACCATACTGGACCGCGCTTTCAACCACAACCTGGTGAGGAACTTTTCCAAGATAAAGGAGTTCTTCATCGGGAAGCCGGAGACGATGGTCAACGCCTTGCTCTCACGCTGGGATCTCTACAACCTCAAGACCATCATGCGGGGTAAGAGGGCTCTGATCCCCAAGACGGAGATCACGCGCAATCTGGTGCCCATCGGGCGCCTGGACCTGGTGGTTCTGGAGGAGATAATAGACCAGCCCGACCTGCGCGCCTCGCTTGACGCCATGGTCATGTTCAGCCGGGAATGGTGGATCCCCTACGGCCAGGCCATCACCGCGCACCTGGGGGAGTACCTGCGCGAACACGATCTCTCCATCCTGGAGATGGCCCTGGACAAGTTCCATTACCAGAAAATAACCGAGTTGCTCAAGAAGGGAGACGCCAACAGCGCGCTGGTCGAGGGCGTGGTGAAGCTGGAAGTGGATGCCATCAACATCGTGACCCTCATGCGCATCTGCGGGCTGGAGCTCGAGGACAGCAAGGGGGAAGATTTCTATGTCCCGGGCGGCACCCTTGGGGAGCGCGATTTTCCCAGGATCCTGGGGCTGGGGCAGCCGGAGCAGGTCTACCAGGCGCTGCTTTCCAAAACTCCCTACCGCGCGGCGCTGGAGGCGGCTTGGAGCCGTTTCGAGGAACGCGGCGAGAGCGCCTTCGAGGACGAGATGCAGAAGCACATTATAAGGACTTGCATAGGCATGGCCAAGGACCCCCTAGGGATCGGGGTGATAATAGAATATATGTGGAAGAAATACCTGGAAGTGACCAACCTGCGGATAATAATTCGCGGCAAGAGCATAGGGCTCATCGAATCCCAGATCCGTAAGGAACTATTCATGTGGGGCGAAGAAGGCCGCGAGAAGTAATATCTTTATGAAGGAGTGAGTCCGGTTGTATAAGGCCATAGTGGTGACCGATCCGGAAACCGCGGACGGGTTCCGCCTGGCGGGGGTCAGCGTGGTGGAGGCCGAGAACGCCGACGAAGCCTTGGAGAAGATCAAGCTTCTGCTGGACGATCCCAACGCCGGTATATTGGCCGTGAACGAGCACTTCTACGACAACATCGACGAGAAAACCAGGGAGAAAATAGATAGTATATATAGACCGATCGTCATTCCCTTGCCCATCAAGGAGACGGTGGAGATGGCCGGGGAGAGGAGGGCTTACCTGGCCCGGCTGATTCATCGCGCCATAGGGTTCGACATCACCTTGAGAGGGCGCGAGGGAGAGTAACGGGAGGCCCTGGCGTAGTTGCTGGGATTAAACAAGGAACAGGGAGAGTAACGGTATGATCGAGGGAACCATCGTCAAGGTATCCGGGCCCGTGGTGAGCGCGGAGGGGCTGTCCGGCGCCAAGATGTACGACATCACCCGGGTCGGGGAATTGGGCCTCATAGGCGAGGTGGTCCGGCTGGACGGGGACACGGCCATCGTCCAGGTGTACGAGGACACCTCGGGCCTGCGCGTGGGGGAGAAGGTGGAGTGCACCGAGGAACCGCTTCTCCTGGAGCTGGGCCCGGGCCTGCTGTCCTCCATATACGACGGCATCCAGAGGAGGCTCACCGACATCGCCGAGGCCTACGGCGACTTCGTGGTGCGCGGCGTCTCCACCGAGGCCATACGCCGCGACCGCCTCTGGACCTTCCAGCCCATGGTGGAAGAGGGCGACGAGGTCACGGAGGGTGACGTGGTCGGGGAGGTCCAGGAAACCACCCATATCGTCCACCGCATCATGGTGCCTCCCGGCGTGTCCGGACGGGTGGCCCAGGTGAAGGAGGGCGACTTCAACGTGGACGAGGTGGTGGTGATCCTGGAGGACGGGACGGAAATAAAGATGCACCAGACCTGGCCGGCCCGCGTGCCCCGGCCGGTGAGGAGGAAGGAAAACCCCACCGTGCCCTTCATTACCGGCACCCGCATCCTGGACACCTTCTTTCCCATCGCCCAGGGTGGGTACAGCATCATCCCCGGGGGTTTCGGGACCGGCAAGACGGTCACCGAGACCACCCTGGCCAAGTGGGCCGACGCCGACATAGTAATCTATATCGGTTGCGGCGAGAGGGGCAACGAGATCACCGAGGTGCTGGCGGAATTTCCCAGCCTGATCGACCCCAAGACCGGGGTGCCTCTCATGCAACGCACCATCCTGGTGGCCAACACCTCCAACATGCCCGTGGCCGCCCGCGAGGCCTCCATCTACACCGGCATCACCCTGGCGGAGTATTACCGGGACATGGGCTACAACGTGGCCCTGATGGCCGATTCCACCTCCCGCTGGGGAGAGGCGCTGCGCGAGGTCTCGGGGCGCCTGGAGGAAATGCCCGGCGAGGAGGGCTACCCCGCTTACCTGGCCACCCGCCTGGCGGACTTCTACGAGCGCTGCGGCAGGGCCATCTGCCTGGGAAGCGACGAGCGCGTGGGCTCCATCACCGCCATCGGGGCGGTGTCGCCTCCCGGCGGGGATTTCTCCGAGCCCATGACCCAGAACTCCCTGCGCATCACCGGAGCCTTCTGGGCCCTGGACACCTCGCTGGCCTACCGACGTCACTTCCCGGCCATCAGCTGGATAAAGAGCTACACCCTCTACCTGGACCAGATAGAGGACTGGTATCTGAAAAACGTGGCCGAAGACTGGAGAGCGCTGCGGGACAAGGCCATGAGCCTGCTCCAGAAAGAGGTGGAGTTGCAGGAGATCGTGCAGTTGGTGGGTCCGGACGCTCTGCCGGATTTCGCCAAAGCGGTCTTGGAAACCACGCGCATGCTGCGTGAGGACTTTCTGCAGCAGTTCGCCTTCTCGGACACGGACGCCTTCTGCTCCCTGCGCAAGGCCTACCTCATGCTCAAGGTCATCCTGACCTATTACGACTGCCTGGAGGAGGTGCTGGTGCAGGGAGTGCCGCTGCGCCAGGCCACCGAGCACCCCATCAAGAACGAGATAGCGCGCATGAAGGAAATCCCCTCCGAGGAGGCGGAGGAGAAGATATCCGAACTGGTGGAGAGAGTACAGCAGGAGCTCAGGTCGCTGAGCGAATGGTGATCGGGACGGAACGGGAGATATAGAAATGGCCGACGGAAGTACATATCTGGCGACGACGGAGTACCGCACGGTAGGCGAAGTGGCCGGACCGCTGCTCTTCGTGAGCAAGGTCAAAGGCGCCGCCTACAACGAAATGGTGGAGATACATTCCGCCGACGGATCGGTGAAGTACGGCCAGGTCATCGAGCTGCACGGCGAGCTGGCCGTGGTGCAGGTGTTCGGACCCACGGCGGGGCTGGACGTGGACGTGACCAAGGTGCGCTTCCAGGGCGAGGTGGCCAAGATGCCCTGCTCGGTCAACCTCCTGGGGCGTATCCTCAACGGCATGGGCAAGCCCATTGACGGCGGTCCGGAGGTTTTTCCGGAGGAGGAAAGGGAAATCACCGGTTCCCCCATCAACCCCTGGAGCCGCGAGGAGCCCCGCGACTTCATCCAGACCGGGGTATCGGCCATCGACGGCTTGAACACCCTGGTGCGCGGGCAGAAGCTGCCCATATTCTCCGGGGCGGGGCTGCCCGGCAACGAGCTGGCGGCGCAGATAGTGAAGAACGCCAAGATCGTGGGCGGGGAGGAGTTCGCTATTATATTCGCCGCCATGGGCATCACCCGCCGGGAGGCCTCCTTCTTCCAGGAAAGTTTTGCCAAGTCGGGTGCCCTGGAGAGGGTGGTCTTTTTCCTCAACCTGGCGGATGACCCCACGGTGGAGCGGCTGCTCACGCCGCGCTGCGCCCTCACCGTGGCGGAGTTCCTGGCCTTCGAGCACGATATGCAGGTGCTGGTGATCCTGACCGATATGACCAACTACTGCGAGGCGCTGCGCGAGATTTCCACGGCGCGCGAGGAGGTGCCAGGGCGGCGCGGCTATCCCGGTTACATGTACACCGACCTGGCGTCCATCTACGAGAGGGCGGGGCGCATCAAGGGCAAGCCGGGCTCGGTCACCCAGGTGCCCATCCTGGCCATGCCCGACGACGACATCACCCACCCCATCCCCGACCTCACGGGATATATTACCGAGGGACAGATCGTGCTCTCGCGCCAGTTGCATCGCCGGGGTATCTTTCCTCCCATTGACGTATTGCCCTGCCTCTCCCGGCTCATGAACCTGGGTATCGGCGAGGGCCGCACCAGGGGTGATCACCGCGGCGTTGCCGACCAGCTCTACGCCTATTACGCCGAGGGGGTCGATCTGAGGCGCCTGGTGGCCATCGTGGGCGAGGAAGCCTTAACGGATATGGACCGCCTGGCCTTGAAGTTTGCCGACGCCTTCGAGCAGAATTACCTGGACCAGAAGGACGAGAACCGGGAGTTGGAACAGACCCTGGAGCTGGGATGGAAGCTGATCAGCATGATGCCCAAGGAATCCATCAAGCGCATAAAGACGGAGTACATAGAGAAATACTACAACCCGGAGAAGGCGGAGGAGTTCGCCACCACCGAGAGTTAGAGGAAAGGAGTTTTCCTAGCGAGGGGCCATGGAACAAGTTCATCCCACCCGGAGCGAGCTTCTGAAGCGCAAGGCCAATCGCGCCCTTGCCGACCAGGGGATGAACCTGCTCAAGCGCAAGCGGGACGCGCTGCTGCAGGAGTTCATGCCCATCATCGACGAAACCATGCGGCTTTCGCTGCGCCTGGAGAGGGTGACCGCCGACGCCCAGTTCGAGCTGGCCATGGCCAAGGCCAAGGACGGGGGCACGGAGGTTCGCTCCGCCTCCTACGCCGCCCAGGGCGAGGTGCTGGTGGATATCACCGGAACCCACGTCATGGGGGTCCCTATACCGGTGATCCGCAAGGGGCAGAGCTCCATGCGCAACCTTCTAAAGCGGGGCTACGGTATAACTGGCGTTTCCAGTCGCGTGGACTCCGCGGCGGAAAAGTTCGAGGAGATCATCGACGTGATCGTGGAGAGCGCGGACATCGAGACCCGCCTGCGGCGCCTAGGCGAGGAGCTGCGCAAGACCAACCGCCGCGTGAATGCTTTGGAAAATATTGTCATTCCCGATTATGACGAGCAGATCAAGTTTATCCAGATGAGCCTGGAAGAGCGCATGAGGGAGGATATCTTCCGCCTCAAGAAGGTGAAGCGCGCCTTGGAGCGCAAGGAAGAGTCCCGTCTGGAGCGCCTGGCCGGCAAATAACCCCCCTTCGAATTTCGGGGTCAGCCCCCGAAATTCGAAACTTTCACCATTTTTCCGTCAAGTTTCTGGGTCGCCTTTCATGTCGCGCCGACGCGACACCGTCAGAGGTCGAAAATCACCCGCTCACACCACAAAGACCAGACATATGAAATAATTTGGAAATTCGTTCGAATTTCGGGGGACCCCGAAATTCGAAATTCGACATGCAATATTATGGTTGCGATGCGGGCTGACGGGGCTTCTTTTATGATATCATCGCCTTGTTATGGGTGAGGATAAGTTCGTTATAAGCGGAGGAAAACCCCTAAGGGGAGAGGTTCGTGTCGGGGGCGCCAAGAACTCGGTGCTCAAGCTCATGGCCGCCAGCCTGCTTACCCCCGAGGAGTGCGTCATCGACAACGTTCCCCGCATAACCGACGTGGATATCATGGCCGAGGTGCTGGGCCACTTGGGGGCCGAGGTGAAGCGGGATGGCGATAGCCTCCACGTGCGCTCCGGAGAATTTTCCTCCCGGGAGGCCCCCTACCACCTGGTAAGGCGGATGCGGGCTTCCATCGTGGTGCTGGGGCCGTTGTTGGCCCGTTTCGGGGAGGCCAAAGTGGCCATACCGGGGGGGTGCAATATTGGGTCCCGCAAGATCGACATGCACCTGAAAGGCCTGGCGGAGATGGGGGCCGAGATCACCATGGAGCACGGTTATGTGTTAGCCCGCGCCAGCCGCTTGCGAGGAAGGCACATCGTGCTCGATTTTCCCAGCGTCGGGGCAACGGAAAACCTGCTCATGGCAGCGGTGGGTGCCGAGGGTACGACGGTCATCGAGAACGCCGCTCGCGAGCCTGAAATCCAGGATCTGGCCGCTTTCCTGGTTTCCATGGGGGCTGAGATAAGGGGAACGGGAACGCCTGTGCTGGAGATTGAGGGTTGCCGTGAGCTGCGCGGCACCAGGCACGTGACCATTGGGGATCGCATCGAGGCGGGAACCCTTGCCGTGGCGGCGGCGGTGACGGGAGGAGAGCTTACCATAACCGGCATTGACCCGGACCACCTCGCGTTGCCTCTTGAAAAGCTGCGAGAAATAGGCGTGGAGGTGCGGGAGGACGAGAATTCCATATATGTACGGGGAGATGGGGATTACCGGGCGGTGGACGTGGCCACGCTTCCTTTCCCAGGATTTCCCACAGATATGCAGCCCCAGATGATGGTTCTTCTGAGCTTGGCTCGAGGGACCAGCGTGATCACAGAGAACGTTTTCGAGAGCCGCTTCATGTTCGTGGACGAGCTTAACCGCATGGGTTGCGATATCACCATCGAGGGCCATCACGCCATAGTCAGGGGTGAAAGGAAGCTGAGCGGAGCCGAAGTATGCGCCCCCGATCTGCGTGCCGGGGCGGCCTTGGTGCTGGCGGGTCTGGCGGCGTACGGAGACACCCATCTTCTGGAAGTCGAGTATGTGGACCGTGGTTACGAGGCACTGGAGCGCAAGCTTTCCGGCCTCGGCGCCGATATCGTCAGAGTGAAGGCGGATGGCCCGGAATCCGCGTTGACTTAATATCTGTAGCATTAAGGCGATGCCGCTCGAGGAAGAATAAAAGGTTTCCAAAATATAAGGTTCAAGGATCGTTCCCCTTGTGCCCGAAGTAAAAATGAACATCAGCGAACCACAACCCGATGGAGGTTCAAGTTGCGCGTGAAGACCATGCGGAGAATGTTTTTACGCTTTGCTGCCGTGGCCTTTCTTGTGATCGCGTGGTCGTGGGGGTTATCCCCGGCCGAGATGGAGGCCTCCAGGGCTTTAGGGAACAAATTTACCGTGCAGGAGGACAAGAACGCGCAACCGCCCGTGGCGCGGGAGCTACCGCCCGGGAGTTACCGGGAAGGAGAAGTTGTGGTCATGCTGCGCGATCCTTCTCCTGAAAACCTGGGGCGATTGCTCGACGATTTCTCCGCCATCCTGGATGAGGAGGCGAGGGAGACGACCATCGCCTCGCTCGAGAAACCAGGGGAGGCGGCGGTGCGATTGCGCTTGCGCAGAGGTGTGGGCGAGCTGGAAGCGGCGCAAAGCCTGGCCGGTTCGCCGCTGGTCCGGCTGGCGGAGCCCAACATTATTTTTCGTATCGCCTCCACCAACCCCAACGATCCCTATTACCAGGGGGGCATGCAGTGGAACCTCAACGGCGCCAACGGCATAGGCGCCGACGGGGCTTGGGACCTTCAGAGAGGCTCCAGCGCACTGACCTTGGCGGTTATCGATACCGGAGTGGATTACAACCATGAGGATCTGAGGGGACGTTGCGTGAGCGGCTATGATTTTTACAACGGCGACAGCGATCCGCGGGATGATAACGGCCACGGCACCATGGTCGCGGGTGTAGCCTGCGCCAACACCAACAACTTCGCCGGGGTTGCCGGCCTGGACTGGTACGCGCGCGTCATGCCTCTTAAGGCTTTGGGGGCCAACGGGGAGGGAAGCCTTGATGGGGTGGTCAACAGCATCTACTGGGCCGCCAACCACGGGGCCGATGTCATAAACATGAGCTTCACCTCTTCCGCTTATTCCCTTGAGTTGCAGAACGCGGTGGAATACGCTCACTCCAGGGGATGCATTATGGCGGCGGCGGCGGGCAACGAAGGGGACTCGCGCTATAATTACCCCGCCGCACTGACTTACGTGATTGGAGTGGGCTCGACGAACCGGTCCGGCACGCGTTCCTATTTCTCCAATCATAACTCGTCCGTCGATGTGGTGGCTCCCGGCGAAAACATATACGGACCTTACCCGGGTGCCGGTAACAACCAGTATGCCTGGGCCACGGGGACCTCGGAGGCCACGCCCCAGGTAGGGGGGGCTGCGCTCTTGATGCTGGCGGAATACCCGGGCGCATCGCCGGAAGAGGTCTGGCGCAGGCTGAGGGACGGCGCCAGGGAAGCGGGAGCCCCCGGCTACGATGAGGAATACGGGTGGGGGATACTCGACGTGAACGCCGCCCTGCGGGTTCCCCTGGTAAAGATAATCTCGCCGCAGGACTATACCTATCCCGACGCGGGCGAGGTATCGGCGGAGGCCGTTGCCGCCAACACAGAGGTAAAGCAACTGGAGTTATGGGTTGACGGCGGTCTTGCGGAAAGTTACGTCGTGCCCGTGCCCAGCGGTGCGGTCAGCCACACCTTTAACTCTTGGGACCTGAGCGCACTGCCCGATGGTACCCACGACATCGTAGTGAGGGCTATTGACCTCAGCGGCCAGCGGCAGGGCGAGCACTCCATAACCGTTTATCGCAACAACAGCCAGCCCCGGCCCTCCACCGACTGGTACCTCGCCGAGGGCACCACCGCCTGGGGATTCGAGGAATATATCCTGGTCCAGAACCCCAACCCGGAGGCGACGGCGGTGAACGCCACCTTCATGAAACCGGGAGGCGCGACCCAGGAGTATCGCTTCTCCATGCCGGGATATTCCAGATTCACCATCGCCGTGAACAACCTCGTCCCCTCGAGCGACGTCTCCACCCATATTCACGCCGACCTGCCGGTGGTGGCGGAGCGGGCCATGTACTGGGGAGGGAGAAAGGGCGGACACGCCACCATGGGCGTGACCGGCGGATGCACCACCTGGTACCTCGCCGAGGGCACCACCGCCTGGGGATTCGAGGAATATATCCTGGTCCAGAACCCCAACTCCGTCGGCGTCTCCGTGGTCTTCAGCTTCATGAAGCCGGGCGGGAGCCGAATCGAGATCACCCGCGAAGTCGGAGCCCATTCCCGCTTCACCTTGAACGTGGCGGACGTCATCCCGGGGAGCGACGTCTCCACCCTCGTACGCTCCGACCGGCCGGTGATAGCTGAAAGGGCCATGTACTGGCCCAAGGGAAGCAGGTCGAGGGTGGAGGGGCACTGCAGCACCGGCTCCATTACCGCCGCTCATACCTGGTACCTCGCCGAGGGCACCACCGCCTGGGGTTTCGAGGAATACATACTCATGGTCAACCCCACCGAAGGCATCGCCCATACCGTTATAACCTTTATGCGCAGCGACGGAAGCACGCAATCCTACGGCTTGAGCCTCGCGGCTCGGGCGCGCGTGACCGTTCATGCCAACGTGGTGGAGCCGGGCCGGGACGCCTCGGTGCGCGTTGTGTCCGATCTTCCCCTGGTGGCGGAGAGGGCCATGTATTGGTCGGATAAAGAGGGGGGAACCGACGCCCTGGGCGTTTTACAACCCTAACATTAACTACCTACAGCCGGTTTTCGAATCACGCAATCCCCCTCACCATCCGGGATATATTTATCATATGGATTTAAACATGCCGGCGATGGGTAAGATTTGGAAATAAGAGATTCATATGGAAAATATCGGATATACACACCTTTTGGAGGAGGATCTTATTGCGATCTCAGGCTGTATCGGTAGAAAGAAAGGAGGTGAGCAAGGATGACCGCAAGGACCGTTAAAGATTTCATGCTGGTGGCGACCTATATCTCCCCCGGCGTTTCGAGAGGCGGGGGAGGTTTCGTTATCGTGGGAGGCAAGCTGGAGAAAGTCCCGCCACGCGAGCCGGCGCTGCAGAAGACGATCGCGGCTCTCGGCGTTCTGGAGAGCATAGAGGGTGTTAAGGGGGCTACGGAAATCAAAAAGGCCGCCGAAAAAATGCTGATGGAAAGCGCGAATGAGCTGAAAGCGGCGGTCAGCAGGTGAAGCCCGGCTTGAACTTCGATAGAGGGCGATTATGAAAAAGGCCCGCGCGTTGCCTTTCGCGAGCCGTTGGAAACACGCTCTTCTTAAAGGCGTTGAGAATAGTCGGACGGGAGAAATGCAGCCAAAACGTGCGGCGCATTGCGTTGCGTCTCAATAATGTTACGTGCGTGTTACCGGGATGTTAAAAAGATGCAAAAAAGAATGGATAAGGCTTTACTTGACCTATCCAGCGAAGCTAAATTAATTATATATTGTAGCGGGATTTGTATATTTTGAAATTTCAGGTTATAGTAATGGGGCAGTTAGCTAGGCTGAAAGGCGCATGTTAGAGGGCGAGATGCATTATCTTTGGAGTGGGGGAGCTTAGGCGGAGAGACGTAGGGTCAAAGAAACTCGGCGGTTTGGCAAAAAATGGGGGGTACAAAATGACTGAAGACGTGAAGCGAGGAACAGGATGCTAAGATCTTCGGTCCAGACGATTATTAATCTTATCGTCATCGTCATGCTTGTGGGTTCGGTGGTGATGGGGGCTTTATCTTTTCTGCCGTCCCGCAATCCCGCAGGGCCCCTGATCGGCAAGATGCTTTCCAGCAAGAACATCCTTTCCGGCATGCTCGACAACCTTGATCCGGTGGCGCTGGCGGAAGCGTTGCGCAATAACCCGGACATGATGGTCGACCTGTTCGCGGAGTTTGATGGGGAAAACGCAAAGAATATGGCGGAAGCCATCAACAGAAACCCCGACTTCGTCTCCCAGCTTCTCGCCCATATCGACCCGGAAACCACGGCCTACATGTTGAATGATCCCCGCACGGCGGCATTCAGCGTGGAGTTGACCAAGAATCTGGACCCGGAGGCCATAGCCAAGGTGGTAAACGCCAACGGGCCTTTCATCGCTTCTCTTCTCTCTTATCTCGACCCGGAAGTGATAGCCTCGGCCATGAACGCCAACGGGCCTTTCCTTACCGCCACCACGGCGGCCATGGATACCGCGGTGTTGGCCAAGGCGGTGAATGAAAACGGCGCCTTCGTGGCGAGTCTTATGTCTTACCTTGACCCGAATGTGCTGGCGGCGGCATTAAACGCCAACCCGTCGGTGGTGGGGGACTTGATGGGCTACCTGGATACGGGAGTGGTTGCGGGTATCCTAAATTCCAACAGCGACTTTGTCACCGGTATCCTGAGCTACTTGGATCCGGCGGTGTTGACGGCGGGAACCAATTCCCACCCCACTTTCATGTCACGGCTCATGTCTCACCTTGATCCGAAAGTTATAGCCGATGTCTTGAACAGGAACACCGAATCCAGTATCGCCATGATCAATAAACTTTCCGATAAAGTTCTGTCCGCCATTATCTCGGTGACGGCTGGGAACCAGTCCTTTGTGGACTCCTTGATCAAAAAGCTCGACACCGGGGTAATCGCCAAGATGATGAACAGCTCATCGGCCTTTTCCGCCGGTCTTCTAAAGGCACTGGATCCCAAATGGGTAGCCGATATCGCCAACGCTCATCCCGACCTGGTATTTAAAATCATGGATTCCATCGACCCCGACCTTGTGGCGGCCATGATCAATAACGGCGGCCTGCTCTCCAGGGCCATGCCGCTTATCGACACCGCAGCCATCTGTGCCGCGCTGGGGGAACACTCCGACCTGGTGACCCGGCTCATTCCTTTGCTTGATCCGGCGCTCGCGGAGGTAAGCAACAAGGCGCTGGAGGGAAACCCGGATCTGGCCTCCTCGGTGATCGCCAACTTGGACGGGGTGCAGTTGGCATCGGCACTTGCCCAAGCTCCTTCCTTTATCACCGGCCTGACTTCAGGGATATCCGGCAGCATGGTGGGAGCGGTGCTGAGAGGCTCCAAGTACAATCCTGAATTCATGATAAATGTTACCAACAACCTCGATGCTTCCGCGGTGGCGACGGCGGTGGATCTTTCCGGCAACTTTCTCTCCTCGCTGCTTTCGCTGCTCCCAAGCAACGTGGCGGTGAAGGCGGCCCAGGCGTTGAACGCCAACCCGGCGATGGTGGACACGGTGCTGGCGACCAGCGACCCCGCGGTTCTCGCGGGAATCCTTAACTCCGGAGCGGCCAACAGTCTTATCGAGGGATTGATACCCCTTCTTTCTCCTAAAGTGGCCGCGGCTATCGCCGAGGGGGTCAACCAGGACGCCAAGCAGTCCGTGCAGGATTCCATGATCAAAAGCCTCCTGGCCACCTCCAATCCCGACGTGGTGGCGTATGCCGTCAACCAGAACGACGCATTCGTGGAAGGGCTGCTCGCCAACCTCAACGAAACTACGGCCCGGGCCATCGCGGAGGGGCTCAACGCCAACCCCGCCACCACGGTGGTGGTTTCGGCCAACCTTAACGGGAAAACGGGGGCGGCCATAGCCAGGGCCCTGAGCAAGAACACCAAGATCATCGAGCCCCTGGTGGCCAACCTGCAGCCGCAGGTGGGAGCGGCTATCGCCCAGGGGCTGAACCAGAACAAAAGCGATTTCAATTACCAACTTACCCTTAACCTCGGCGCGGAAGTGGGTAAGGCCGTGGCTGAAGGGCTCAAATCCAACCAGCAGTTGACCGGGCTGATGGAGAAAATGATGGGCACTTTGGATACCGCCGCCAGCGAGGAGATAGCCGCGGGACTTAACGAAAATGCCGCCAACGGCAAGGGTTTCCTGCGGGCTGTCCTCGGTTCGGGCGGACCTCAAATGGCTCAAGCCATATCCAAAGCCTTGGAGGAGCTGGCGAAACAGAAACCCGGCCAGGATAACCTGCTTTACGCGGTCATCACCAAGCTGGATGCGTCGGCGGGAAGGGATATAGCCAGTGGGCTCAACGATAACCTGGTGGGTCAGCACATGGTGTTGAATCTCTTGAAGAACCTGGATGGGGCAAAGGCGGCACAGGCCTTGAACACCGAAACCGGGAAGCGATTCCTCAAGGGTCTTATGGGTGCGCTGGATCCCTCATCGCTGGCCAAGGCCCTCAATGCCGCCCTTTCCACCGATGGTGGACGCGGTTTCATAAGAAAGCTCCTGACCACCCTTAATCCGGATGTGCTGATCGACGCGCTGGATGGAAACCAGGATCTTACGAAGGAGTTGCTGCAGGCGGCAGGCGAGATTGGACTGGGTTCCACGCTTGGCCAGGCTCTAGTTAATGCCTGGAATGAATGGAGCAACAAGCCGGAGAATAAGAATTCGAACAAGTTTTTCCTCACCGACCTGCTCAATCACCTTGACGCCCAAAAAATAAGGCAAGCTCTATCGAAATCCATGACCATTCACGCCAGCGATTTGCCTATACCGGGCCATAACATGTTCGAGTGCACGTGGTTCCTGGTGGAATCGTACCTGGATGGGCTCTCGGGCCTGATTCCGATTCCAGGCATTACCTATTCCATATATAACCATACCTGGACCCGTTTCGTCGGCTTCCAGAACTATCCACCCGTAGAACCGCCCGAGCCTTGATGGAGTTGGAAGTATGTTGATGCGAAGACCGGTACAGATAATTGTAAACCTGGTGGTGATCCTGAACCTGGTGGGTTTGCTGGTGCTGGGTGCGCTCATGCTTTTCCCGGTGAAGGGCCCAACGGGCACCTTGCTGGGTAAGATGGGCAGCCAGCGCTACACCCTGGCGGGTATCATTTCCGGGTTGGATCCGGTGCAGGTTGCGAAGGCCATCAACGATAATCCTGAATTTCTCTCGGTGATGGTCGCCGAGTTGTGCAACCCCACAAACGCGGAAGCCACGGCAAAGGCGGTGAACGAGCACCCCGAGTTCCTGGTCGAGGTGATGAAGTATTTACGCCCCGAGCCGGTAGCGGAAGCCATAAACGCCAACGGGGAGGCTATCGCCAGGGTTTTGCCTCTGCTGGACGCGCAAACCCTTGCCGAAACGGCCAATCAGAGCAGTGATTTCACCGCGGCTCTCTTGCCCCATCTCGATACTGGGGTGATAGCGTCGGTGGTCAACGCAAACGGCCTTTTCCTCACGCAAGTGGTTTCTTTCCTGGATCCCAATGTCCTGGCCGCTTCCATGAACGCTAACGGAGATTGGACCAACGCTCTGGTTGCCCAGTTGGACCCGACGGTGATCGCAAGCGCCGTGAACGCCAACGAGCCTTTTGTAAGCTCGCTCATGGCTCTGCTCGATCCGGCGCCTACGGCAAAAGCCTTGAACGATAATCCGCAATTTCTTTCCGGCATTCTTTCCAAGCTTAACCCAGCGGGATTGGCCAGGGTAATCAACAGCAACCAGGAGTTCGTGGCGGGGATCGTAAGGTATGCCGATCCGGACGTGGTGATTCGCGCCGTGAACGAAAACAAATCTTTCCTTATCGGGGTAATCAACCGTATGGATCCGAAAGGTTCGGCAAAACTAGCCTCCGACCAAGCCATACTGACGCGCCTCCTCGGTATGCTCAACCCTGCCCCTATCGCCGGGGCGCTCGACGCCAACGCGGAGTTCGTAAAGGTAGTGATGAAAAAACTGGATCCCCAAGGCATGGCGGCGGCACTTACCGGTAACGGAGAAAACATTGCCTCCGTGGTCACTTATCTCAGGGACGACTACATCACCTATTTGGCCGGCGATGCCGAGTTCCTTGACCAGGTGGTGGACCGTATGGATGCGTCGGCTCTGGCCGGGGCGCTCAACGCCAACCCGTCCTTTTTGGCGGCGCTAGTACAGAATCTCCCGCCCTCGCTGGGGCGGGCGGCTGCGGAGGGGATCAATCGGGCTCCCGCCTTTCTGGATCGCATGATCGCCACTTCCAACCCGGAGTTCCTGGCCAAGGTGCTTTCCAACGCGGGGCCGTTCATTTCCGTCCTTCTGTCTCACCTGGACCCGGTAGTGGCTAGGGCCGCGGCGGAGGGCTTGAACAGGAACCCGGCTCTGGTGGACGCGGCGCTGTCCAATATGGATGTTCCCACCCTGCTTTATATATTGGAGAGAA
>ENA-ORXB01001593-ORXB01001593.1-sediment-metagenome-genome-assembly--contig:-NODE-1593-length-25114-cov-3.745856_pt1 | contig 25114 bp, 27 predicted proteins | sample MGYA00237863_ERZ511475 | MGnify/ENA primary metagenome ERZ511475 (study PRJEB26305, sample SAMN06343858) | sediment metagenome | isolation source: hot spring sediment | place: Canada: British Columbia... | reverse complement strand
CTCTTCCAATAATACAAACCCTTTTACCGACAATATCAATGTTCATTCTTTTTAAAATTTCAATACATGAAAGTGGTGTAGCAGGGACTAACTTTTCTTCACCACTTAGTAAATATCCCCTGTTCATAGGAGTTACTGCATCTACATCTTTTAAATAATGAATATGGCTCATTACTCTATCTTTGTTTATGTGCTTGGGTAAAGGAAGTTCAACCATGATTCCATGAACATATGGATTGTTATTAAGTTCTTCAATGATTTTAAGAACTTCTCCTTCAGGAGTATCCGCTGGTTTTTCTATCAGTTCCACATCGATTCCAATACCAGCTCCCATTTTAACCTTGCTTCTCGCATAAAAAACTGATGCTGGATCATCGCCCACGAGCAAAACTGCTAATTTTGGAATAATACCTTCTTTTCTGAAGTTTTCAGCCTTAGCCTTTACTTCTTCTTTTATTTGTGCTGCCAAGGCTTTCCCATCAATAATAGTAGCTGCCATACTCCCCCCTTATTTTTTTTGTTTTTTTGTTTCTAATTAGAAAGCATAAATTTAGGGTAATGTCAATATTTTTTTATCCCCTTTATTTTAGCATGTCACTTATGTGTTTGAGAATTTTGTCAGGGTCAAGAGGCTTTGATATAATCATTGTATAGCTGTTCAATCCAACGTTATTAATTATATCTGAGGGATATCCTGAGAAAAATAATATTTTTGCCTGAGGATTTATGGATCTTATAAAATCGGCTACCTGTTTTCCGTTTTTCTTTGGCATTACAACATCTAGCAAAGAAAGGTTAATTATATCTTTATTGTTGGAATATATTTCGATAGCTTCTTCACCATCCTGGGCAATAAAAACGTTGTACCCAGCTGATTTAAGAATAGAAGATATGGCAACTCTTACTTCATGATCGTCTTCAGCTATAAGGATGTTTGCCTTTTCTTTCAGGAAAGTGAAATTATCTAATTTTAATTCAGACTTTTTAAGGTCTTCTCCATCTTCTTTTCTAGCTATTGGGAAATATATACTAAATGTAGTTCCAACACCAGGTGTGCTTTCTACTTTTATTTTTCGATGATTCTGTTTGACTATTCCATAGACCATGGCAAGACCTAATCCTGTTCCCTTTCCTACTTCTTTTGTAGTGAAAAAGGGGTCAAATATTTTATCAATAATACCCGGTTCTATTCCTATTCCAGTGTCCGATACTTTTATAATAGCACAGGGACATGGTACTTCGCATGTTGGCATGTCTTCACAGGAATTATTGAGTTCAGTGGAAATTGTGAGGGTACCACCCTCTGGCATAGCATCACAGGCGTTAGTTACAAGATTTACTATCAATTGGTCCAGTTGTGTAATATCTATGTTTATAGGAAGTTCATGTTCAGTACATTTTAGTTCAAAATGTATATTTTCCATAATAAGCCTTTTTAAAATATTTTGAAAATCCCTGATAACTGTGTTAATTTCTACAATCTGTGGCTTAACTATCTGTTTTCTGCTAAAGGCAAGTAGACTTTTTGTCAGGGAAGCAGCTCTGTCAGATGCCCTTAAGATAACATCAACGTAAGTATTAATCTGTTCATCTTGAGAATGCATTTTTATAAGTGTTGCACAATTTATGATGGCAGTTAAAACATTATTGAAATCATGAGCTATTCCACCCGCCAAAGTTCCTATAGCTTCTAATTTTTGTGATTGTCTTAGCTGGTTTTCTAACACTAGCTTTTCTTTCTCCCTTTCTTTTATAGCATCAATCATATTATTAAAAGCAAAGGCAACTTTACCTATCTCATCTTCAGTTTCCACTTTAATATATTCAGAAGCGCCTTCTTTTCCAAAAAAACTAAGCCTTTGAGCTAAACTATTTAGTCTTAATGTTAGTTTTTTCGTTAGTTGAAATATTATGATTGCCCAGAATACTATGAAAATCAAATATATAAGCAGCCCCTTTATCATTAACATCTGGGTATTTCTAATTAGTTCACTTTTATCGAGTTCCAGTTTCACATAACCAATAATTTTTTGCTTTTTTAATGTTTTTTCTTGAAATTCCGGGATGAATAGTTGTTCAATTAGCTCATGGGATGTTGTAAATATGGGAGACCAAAATTCATAGGTATATTTTTTCTCAATAGGTGTATCTATTAAAGGAAGAGTTTTTATGTCGATGTTTTCATTATTAGATAAATTTTCCTGTTTTTTGCTTAATCTTTTTAAAACTTTGCCATTAGTTAGGTATATAGTAACAGATACTACTTCTGGGGTTTTAAGTATATCCATCATTGGTTCTTCAAGCAAAAATTCATTTTCTGCAAATACGCCAAGTCGAGAGTTGTTTGCAAGCAATGTGGCTAATAATTTACCTTCAGATGTATACTTCTGTTTTAAATTGTTTATTTGCTGATTTATAAAAATGGTTGTTGCTGTAATGGAGAATATTGTAAAAAGTAATGTTATAACTATAAATAATTTAAAGCTAAACCGTCTTTTCCATTTCTCTTTCAGAAATTTTAACATTTTTATTCTATCACCTTTGCATTTTTTACTGATTCTTTGTTAAATTTGATTCCTAACTTTTTAGCAATTTTTCCGTTTATTGTGATTTTTGGATTTAATGAAACCATATAAGGATTTATTTTTTTCCCTGAGAGTATTTGTTCTGCTAATAGAGCAGTTTGCTTGCCCATAGAAATAATATCAGCTTCAATTGACATTAAAGCACCTTGATATACATATTTTGAAGAAAAGGTGATTAATGGTTTTTGACTTTCTATAGAAAATAGAAAGAAAAATTCTAATGTCTCTGGTGTAAGAACTTCAAAATCAGGAATTAACCAGAGTGCATCAATTTTATCTTTGAAATCGTTTAGAATTTTAGGGATGTCTTTATTTTTATGTATTTTAATGGTAATTAGATTCAATCCTAAGATGTTAGATATTTCTTTTGCTTTAAGTACTTGTGATATTGTTTCTTCGCTATAAATTACGCCAATATTCTTTACTCTTGGTAAAGTATTATTTATAATTAATATTTGTTTTTCTAATTCTAATGTCATTGGAATATAAATGACATTTCTTTTTGTTGAGTTTATTTTTGGAATCATTAAAGAGATAATGGGAATATTATCAAAATTTTTTTCTACAAATCTAAGAGCATCTAACCCCACGGTAATTATTAGTGATGGATTATTAGTTTTTATATCTTTTACCAGATCCTTTCCCGTATATTCACTTAAAACAAATCTTTTAATCTCGTTAGGGTAGCTTTCTTTGATATGCTTGATTAAGGTTTCATAAGGTTGAACTATAATGCTTTGAACTATTACAATTTCTTGTGCAAATGAGAGCATTGGGTATAGAACCAATAAAAAAAAGAATAAAAAAAACTTATAAAAGTAAACAAAAGGTCTGGACAAAATCATAAAACACTGTTAAATATATATACCAAGATAGTTGATTATGCAATATACTTTTAAAATTTTTAATTTTTTTATTTTCATATTAGTTTTTTTTAGATTTTCTTTGGGATTTTGCCAGTCCGATGAAGAGATTAAGTTATTAAAACTTTTTTATGAAGACAAAGAATTAGTAGTGTCATCTACAAGGTATCCAAAGCCTATAACTGAAATTCCAGAGAATATAACGCTTATATCAAAGGAAGAAATAAAAGCCTTAAATGCCCATACATTAGCTGATATTCTTGAAAGAACTATTGGGATCAGTGTTCAGAGACAGGGTGGACCTGGGTTGCCAGCTACCGCTGTTATCCTGGGAAACCATTCTAACAAAGTCAAGGTTATGATTGATGGTATACCTGTAAATAACCTTTCTGATAATACTGTTGACGTAGGTTCGATACCAGTTCAGCACATAGAAAGGATAGAGATTATAAAAGGACCAGCATCAAATATATGGGGCTCTTCACTTGGTGGTGTTATTAATATTATTACAAAAAAAGTCCCTCTGAAGTTTTGGGGAACAATAGTATTTCATACTCTTTCGGAGAAAATAATACACAGGATTTAAGATTACAGTTGATGGGTAAAAAAGATAACCTTGGGTATTATTTGTATGGTGGTAATTTTAAAAGTGAAGGTCTTACTCCGAATAACGATTTTTATCAAAATAATCTATTTTTCAAAACAAGTTATGAATTTAATAATGTTAATGCAAATTTCTCACTGGGGTATCATCAAACAACAAGGCAGGATGGTAGGGATGTCACTTCAGATTTAAATTACAGTGATGATTTAGAGCAACTTTATTCTCAACTTAATATTAACTATAAACTGGATTTACAAACTGAGCTGTCATTGCATCTTAAATCATCCATACACAATTCAACGTTTTTTTTAAAGCAGTTTAGTAGTGGTGCCAATCTTCAAGTGATTAACATAAATGATAAAAATTATATAGGGTCATTGATATTCAGTACAAAGGCTGTTGAAAATCATCATTTAGTAGCTGGTTTAGAAGTGGAAGAAGGGGATTTAAAAAGTGATTACATCAATTTTGGAAAAAGACAACTAAATAAATTTTCTATTTTTGTAAACGATACAATAAAACCATTTCCTAAATTAACAGTAACACCCGGAGTAAGGTATGATTATGTTAGCGTAGTTGATAATTTTGTAAGTCCCAGTATAGGCGTTGTCTATAATGTCATGGAAGACTCTCTAATTAGAGCCTATGCTTCGAGAGGTTTTGGTAGTCCAAGTCTCTTTCAGTTGTATGGTTCGGGTTTTTTCTTCTTACCAAATAAAAATTTAATGATGGAAAAAGTCTGGGCATATCAGTTAGGTTTCGAAACGTCTAAAATTCCCTATTTATGGGTTAAAACAACATTGTTTTTATTTGATATAGAAGACATGTTAAGAACAGTTTTCTTACCCGGAGGGTTTGCTATAGTGGTTAATAAAGACAATGTAAAGCAACAGGGATTTGAATTAGAATTTAAAACTGTACCGATTAAAAATTTTGTATTATATGGTGGTTTTACTCTGACAGATATAAGAGACAGTAAAACTGATGAGAAGATAAAAGGACTTCCAGAATATAGTGTTGACCTTGGTCTTGAATATGGTGAAAGGGACAATTACCTAATTACCTTAAGGGGTAAATATGTATGGTGGAATGAATATGGCTTTTATAATGGTAAATACGAAAATTTTATATTTGATCTCCATGGATATAAAAAGCTTTTCAAAAGAAAGGGTTATACCCTGGAAGCCTTTGGAAGTATAAGGAATCTTTTTAATAGTTCTTATTATGCAATAGACCTTTTTAAAAACCCTCAAAGATCTTTAGAATTGGGACTGAAATTATTTTTTTAACCCCCCATTGAAAAACTTAAAATCAGTGGTAAATTTATATTGAAACTATGAAAAAGGATGTAAACTATGAAGAAAAACATTATTGTAGTGTCAGAAGGTTTATCAAAATCTTTTGATCCTTTATGGGTTTGTTGTGCTGGTGCATTTGTGCTATTTAGAACTTATAATTAGCCTTTTCAAATTCAAGTTATTATGTTGTCTAAGTATTTAAAATTTATACCCTTCGAAGATGATAGTGTTTGTATCTTTTCTACAAGATATGGTTCTTCTATAATAGTGGAAAAATCATTTTTAAAGCAAATGGAGAAGGGAAATATCCCCGAGGAAGAAAGAAAAATTCTTTCTTCCTTAGGTTTTATAGTTGAAGACCAAAATAAAGAATTAGAAGAAGTATTTTGTCTTATTGAGAAATTAAATCAAACAAGAAATGTTTCAAGCTTTCTTATCGTTCTTAATTTAGATTGTAATCTTTCCTGTCCTTACTGTTATGAAGGCACTCAGAAAGGTAAGAAGTATATGGATAAATTCACCGTGGAAAGGACAGTTGCCTTCATAGAACAGAAAATGCAGAATGGGAAAAATATTTCCATAGATTTTTATGGTGGTGAACCACTTCTAAGCTATGAAGTGATAGTATATTTTATGGAAAAACTTAACCAATCGGCAAATAAGTTTGGTGTGAAAATAACTTATAACATCGTCACAAATGGGACATTATTAACATGTGAAAAGGCAGAATCATTAAAAAAATTAGGGCTTATTTCTGCAAAAATAACAATAGATGGAGATGAAGAAAATCATAATAAGTTTAGACCCTACAAGTATGGTTTGCCAAGTTTCAAAGATATTCTGGAAAATATTAAAAATACATCTTCGATTTTAAAAATACAGTTGGGAGGAAATTATACCAAGGAGAACTACAAGAATTTTCCGAAACTATTAGATAGACTCCTTTCTGAAGGAATAGGACCTGATAAATTAAACATAGTAAAATTCGATCCCATATCGGCAATAGATAAACGCTTTTCTCATAGAGATTTCAGTAGTGGATGTGTTTCTATTAATGAGCCCTGGATTGCTGAAGCGAGTGTCTACTTACGAGAAGAAATTTTAAGGAGAGGATATAATACAATACCACTACTTCCATCAGTTTGTGCAGTGGAGGTAAAAGATGATTTAATTATTAATTTTAATGGTGATATATACAAATGCCCGGCTTTTTTGGGGTTTGAAGAATTTAAGATAGGCAATGTCTTTAAAGAAGCGCACTTTGACTATAAGATGTATGATCTTAATTTTAGAGAAAATAGGGAATGTATAGAATGTTTATATCTACCTATGTGTTTTGGTGGATGCAGGTATTTAAGTTATCTTAAAACAGGTAAAATTGGAATTGACTGCAAAAAAGATTTTTTTGAAAGCACTCTCCATCGGTTTATACAACAGGATATTAAATTTAGGAATAAAGAAAATTGATACTCCCATGACTGCAACCAATTCTCTAAAAATTTTTGTCTTTGTTGGATCAATCTGGGCACTTGTTATGGGTTTTATTGGACCCTTTTTTATAGTACATATAGAAAAATTGAGTGGTGGGATGGAGAAGTTAGGTATTGCTTTCAGTATAATGATTCTTGTTCAATCGGCAACAACATATTTTGCTGGCAGGTTTTCTGATAGGTTAGGTAGAAAACCTTTTATGATATTAACTGGTTTTGTTAATGCTATTACAATTTTTCTGTATAGTATTGTTAAAAGTTCTTCTCAATTGTATTTACTTCAAGCTCTTCTTGGTATTACAAATGGGGTTGCAGCAACGGTTAACTCTTCTTTTCTCGGAGATTTAACAGTTAAAGAAAAAAGAGGGAGAGTAATAGGTAGTGTAAATGCGACTATTGGTCTTGCTTCTGCTGCTGGAGTTACATTGAGTGGTTTTTTTGTAAAATACTATGGTTTAAAAAATCTTTTTTATTTTGCTTCCCTCTGTGTCGGTTTATCTACATTTCTTCTTTTTTTTGTTAAAGAGGATTAGCAGGATTTTTTTTGCCCCATTTGTGTCTTATGAACTCTACAACTCCAGGTGCAATCGATAGAATAATGATAATCATTATTGTTACCGTGAAATTGTTTTTGATTACAGGAATGTTTCCAAAAAAGTAGCCACCATATACAAAAGTAACAACCCATGCAATTCCACCAATAATGTTAAAAGATAAAAATCTTGAATAATCCATTTTTCCAATACCTGCAACAAAGGGTGCAAATGTCCTTACAATAGGTACAAACCGGGCTAAGATTATAGTTTTGCCACCATGTTTTTCATAGAATTTTTGGGTTTTAATCAGATGTTCCTTTTTAATTAATTTATTATTTTTTTTAATAAGTTTTTCTCCAAATTTATTACCAATCCAGTAGTTTACAGTATCACCAAGTATAGCTGAAACAATTAGAGCAAAAGCTAAAAGATGAACATCCAGTGTTCCTAAGGCACAAAATGTTCCGGCAGCAAAAAGTAAGGAATCTCCGGGTAAAAAGGGAGTTACTACGAGACCTGTCTCACAAAAAATAATAAGAAAAAAGATAACATAAGTATAAGCACCATAATTTTCTATTAATGTTGCTAAGTGTTTATCGAGATGCAATATATAGGAAAAAAAATCCGTTAAAAATTCCATTAAAAATATTTATAGGCTGAAAGACAAGCCGTAACCTTTAATAAAAATTTTGGTGGAGCTGATCGGAGTCGAACCGACGACCTCTTGAATGCCATTCAAGCGCTCTCCCAACTGAGCTACAGCCCCACGTAAGTATTTTATGTTACAGGTATGTTTCAATCCTGTCAAGCTTTTTCAAAGACTATGGTAAAATTGTTACTGTTACCACATCGTTATAATTTCCTATTGATACGTTTTGTCTTTCGGATATTCTACCATAAATTATTGCAGTGGCAGGTCGATTTCTTCGAGCATTTATAACAACATAGCTACTACCACCAGAACCATCTCCCCAGATAGTTGTTCTGTCTGAAGAAGTGAAAAGATTATAAGAGAGGAATTCATTTAATGTGCTATGTTTCATAAGGCGTGTTGAATAATTTTTTGCATAGAGCCCTCTATCTAAGTATATTGTTGCTTGTATTCTTCTGTCACAAAGAATCGTTACAGATCCAGTAGAATCTGTAGGGGTTAGTGAAGCCACATCATAGATACCAAAATTTACAGGAGATATATTCGTGATATAACATGTCTGAGAATGAACTTTTGAATTTATCAAAAAAATAAAAACCAAAAAAAATATTTTTTTCATTACTCTATTTTATCATTAATAATATGAATTTCCACACGTCTATTTAGCTTTCTACATGATTCGTTTAAGTTTTGACAAGCAGGTAAATCTCTGCCATAGCTTACTACTTCTTTAATTCTTTCTGTTGGGATACCATGCTTTGTGAGGTATTTTTTAACAAATTTGGCTCTTCTTAAACCAAGTTTGTAATTATATTTCCTTGAACCAAGTTGATCACAATGGCCTACAATAATTTTTACATATGCAGGCTTATTATTTTTTAAATAATGAATGACCTCCATCAAAGTTTTTATATCACTTTTAGAGGATAGCCTGGTACTGTTAAACTTGAAATATATTTTATGAATTAATGGTTTACTATTATTGAAATCTAATAAAGTTGTTGTATCTTTTTTTGCTTTCAGCATAGACGGTGTTTTATCAACAGGTTCTTCAAAGGGAACAATTTTTTCTATAATAGACTTTTCTTTAATATTCCTGTCATCTTCAGGAAGATTAAATATCGTTTTTTGTTTCTGTGAAGATTGTAGAGGAATCTCAACATTACCAAGATTAATAATAGTATCTTTTGAGTCGATTAAAACAAGGTCTATTTCCTTCACAATTCCGCCAATCTTTAATTTTGCTTTATAAATTCCTGGCTTTAAACTTTCGATATAAAACTCTCCGTTTTTTCCTGTATTAATTTTTATCTCTTTTTCTTGTTTTTCATCAGCAAAAGCGATACAGGAATTTTGTTCTTTATCCTGATGGGTATTCTCAATTATAATTTCGTGAAACTCAAGGGGCTTTTTTTCGCCAGAATCTAGATAATTTGCGATTAAAAAGCCAGAATATCTATAAACTCTTTTAACGGGAAAGCTTAAACAAAAGCCACTTCTATACCATGGTGAAACAGCAACTTCCTTTGTAATGATGTCATATTCAATAGGTATATCTTTGTCATTAATTGTAAAGAGATTATCGTAATAGGAGTTAACCTCGGGCACAAAAATATAGCCCCTTTTATCTGTTCTACCAATCATCTGTCCGTTTACATCTACTCTTACTTCGGGTACATCTGAAACTTTAACCAGGGCAAAGCTATCATTAATTGGTCTAATAATACCAATTTTATTGCCCATAAAAGCTATAGCTCCTGAATAAGCAAGTCTTGTATTTTCATAAAGCTTTTCTCTTGAATCCTTGAAGAATCCATCTATCTCTAATACTCCGTGAGCTGTTCTATATTGAAGATAGGTATTTATGTTATTTGAGGTAGCATTTGCTTTCTCCTTTTCAAGGTTTATTCTATAACCATAACCTTCGCCAATAGGAACAGACTTAGAAAACTGCACCACTTCAGATGTCCTACCACGAGTATCTTCCAATCTAGCAGATGCAGTGTATTCCCTTTTTGGATATATGCTAATGCCAATAAAAAATTCAGTATCATTATTTTCTTCAAATCTTTTGGTTAGGTTTGCAAAAAGGTTTATTCTACCTTTAAAAGATTTTGTATAACCAAAGTTAATTGAATTTTTTTCACTATTCTTATATTTATTATGTATGTAATCGAAACTAAAACTTCCTAAAGAGGATATGTAATAAGTGGTTCCAATTGAAAAGCTTTTTTTTGCTTCTTCATTTAAATTAATATAGGTGCTGCTAAAATTGTCCCATGTATAAAACCCCGTTGTTCTAAAACCTATATTTTTTTTGTTATAACTATACGAGCCCATTAGTGCAAAACCAGATTTATCATTAAGATAGCTATAAGAGCCTAATAATCCTAAAACTCCATAATGGCTGAGTAAAAAATTGGTTTCACCACTAATATTATAAAAATCCTTTGATGGTACTGAAACAAATTGTCCTCCTATATTAAGATATTCAGTATAACCAAATCTCTCAAATACAGAAATGCCGAGGTTTGTATATTTGTTACTTACGGTTCCATAGTCTTCTCTTAAAAAGCCGATAGAATAATTAAAATCTCTCATTCCTTTTTTTAGCATTATATCTGTGAAGTACAAAGGGTAACTTATAAGCTCAGTTCTACCAAAAGGATCCTTAATGAGTATCTTAATATCTTTTCTCCCTCCATAATAATATAAATCAAGCATGTTAATTTCTCCTGGAGGCACGAATTCCTTCCTAAACAGTGTATCATCTAAATAGATTTCCACTTCGGAACGAAAGTTTGCAAATGTTCTTATATCAAATGTTGGTTTATATATAAAATATGGATCAATGTTGAATTTTTTAAAATAACTTATACCTATCATTTTATTACCTGAAGTTGTTGGCGATGATGGTGTAACAAAATCACCAATTACAAATCTATTTAATGTCTTTCTATCATCAAAATAAATTGCTGTGTCGAGTCGTGTATATTTGTTTGTATTATCAAAGTAATATCCATTTGTTAGAAAAGAAAGCTTATTAAGCCTTATGCCAAGTTCGTGGTTAATAAAGAGATCTCTAACACCCTCAACATTGGAATAATCGAATCTATAATTTAGAAAGACACTATTTTGTTCTGGTATTATTACATTCTGTCTTCTTTGTGGATATAGATTTATTATGTTTACTGGCAGGTATTCTGGTGGGATGGTTAAGTTTAGTTCAAGCTTTTCTTCATTCAATTCAAAATTTACTTCCTCCCAGCTTTTTAAGTCAATATATTCTTTCCCAGCAATATTAAAACTTATACCGCCAATTTTCCTTAGTTTAGCTTCTTTCAAACTTTCTAAGGGTATAAAAATTTTGCCATCCTCAATAATGCAAAAAGAGTCACCAATTTTTTCACCATTTATGATTAATGATAATACTACTTCGTCTTTTATAGAAGCAAATAGGTAGGGACTTATGAAAAAAATATTTAAAAAAAAACTAATGACCGCAGCTTTCTTTAGAGACTTTAATTGTATCATCAAAGCTGAACCTGTCAGTTACAATTTGAAAATTGATATTCTTAATTTTATCACAATCATCTATTTTTTCTTTGAATATCCTTTTTGCTCCAGAAAGAATATACCATCCTTTTATTTCTTTTGAAAAGACATCTTTTTCAGACAGGTCATTGTTTTTGCCAGTAATTTTTATATAGTTAACATAAAAATGCTGTGTCCCTGTATTTTCAATTTCTAATATAAATGTTCCCTTTTCAATTGACTTCTTTTTTATTTCCCATTTATTTTCCTCTTTTAAGGACTTAATAAAGATGGGAATACCAAATCTAAGGGCTATTCGGACAGCTACGCCCTCTTTTGACTCTGCTGAGGGGATCTCCTCAACATAAAGCCTGTATGTCCTTTCTTTCTGAAGGTTGATATTTTTGACACCTATTCTTATTAATCGCTCTTTATTAGGTTCTACTGTAAAAACTTTTGGGAAGAAAATTATATCTTCCGTTTCTGTATAAATATCCTTTCCTGTTTCATCCTGGGTCCATTCCATCGCTTTAACCTGAAAGTTTATTGGAAATTTATCCTCATTGAAGATAGTTATGGATACACTTTTATCCCTTGGCGACAACTCAATCCTAATGGGAGAAATTCTCCACTCTGCAGAATAACTAATCGCGTAAAGAAGAGTTACACTAATAGGCAGAAACAGAAATCGAATAAGGCCATGCATAAGTACCGGTCCTTGCATTTTGCGTAATTTTAATTTTATATGAAAGATTATATTCTGCTGATTTAGGTACATCTTTTATAAGTATCATACCACCATTAGGACCAATTTTTACAGTTTCACCAAAACCATAAACTTCAACTTCATCAATAATACCATCTGCAAATCCTTCAAAAATCACAAAAAGGGATTTTGTATTTGTTCTAATTTTTAGAGATGTTGCATCTAAAATCTCTACATATCCTTTATTAATGTTGTTTTCAGTAATTATTAAATCATTAATTTGTTTTGTTAAACTAAATTTAACAAAACTTTTAACTTCAGCGGTGATCTGTATCTTACCTTTAGATTGTTCCATTGAAGCCAAATTTTTAGCCGATACCTCGTTTATTAAAAAATTCGTTGAGAAAGCAATTAACGTTGAAAGAGCAATTGTTGCTAATTTTTGTTGTAATGAGAGTCCTTTTTTAATATCTTCTTCTTTTGCATATCCTAATTGAATTAAAATTTCACCAAGCTTTTTTTCAGGGTTTAATTCTTGAATTTGTAGAGCATGTTCTAACTGTGTTTGATTAATTATGTTTAGACTTACAAGGAGCTCGCCTAATCTTAGCTTTTTTGAAACTTCTTTTTCACCCTGGGCTTTTTGGAAGAGGAGTATTGCCTTGAGTTCATGTTCATTTATATAACCCTTTTCAACTAAAATTTCACCGATTTTTTTACCTGTTAATTGCTGGATTGATAAAGCTTCTTGTAATTGATTTTCATTTATTTTGCTTATTTCTAATAGAAGCTCTCCCAATTTTTTTCGTAAGCCACAGGCAAATTTAATAGCTTCTTTTGGATTAGAAAGGTCTTCTTGAAATTGAAGAACTATGTTTAACTCTTCAGTTGATAAAGCACCTAAATCGATGAGAAGTTCACCTATAAGTTTATTTGTTTTTTTTTGTGCTTCAATGGCTTTTTTCAAGGTAATTTCGTCGATAAATTTGCCTGAAAGTAAAAGCTCACCAATTAATCTTTTTTTCAATTTACAAATGAAACCACAAGTATTTAATCCCATAAGTGAATATTACCATAAAAAGTAGTTTATGTAATTAAAAATTATGGAAGAATTGTAAGAGTAACCGTATCAGAATAATTCCCAATAGCTGCGTTTTGATAGGAATTATACAAAGCTGTCGCAGTGATATTTAAGGTTCTTCTTGCTATTATAATTCTACCGGGTCGAATAATTGTCTCACTTTTAGGTGTATAGTCAAAAGTGTATTCTATAAACTCGCTTAGTGTAGTATGTTTTAACCTATGTAAACCTGGAGTAATTTCATATAAACCATCATCATCAATAATAGAATAACTTAATGTATCAACGGCAATGCAAATAAAACTTAATGTAGTAGTTCCACTCACATCTAAACCACTTCCAGGGGTGAGACTACCAAGATTAATATTAGCATTATTTGTTAAGAATCTACACGTTAGCCCAGCAGTAACTGTTGCATTTATATTAATGGTACCTTGTTGTGCCTGTGTTGAAGTATTAAAGATAATTATAGAAATTAAAAAGAGGGCAAATATAGCCCCCTTTTTAATAATATCTTTCATACTTTATTATGGATTAACTGTTATTGTCACGGTGTCAGTATATGTACCTGCTGATGCATTCTGGTAGTCTGTTTGAGCAAAACTTGCAGTAACAGATAAATTTATAGGATTTTGAGGCCCGCTACCAGTACCAGATGTGGGATTGTAGGAAAATGCATAAGGGATGTATTCATTTGCAGTTGAATTAAATACTCTATTCTGGTTTGCTCCTGATTCATATAAGCCATCGTCGTCTGATACTGTATAATTTGCATTCTTTGTACACCAGAACACTAGAGTACCACTACCCGTTACAGTGCCACCAATGGATGGGTCTAAAGAGACGTTAATGTTAGCTGTGTTTGTTGTAAATTTACAGGTTCCAACAACTGTTGCATTGATATTTACTGTGCCAGTGTCAGCTGCAAAAGCATTGTAACTCATTGCCAGGACAACAATAAACATGAGAGGAATTAAACTTTTCAATTTCATAATACCCTCCTTTCTTTTTAGAGTTATTTTATCTTAATTTAATGCACCTGTCAAGAGTACGCAATTTATATGCCGACCCTTTTTAAATGTATAAAAAAACTTAGATAGTAATTTTTTTAAGTAATTTCAATAAAAAACAAATTGTTAAACTTTAAAATCTGTCATAAAACTTACGTTATTTGGCGGATATTATTGTTATTTGCGAAATTTTAAATAATTTTTAATGAAATTTCCATTTTAGAGTGAATTTTTTTTTGCATGATTACATAGAAAAGATGTATAATTTTAAAAATGATATTTTTTCTTGACTTAAATTTAAAAAGTAATATAGTTTAAAGGTTAAGTCAAAACAACTTAATTTTTTAAAGGGGGATAGTATGTCAGAACATCCAAAAACAGTATCACCAACAACTGCTGAATTGCTTAACAAAGCAGCAAATGAAAAGGTTGAAACAGCCTTTGATAGAGCTGAAAAAGTTAAAGCCTGTCCAATAGGTGCAGTATCAGCCTGTTGTAAACATTGCTTTATGGGACCATGTAGACTGAATCCAAAAGATGGAAGTGGACTTGGTGTTTGTGGTGCCGATATAAATACTATTCAGGCAAGAAACTTTGCAAGAATGGTAGCTTCTGGTACAGCATCACACAGCGATCATGCCTTAACAACCACCTATGTTTTTCTTGCAGCAGCAAAAGGAGAAGTTGAAGGTTATGAGATAAAAGATGAAAAGAAACTTTGGGCTGTAGCAAAAAGACATGGAATCCCAACAGAAGGACGCTCGACAAAGGATATAGCTATTGAAGTTGGTGAGCTTTATCTCAAGAATTTTACCCAACAGGAAGGTGAGCTTGCTCATATAAAGTGGGCACCAAAGAAAAGACAGGAAATATGGAGAAAAATGGGAGTAGTGCCAAGGGGTATTCAAAGAGAAGTAATGGAACTGATGCATAGGACCCATATGGGTGTTGATCAGGACTATAAAAATATAATTCTTGCTGCAACAAGAACTGCTCTTTGCGATGGTTGGGGTGGTTCAATGGTTGCATCAGATTTACAGGATATTATGTTTGGAACTCAGATGCCTGTCAAATCAGAAATCGATTTAGGTGTTCTTAGAGAAGATATGGTAAACGTTATAATCCATGGTCATGAGCCAGTCCTTGCAGAAGCCGTTTTAGCTGTTGCACAGGATCCGAGCTTGGTTGATTATGCAAAATCTAAGGGAGCAAACGGTATTAATGTAGTGGGTATGTGTTGCTCTGGTGCTGAGCTTCTTGTAAGGCATGGTGTAAAATATGGTGGTAACTTTATGCAGACTGAGGCTGCCATTGTAACTGGTGCTGTTGAAGCGATGGTTGTGGACGTTCAGTGCATTATGCAGGGATTAGTAGAAGTTGCAAAATGTTATCACACCTCTTTAATTACAACGAATCCAAGATGTAAAATTACAGATTCAACTTATATTGAATTTGATGACCATCATCCTATTGAAGGCGCAAAGACAATTTTAAAGCAGGCATGTGATAATTTTCCAAAAAGAATAAAAGATAAAGTATATATACCCAAAAAGACTCAGGATCTTGTTGTTGGTTTTGGAAATGAGTCGATTGAGTATATGTTAGGAGGTAGCTTTAGAAGCTCTTTCCGTCCATTAAATGATAATATCATCAATGGTAGAATTAGAGGTATTGCAGGTGTCGTGGGTTGTAATAATCCAAGGGTAAAACATGATGCCGTTCATTTAGCACTTGTAGAAGAGCTCCTTGCAAATGACATTCTTGTTGTTCAGACCGGTTGTTCTGCCACAGCATGTGGTAAAGCAGGTTTTATGACACCTGAGGCAGCATATAAATATGCCGGTGCAGGCCTTAGAGAGGTATGCGAAGCAGTAGGTATTCCACCAGTATTACATGCTGGTTCTTGCGTTGATAACAGTAGAATTCTTGTTGCAGCATGCAATATAATTGCAGAGGGTGGATTGGGTGAAGATATAGCTGACATTCCAGCCGCAGGTGCAGCACCTGAGTATATGAGTGAAAAGGCTATTGCAATAGGACAGTATTTTGTGGGGTCTGGAGTGTTCACTGTATTTGGTGTAACATTCCCAACAATTGAGGGCACGAAGTTCCATCAATATATGTTTGATGAAATAGCAAATGATTTAGGTGGTAAATGGGGTTTTGCAACAGAGGCATCTAAAATTGCTGCAATGATGATAGACCACATTAACCAGAAAAGGGTGGCACTTAATATTCACCAGAAGAAAGAAAGAAAGCTCTTTGACATGGCAGATAGAAGAGAACTTAAATAAGGAGGTAATATGAAGGTTAATATTACACTTGATGAAAAAGAACAGCAGCTGCTTGAAACAATCTATGAAGATAACGATAAAGATGCTGCTTTAAAGTTTATCCTCGAAGTTATTAGACCAAAAGTACATGAACATACAAAGACTGATATTAAATGTGGAAATATATTCAGCCAAGGAGCAGAGAAAAAATAATATTGTAAAATATATTTAGTTTTAAGGCTGAGGGGGATTGGCCCCTCAGCTTTTTTTACTTATAAAGACAAGGGAGGTGAAATGAAAATGAAAAAGCTTATTGCGTCATCAATTTTAGCGGTTATTATTGCTACAATGGCACTTGTTGCCTGTCAGAAAAAAGAAGAGGCTCCTGCACCTGCACCAGCTCCAGCACCCGCAGTTCAGCAGCAGTCAACTTCTAAAGCTGCACCTGCACCAGCTCCAGCACCAGCAGAAAAGAAGTAATTTGTTTTTTAGAGGGGGGTCGGATTTGGTATTTCCGACCCTATTCATCATTACTAAAACTTAATCCCACCTCTTTGTAAATCCTGTGAAACTTTCCTTTGTACCTTGGTGAAAAATGGAAGATAATAAGTTTTTTTGCTTTTATTAGTTTTGAAATTTCATATGTTTGTCTTGCCGTAAGATGGTATCTTTCTTTTGCGCGAACCACATCTTCGGATGTAAAAAAAGCCTCACAAAAAAGAATATCTGGCTCATAAAAGTGGTCCTTAATTTTTGTAAGGTTTTTTTTAGAATATAAAATATCTGTAATATAAGCAATGGATTCACCGTCTTTTATAAGTAAAAGTTTATTAGTTAAATCCAAGGCTGGTATCGGTCCTTTGTCTGGTACCTGAATAGTGGTTTTATCTAATGGTGTATTGTTAATTATGATTTTTTTTAGTTCAGAGAGCCATGGACCTGGTTTTAACTTCATTTCATTCAATACATCCTTTCTTACATTGACTCGCTTCTTTTCCTTTAAAAGAAATGCAAGAACAGGTATTTTATGATCCAGTTCAATTGCTTTTATTGTTATTTCTTCATCTTCATAAATAATGCAATCATTTATTTTTTGTTTTCCAAGGATGACCTTTTTAAATTTATTTTTAGCAGAAAATAAGCAAGATGTTATATGATTTTTACATATCTCGTGGACATAAATATTGATAGGGTATTCAGTAATAAGATTCCAAGTATATCCTAAAATTTTACCATAAACATTTTTTATAATACCCCTTGGTCCATAGATATAGATAGGTTCTTTTTTACTTAAAGAGGTTCTTAGTAATCCATCGAAGCCAAAAAAATGGTCTATGTGAGTGTGAGTTATAAAAACCCTTGATATTTTTAAGATTGTTTTCACAGTTAATTTAGAAATATCGCCTAAATCAATAATAAAATATTCTTTTCTACCAAAAATTTTAATTAAAAGCCCTGGATCTTGATAAGGTTCATTAACAAAGAAGGGTTTAAATAAAGATTTCATACTTTAAAAAATTGAAGAGATAAAAATTGTGAAGTAATAACAATATCCTCTGCTGGAAGATTGGAAATGCAATTTTGGTCAAACATGAATTTCATTTCAGATGGTATTTCTTCGTCTCCTTCGTAATATACAATTAACAAAGGAAAAAATGGAAAAGCAAAAAATTTGAAAGCTCTGGCAGAAGAAATGAAATCAATCTCTTTAGCCCCCAATTTCAAAGCCTTATTAAAAAATTGTTCTGGGGTTTTTGCTGCTTTGTTGATAATATCAATCGTTCTCTTTTGAAAAACAGGTAGATATAAAGTTGCATCTTTTATCTGATAAAATTGAATCCAGTTTCCTGAAGGATGGTTTCCTTTTGAATACGCAATGTAATGTATTATTAATCCTTCTGTTGATTTAGTTTTAATTGATTCAGGAATAATAAGTTCAGATTTAGTAAAGTCAAATTTTATCGGAAAACTAAAAAAATGAAATTTCAGTATATTTTCACCCTCTAATTCTGCACCTGTTGTTTTTACTAAGTCTTTAATACTTTTTTTTGAAATTTCTTGTAAAGCCTTTTCTTTGCTTATTTCATAATTTTTTTGTTCATATTTTGGTAATGTTGAATTCATTTTGAAGGCTGTTGTACAGGTTTCTGAACTGGTTGATTTTGCTGTTGTGTTTGAGCAGGAACTTTTGACTTGGGTACAATTGTATTTGATAAAGGCCTTGAAAAAGTGTAAGTCAAATAAAAAGATGTGAGCATAAAAACAATTGCAGCACCAATGGTTATTTTTGTAAGTATTGTTGCAGGTCCAGTTGGTCCAAAAACAGAAGAAGATGCAGAACCAAAAATTGCTCCCATTTCAGAACCTTTACCTGTTTGCAATAGTACAATAAAAATTAGACACAAACAAGCTAATACATGAAGTATTATTACAAAAGTTGTCATTTTACTACTCCTTATTATGTTTAACTATCATCTCAAAACTTTCCGGATTTAGCGAAGCACCGCCTACTAAAACGCCATCAATTTTTGAAATACTCATTAAATCTTTAATATTTTTTGGTGAAACACTTCCACCGTATAGTATTTTAACATCAGTGTTGTCATTTTTAAAGTAGTTTTTTAGTAGGAAAGAATTTATAAATAGATGCACTTCATCTGCTTGCTCAGGAGTTGCATTTATACCAGTACCAATTGCCCATACTGGTTCATATGCGAAGATAGTTTTTTTAATCTCGTCAGAAGTTAATTTTGATAATCCAATAGATAATTGCTTAGATATAACATCAAAAGTTTGATTGTTCTGTCTTTGTTCTAATGTTTCACCAATACAAAAAATAGGAATTATATTATATTCGAATGCTTTTTTTAATTTTTTTGAAATTAGTTCATCATCTTCATGAAATATATTTCTTCTTTCCGAATGCCCAATAATAACATAATCTACATTACAATCTTTTAACTGAACAGGTGATACCTCACCTGTAAAGGCACCTTTATCTTCACAGTACATATTTTGAGCAGATAGTTTAATTTTTAATTCTGAGATACTCTTCGATAAAGGCCAGAGAAGAGTGAAAGATGGTGCTATAATAACACAGCTATCTGGTTGAATCGTAATACCTTTAAAATATTCAATAAATTCAAAGGCTTCAACACAGGTTTTGTGCATTTTCCAGTTTGCAACAAAGTATTTCATATTAATACCTATCAAGAGCTTTTATTCCCGGCAGGGGTATTCCTTCGAGAAATTCTAATGTTGCACCGCCACCGGTAGACACATGGGTAAAATATTCTGCGTAACCACTTTTTCTAACAGCAGCTGCTGAATCGCCACCACCAACAACAGATACAACATTATTTAAACCAGCTATACACTTTGCTATCGAAAACGTGCCTTCCTGAAATGCTGGATTTTCAAAAAGTCCCATGGGACCGTTCCAGAAAATCGTCTTTGAAGATGAAATTTCATAGCAAAATATTTTTTTTGTTTCATCGCCAATATCCACCACCATCATATCCTCTGGAATTTCATTAATATGAACACATTGTTTAAAGTTTGATTTAAGATCATTAGTAACCATTACATCTGTGGGTAAGATGAATTGTTTATGTTTTTCTTTTGCTTTTGAAAGTATATTTTTTGCCACATCAATTTTGTCTTCTTCGTACTTTGATTTTCCAACGTTGTATCCCATAGCTTTTAGAAAAGTGGTTGCCATTGCCCCACCGATAAGAAAATTGTCAGCAACTTCAAGTAATTGTTCAATTACGCCAATCTTGTCCGAAACTTTAACACCACCGAGTATAACCAAAAAGGGTCTTTCAGGATGAGACATCAATTTACTCAAATATTTGTTTTCATTGGCAAGTAAAAAACCTGCTCCCACATCTTTAACAAATTGTGTTATCCCCACAATTGAAGCATGGGCCCTATGGGCTGCGCCAAAAGCATCATTTATATAAATATCACATAGCTCAGCCAAGGCTTTTGCAAATTCTGGGTCATTTTTTTCTTCACCTATATGAAATCTCAGGTTTTCAAGAACTATTAACTCCCCGGGTTTTAGATTATTAACAAGCTTTTTTACTTCATCACCTATACAATCATTTGCCATGGGAACCTGAAAACCAAGTAAATCAGATAAAAAATTTACAATAGGTTTTAAAGAATACTTAGGATTAACCTGTCCCTTTGGTTTTCCTAAATGGGAAGCGAGTATCGCCTTACCGCCATGAGAAATGACATGCCTGATTGTGGGGAGTGCCGCTTTGAGACGTGTATCATCAGTAATATTTAAATTTTCATCTTGTGGGACATTAAAGTCAACTCTTATGAAAACTCTCTTATTGTTTAAGTCAAAATCATCAACCCTTTTTATAGCCACTTTATTGCCCCCTAATTGGTTTTTTCAGCAATGTAAATAGCCAAATCTCTCATTCTGGAAGAATAACCCCACTCATTGTCATACCAAGCAAGTATTTTAACAAGATTACCTTTTACAAATGTGGATTCAGCATCAAAAATGGCAGAATGAGAATCACCATTAAAATCACAGGAGACAAGAGGTTCGTCACAGTATCTGATAAGACCTTTAAAATGACAACCTGCTGCTTCTTTAAAGATTAAGTTTATAAATTCTTTTGTCGTTTCTCTATCAATCTCAACAGTTAAATCAACAATAGAGACATTTGCTGTAGGAACTCTTAAAGCAATACCGTCTAACTTGCCTTTTAATTCTGGTAAAACTTCTCCTACTGCTGTAGCAGCACCGGTAGTTGTTGGTATTATAGATAATCCTGCAGCACGGGCTCTTCTTAGATCTTTGTGAGAACCATCTAAGATTTTCTGGTCATTTGTGTAAGAATGAACTGTTGTCATTATTCCTTTATGTATTTTTACCTTTTCAATTAGGGCTTTACAGATTGTAGCAAGACATGTTGTGGTGCAAGATGCCGCTGAAATTATATTATGTTTGGATGGGTCGTATGTTTCATGATTAACACCGTATAATAGTGTAGCATCAACCTTTTTAGCTGGTGCAGAAATCAATATTTTTTTTGCTCCAGCGTCTATATGTTTTCTTGCTTCGTCAGCATCGCGGTATTTACCAGAACATTCAAGTAAAATATCAATACCCAAATCTTTCCATGGAAGTTTTGAAACATCAGAAGCAGGAAATACAGGGATCTTTTTCCCGTTAATGATAATAGCGTCATTTGTAGCTGAAATTTCACCTTTAAACGTTCCATGGACTGAATCATACTTTAAAAGATGGGCAAGTATTTTGGGATCGGGAGTTCTATTGGAAATGGCAACGATGTCAAGTTCTGGTTTTTCTTGAAAGGTTCTAAGAAGTATTCTACCTATTCTTCCAAAACCATTTATTGCTGCTTTTTTCATAATCCCCTCCTTGATTAAATAAAATCAGTGATAATTTATCACAAAAAAAACAGTTGTCAATAAATTTTACTAATAAAATCTAATAATTGGCAACAAAAAGTTTTTATAATTAAATAGATTTGGTAATCCATTTCTGGTAGCCTTATATTATGGGTGAATTAATGTTAATAGGAAGTGGTTGTGGAATTCCATATAAAAATTATGGACCACCATGTTTTGCTATAAAAGAAAGAGATAACGCTTTTATTGTTGATATTGGATATGATAGTTTACAAAAAATTTTAGAGTATGTTGATGTAAGGACAATGGAAAATATTTTTATAACCCATACCCATCCTGATCACTTCTGGGGTTTAGTTCCCCTTTGTTTTTACCTGAAATGTTTAAACAGGGTTGATGAAAAGCATTTAATAAATATTTATGGCCATGGAAAAATAGGGATTTTTTTATCTTTTATAAAAGAATATTATAACTGGTTTGATAAAGAACCCGATGTTAATTTTGTAGACATTAATAAAAGTGGTTGCCAAGGGGAGATCAATGATATCTCATATTATGCAATTAAAGCGAAACATAGCGAAGATTCTTTAGCATATAAATTTATTATACAGAACAAAAAAATAGTTTTTACTGGTGATACAGAATATTCAGAAGAACTGGTAAATTTTTCTAAGGATGCTTATATTTTAGTTTGTGAATGTTCTTACATTAAGAATGGTGAAGGTCATATGGATGTGGAAAGCTTTAAAAGGCTTTCCGTAGAATCAAAAGCAGAAAAAGCTGTTTTAGTCCATAATTATAGGGAAATTGGTTATGAATTAGAATTATTAAAGCTTAAAGAAGAACTGGGAGATTCTTTAGTCGTAGGTAAAGATGGATTAGTTTTAAATTTTTGATTGGAGGAATGTATGTCAGAATTAACTCATCTAAACAAGAAAGGCGAAGCAATAATGGTGGATGTGTCAAGTAAAAATAAAACAGAGAGAATTGCAATCGCTGAAGGAATGGTAAAAATGAATCCAGAGACACTAAACAAGATAATGGAGCATAATATACCCAAAGGAGATGTATTAAGTGTTGCAAGGGTTGCTGGCATAATGGCAGTAAAAAAAACTCCTGATTTGATACCCCTTTGTCATCCCCTATCAATAGATGCTGTAAGTATTGAATTTGAAAAAAAGGGTGATGATATTTTATATGTTCAATGTATGGTCAAAACAACTGAAAGAACAGGTGTTGAGATGGAAGCATTAACAGGGGTTTCTGTTGCCTGTCTGACCGTTTATGATATGTGTAAGGCTATAGAGAAAGGTATAGAGATCGGACCCATAAGGTTACTTAAGAAAACTGGTGGAAAGAGTGGAACATTTATAAGGAGGTAAATGATTATGAATCCAGATAATTTTTTGGAAAGCATAAATAAATTAGCAGAAGATGTTCATGATGAATTAAAAGAAAAACTGGTAGCCTTTTATCTTTTTGGTAGTATAATTATTTCAGAGGATTTTCATCCCGGTATTTCTGATATAAATACTTTCATCGTTCTTAGTGACAATGCTGAGAATGAAGATATAAAAATTATTAGGCAGATTTATAAAAAATTTAAAAATATACCATTTGCTATTCCGCTAATGCTTAGGGAAAAAGAAATTAAGGATTCTAGCGATGTTTTTCCAATTGAGCTTATTGAAATCCGTGAACACAATAAACTACTCAGGGGCAAGGATGTTCTTTTGGATTTAAAAATCTTAAAGGAGAACATAAGACATCAATGTGAGATGGAGATAAGGGCTAAAATAATTGGCCTTAGAAAGATGCTATTTGGGATAGAAGATATAAGGAAAAATCAAGCAATACTTTATAAATCATTAACATCTACAATTGTTCTTTTAAAGCAGACTTTAAGGTTAAAAGATATTCCAATTCCAGAAACAAGGATAGGAATAATTGATGTTTTAGAACAGACATTTGATAAAAAACTTGTGGGCATAAAAAATCTTTATCAACTTAGAGAAAAAAGGGAAAAACTAAGTATTTTGAATCTTGAAAGATTGATGAAAAATTATCTTGAAGAACTGGAATTTTTCAGTGAGATTATAAATGAAAAAATTAGCTAAATTTTTTCTTATATTTTTTGTAATTGTTGGGTTTAACATTCCTAAACCAGTAGGATATGTGAATGATTATGCTGGTGTTATAGATCCAGAGATAAAAAATGAGATAACTCTACTTGCTGAAAAATTAGCTCAGAGCAATCTTGCTGAGCTTGCCATACTTGTTGTGGAATCAACAAATGGTGTGGATGATTTTGAGTATGCACAATCTGTCTTTGATAATTGGAAGATAGGCAAAAAAGGAATTGATAATGGTGTTCTTATATTTGTTGCTATAAAAGAGAGAAAGATTAGAATACACACTGGATATGGTATAGAAAGCATAATTACAGATGGTGTTGCAGGAGAAATTATAGATAATTATATGATCCCCTATTTTAGACAGAGTAAATTTGGTGAAGGGATTTTGAATGGTGCATTGGCAATAGCCAAAAGATTGGACAAAGAAGGTAAGTTAAGTAATGTTAACCCAAAGAAAATAGCAAAAAAAACTAACTCATCGAAACAGGATTTCATAATTTTTATATTTGCATTAATAATAATTTTAAATGTAATTTTAAGTAGATTCATAAGGGGAGGAAGAGGTAGATACTATGGTGGCGGTGGGTATTTTGGAGGATTCGGCGGTTTCGGGGGTGGTGGATTTGGCGGATTTGGAGGAGGATCAAGTGGCGGTGGTGGGGCAGGTAGAAGCTGGTAACATTAATTTGTAGGAGGTTTTAGATGAAAACGTTTAAAATTTTTGGAATTGTAATCTTGGCTTTAATTATCATTTTTGGGGCTTATGTAGTTTCAAAAAGAAATGCTTTTATTAGTATGGAAGAAGATATTAAAGCAAGTTATGCTCAGGTAGAAAATCAGCTTAAAAGAAGAGCAGATTTAATACCAAACTTAGTTAATACTGTTAAAGGATATGCAAAACATGAGAAAGAGATTTTTGAAAATATAGCAAATGCGAGAGCAAA